>Ga0214542_1013225_pt1 | contig 10081 bp, 9 predicted proteins | sample CNSS1metaG_FD_160096 | JGI IMG/M metagenome (GOLD analysis project Ga0214542, IMG submission 160096) | Root nodule microbial communities from cowpea collected in UCLA plant growth center, Los Angeles, California, USA - CNSS1 | ecosystem: Host-associated > Plants > Roots > Nodule | place: USA...
GCATATGGCTAGGCTGACAACGGATAACAACCGTTGCGGTGAGGAATGCGTTCAGTTTGCGCGCCGGGCCGACGTGTTATCAAAACGGAGAAGACCACATTCGAGCGGGCGTCGGCGATAGTGTCGCATTCCCTATCATTTTTTGCGTTTTCGCTCGACATTGCTACGGAAAGGGAGTCTGGTGTACCAATCACCGTTCATGCTTGGCGTCTGCCCGTCACTGAGAGCGAGTGCTCCCGCCACAACAAGGCGGTCGACAGTCCGGCATCCAGAAGACGATCTGCGGGAGTGGCTCGTGCCACCCATACTGCTCCCGGTGTTCTTCGGCTTAGTTGTCGCTGTTGCGGTCATCGTTCAAGGGTGAACGAGAGGTCGTCATGAGCAGGCGCGAATATGTCGCGGAAAATTCCGTACGTCCATCCGATCGACCCGTTACTGAATACGAACAGGAGCAGAAGGCCTTCCGCAAGAACCTAGAACGATTGCGAGCTGAACGGCTCGCGCGCGAGTAGGCGAAATCAAGCGATGCTTGAAATCAGCAAGCTATGGCAGAGCACCAGCGGCAAAGCGCAGATGCCATGCTCACTATGAAAGCTCATGGCATAGCGCAGAGCGATAGCAGACTTAGACATGCCATTAGGAACCTTGGTCCGCATGACTGGTTCTCGGTCTATCGCCGTTCCCGTACTCGGCAATTTGCCGGTGACAGAGAGACGCTGCGGCGCTCCCGCCAAATGGAGCATTGGTGACGGCGCACCTTAGCCATCGCAGTCTCGACGCAAGCGGCAACTTGGACACCCGGCGCGGCTTAGAATACAGCGCCCTTTACACGACCAGGTTAGCGGTATAGCGTTTCGGCTACAGGTTAGCAGATGCTCACCTTGAAGCTGCCCATTAAGCAGCGACCTCCGAAGTCGCCGCCAGACCTCGTAGCAGCAGCTCCCGTGCCATCGGAAGGCGCAATCATAAGAATTATTCCCCTACGGTGCGCAAGCGGCGCAAGCGCGCATCTGTGTGCGCTCAAGAAAGGCGACCTTCATGAAACTTCCTGCAATCTTGCTAGGCGAGGCACGGACGCGCGTGCTTCAAGGCATCGCCTTCGGCGCGGTGGCGACCATGGCCATTGGATTTATCTGGGGTGGTTGGGTCACTGGGGAAACCGCCAGGATTATGCGCGCCACGGCGGAGAGCGATGGCAGAATGTCCGTTCTGGTACCGCTTTGTGTCGCGCAGTTCACAGCTGCGGACGGCGCTCTGGCCAAGTTCAAGGCGGCCAGCCCCTATTCAAGGGGAAACATCGTCAGCGAATTCGTGAAAGATGTGGCGTCCACCAGCATGGATTACTCGTTCGCCAAGGCATGTGCCACAGGGATCGAAACAGAGATTGCCAAGACAGCGACAAAGACTTGACGGGCGCACCCGCAGGTTTGGTCGTGGATGGCCTGCCTCGGGATCAGAGTGCGCGCTTGACGAATAGGAGTGACACCGGCTCGATTCATTTCGTCGTTGTGGAGCAGACCAATAGGCTCTAGCTGGGCCGCGCGGCTCGCGCGGAAAGCCGGCCCGCGCACAATCTGGCAAAGGATAGGGAAGCCGGACCGGATGCAACTCGAAGACGCGCAAATGGCCAGTCGTGCTTGTCGTTGAGGATGACGAGCTGTTGCGCTGGAGCACGATGATAGTGCTCCAAGATTCTGGCCACAGTGTTCTTGAGGCCTGGGACGCTGGGGAGGCGCTCACGACTTTGGAACAGCGGGCAGATGTCCGCATCATATTCACTGACGTACAGATGCCGGGAGCAATCGACGGAATTCGGCTTGCCCACTTGGTGAGCCAGCGCTGGCCTCTGCTAAAGATCATCGTGACGTCCGGCAGAATGAGGCTCCACCAGGACGACCTCCCGAAGGGAGGGGTTTATTTGATGAAGCCATATTCGGCCACGGAGCTGACGACCGCGGTATACGAAGTGAGAGCGGGAGGTTGATCCTCCCTGGACCAATTCCATTGAAGGGCTGCTTCGGTGCCGATACCTTCGGTCGTCTATCCTGCTGTAGCCGGCAATAAAAGTGATCGACTGCCGCTTGTTAGCATCCAGGACATCCAGCCAACGGTCGACCAGGTTGCCCTTGTCAATACACGTCCTTCCGGGCCACCGGCACCGGTTCAGCGGCCGCAGAAAGAAGTAGCCACGGCGAAGGCTCCAGACTTCATACCTCGCCACTGGGACGACCCCGCGGATACCCGAGCCAGTGTGAAGAAGTTGAAGCCGGAGCCGCCGAGCGACACCTCCCGCAAAGCTACCTCTACCAAGGTAGCAGCGTCACAAGACTGTCGAACAGATGGCCTTGGCCCTTTGATGCGCAAACTTAGCTTACAGACAGCGTGCAGCCGTTGACGTCTCCAATTGGATTTCAGCGCCGACGCGGTCTATCTAGAACAACCTTTTCTTCGACTGGCGTCAGATGCGCGGGTACTTAGATTGCCGTCTTGGCCGTGACCGCCTGTTCGCCAACATGTCAAAGCGCGATATAACCGTCTTGGATTGCTTGCTGAAACAGATCGTTGCTGAAGGCGCCCGGATCGTGGCGGCCGACCTGGGTGGCGATTCGTAGGGCTGCGTGAACGCGCGGGTCGTCAGGTCGAGCGCGGACTGGATCGCGGTCGGCCAGGCTTCTGAATTCGGGGAGTTGTGGGGACCTATTTCTCTAGGGTGCTCCTGAGTCGATCTCCGCAAGTTCGAAGTCGGCACGCAGGTCATGCCCGCTAGGTGAAAGTCGGCGATATGGCTGCCGTAGCGGAAAGCCGACCGAATGATTTTCCGCTGCGTTCGGCATCGGCGCTGGCACCACGACCTTTTACGGCTGCAACAGATGTGCAACGTTAGGCGGTTAAGTGATTGATTTCATATGCCCCAAAACGGTTTCCTAAACCGTACGTCGCATGTTCGAGTCATGCCGGGATCGCCAGATTTGAATCACTTGCGCGCTCCGCTCGGGGCGCGTTTTTTGTTTTTGGCTCTCAAGCAATAGCCGCCTCTCGGCGGCTTTGCTGCTACTTCGTGTAGCCTTCGGCTTTTCGCGGCGCGATGCTGCTTTTCGGGACGACGAGCGTAGTAGCGTTTCCGCTTTTCAGCTCCTTTCCACACCGACGCCGGCTGCCCGCCTGTTCGCGCTGGCGCATATCCATGCACCCGGTTTTCTATAAGCCGGGTTGCATGGTGCGCGAGGTCGCTGCTTTGCTAATATGCTCGATGTGTACCACAAGAGAACCTCCCCGATCGCAATATGACCGGGAGGGCAGTAAGCACGGACGCGTCGTGTCCGGGCTTGGGGGCTCGCCTCCGCACCCGATTGCACCATGCCGGGAGTTTTCCCGGCGCAAGCTATTGATTTGATTCGCCGCGCGGATTCGACTTACGCAGCATTTGCGCATTCCGCGAAAAGCGGCGTAGGATAAATCCGATCGGGGGGCGCGAATCAGCGCCGTGGGGGACCGCGAGGATTTCAGATATGCCGGGAGTTCCACCTTCATTTCCGCTGGGAATGAATGCGGTGTCGGATTCCGCCGGCGAACAATCTCTGCCAGTGATGGTTGAGAGGGGTGGGAGCGGCCAGGTGCAACTGACCGACTCCCGTTACGCTACGACGCTACCAACGCCGGTTTCCTTCCGTTCCGCTTAGCGGTTCGGGAGGGACCGGCAATGCGCACGAACGTACTCCAACTTACCGAAGCGGACCCGGACATAGTCCGTGACCGACACCGGCTGCTCTATCGAACAACTCACTCGCATTTTTATCTCCTTTCCGAGAACGGAGCGCGGGATGCGCCCCGGGCCATCAGGCGATTGCCCGTGTCCGGCCTCGTAGGAGATCGAAAGCTCGCGAGAGCTCGATTCGCGGCTGCACAATAGCACGCCCGGCACGGAATCCGGCATCCGGCAAGCCCGCTAACCCCAGGGTTATCCCGTGGAAATCGGCAAAGATTCCGCTTGCGAGTGCGCGACTCAAAATCGGCGAATCGGCTACCGTCGCGCCATGCCGGACGCGAAAATGCCCACCATCGATGATCTGAAGGCGCGCGGGTTCGAGATCGAATGTCTCTCCCATGCACGCGCGATCTTGAGCGTGGATTTCCCCGATGCGCTCACCGAGCTGGCCGGCGTCCTCTCCGGCGCCACGATCCCGATCGAGGAAATCATTGCCGGCGGTGGCGAGGCCAAGGGCACGCAATGGCTGCGCCGCGCGCTCACTGAGTTCAAATGGCCCAAAACCACCGGATCGAATTTCTCCTAAACCGTAGGTCGGATGTCTGCGGATGTCGGCTATGCCTTTTTCTTGCAAGCGTGCTCTTATAAGAGCTGCGTTCGCAGCATCGTCGTAAGGGGCCGCGTTCGGGAAAAATCCAAACAGGAAGCGCGATGATAGCTGCTCTAGCTAGATGGCGCTCGGGGGTGAGAGGGCTGTCATACCAAGCCGCTGATTTCAGACGAGAATAATACAACTTAAAAGGGAATCCCTCCCTCTCCGCCATAATAAAACGGCTTCGAGAAAGCCCCGTAAAATCAGGTCTTACTGCACGCCAGAGGTCTCTGGTGTAGCCCTCGGGTGTAGCCCCAAGGGTAGTTCCAATTTGTCATGCTCGACGGCCAAAGGCAACGTGGTCAAGGCCGACCGCGTGGGCCAAGCTGCGGCCGAAAACTCGGTGTGGGGGCTGACAACCGTTCGCGCCCGAAGCGACCATGACAGCGAGCGTGAAGGGCCTGTCCGAGCCGGGAGTACCGCCAGGGAGGCTCTACGCCGAGCGTGCCACGCTTTTGCGGCTGCTCGATCGTTAGACGTAGCTGAGCGACGAACGCACTCAGACTGCTGCGATCGGCTCCGAAGGACGCGAGCTCATGGCAGCCCTCTTCAGACCGAAATTGTAGTTCAGGTAGTAATACTTTCTGTTGGTGGCCCGACCGTCCGCTTCCTCGCCGGGGTTACGAAGCACGAATTCCCGGACCAGATCGTTCTTTACGCCGAAGACGACATCGGAATCGAGGTACTGGTCGCCTGCGACGAAGATGTGCGTCACCAAATGCTCGAAGCCCGGGGCGGAAATCATGAAATGCACGTGCGCCGGCCGCCAAGGATGCCGGCCCTGTGCCTTCAGCATTTCGCCGACCGGGCCGTCGTGCGGTATCGGATAGGCTGCCGGCTTGATCGACCAAAAACTAAATCGACCGCTGGCGTCGGTGCGGAAGCGGGCCCTCATCGCCAGCCCTCCGATCTCGTCGAGTTGCTGCACGTCGTAATTCCCATCCTCGTCGGAATGCCAAACGTCGACCCACGCGCCAGCGAGGGGGAGACCGTCGACGGTCGAGACCGAGCCCGTGACGAAAAGCGGATCGCCTTCGATGCCGTTAGAGATGTCCTCCCCCAATTCTTTTTTCGGAGCGTCCTGAACGAAAAACGGACCGAGCACCGTGCTTTCGGTGGCGCCGCGCATTGAAGAATGATTGATCGCGTCAATGAGCATCGAGACGCCCAGCGTGTCCGAGAGCAGAATGAACTCCTGACGTTTGTCGTCGCACATGTGACCGGTCCGCGTGAGAAAGTCGATGCCATATTCCCATTCCTTTTGGGTGGGACGCACCTCCCGTACGAAAGCATGTAGGTGTCGCACCAGGGCTTCGCTGACCTGTCGAACGCGGGTATCGGTCGCGCTCTGCAGCCGCTCAAGCACCGCATCGGTGATCGTATTTTCGTTGAAGTTGCGCATTGTCACTCCGTGGGTCGGCTTCGCTTTGATCGGCGGCGAGAGCATCGTCTCCTAAGACATGGCAGGCGGTTCGCCTGCCCGGGCACGCGCGATTAGATCTCGGATTGCGTCGCACTTTCGTACGTGAAGGATGCGATCATGCCCGCACTCTCCGATGGAATCGTCAACAGGCGGTCGATCCGCGGGTTGCTCGGCCTTGGGCATCGCGGAGGACGCCGCGGCGCCTTGTAGTTCATAGAGATCGAGTAGAGTCAAAGTCCGAAGTGTCCGGATCTGGTCGATGGCAGGAAATCACTGCCGGCTCCTGATGGAAGAGAGCCCTCGACGCTCGGGCTTTCGCCCGAGCGCTTCAGGATGTTCTCTACTCGGCAGCCGTCGACATATAACCGTCGCGCTGGTCCTGCGCCTTGGCGTATTCGGGTTGGAAGCGGACATTGGCGTAGTGCGAATTCTTCTGCGCCTCTTGAGCCCGCTTGCCGAGTTCTGCCGTATCGCCAAAGCAGAGAACCTGGCGAGCCAACTCGGTCAACGGACCGTCCACCTGGTACTCCGTACGCTGCATCGTGAGCAGATTGATGAGGTAGAGCGGCGTTCCGTTGAACTTCTCGAACATCTCGTGCCTGTTGCCCCATTCGGTCAGGAACCGTTCGCTGATCTGACGGAAGATCTTGATGCGGTCGTACGCGCTGATCTCGGCACCGCGCAAAGCCTCGGAAAGCTTCGGACCGATGTAGGGGTCCTCCAGCTCTTTTCTCGACGGCTGGATCACGACGCCGCGGCCGCAGAAATCGATGAGCATGTTGACCATCTTGTTCTGGTTTTCAAGATAATAGGCACGGCCGAAGTCGATGTAGATGTTGTTTGGCTTGAAAAGACCGCCCGGCGTCGCGAAGCCGGTTTCTTCGGCGGCGATCATGAATGCACGACACGTCTCGCGGAAGCGGATGAGTTCGGCGAGCTGGGCCTGGACGACCGGATTGGTGCTGGTACCCAGCGATTGCGTTAGGAGCAGCGCGAGACCAACCATCAGTTCGGCGTGGACGCAATGTCGGATCTGGGTCTCGAGATGCACCCAGTCGAACTGCCGCTGCGGATACCACTTGGCATGATCCGGATTGCCGACGTGTTGGACGCGGTCCCAGGGAATCAGGACGTCGTCGAAGTACACCATCGCATCCAATTCGTCTCCGATCGTGGCCAACGGACGATCGTACGGATCCGCATCCGGCTGAGCGTTTGATTTACGGGCGACGACCGAGATGCCCTTCGTGGCGATCGGCACCAGCGCGTAAACGGTCTGCTCCGGCGTCTGGCCGGGGCGCCAGAGGTTTCCGATGAGGAGGTGGTTGACGAACGGAACGGAGGTGCCGATCGCCTTCCAGCCTCGCACCAGAATGCCGTCATCGCGCTCTTCGATGATCTTGAGCATCGGCGTCTCGGCCATCGCATTGTCGCGGCCGCGGTCGAACTGCACGTCGAGGAACATCGGCGAGATGGCCAGATCCTGCGAAGTCACTTCTTCCCACTGCCGTTGGATGTTGCCCGAGAGATCGCGCTTCTTACCGGAGAAGCGGGAGTTTTCCGACCAGGGCTTCTGATCGTCCACCTGGGTGAACATCACGACGTTCATGCCGGCAGGCGGCCGGGTGAAGATGCCGCCCTTGAAATGGCGGCAGAGGAAATCGCAGTATTGCCGTCGCTTGACGACGTCCTCTTTGTTGCGTGGCAGGAACCAATGCATCGACTGGCGCTTGCCATCCTTGTCGATGAAAGTCGCAATTTCCTGGTTCTTCGGATCGAGGTGAAGATCGTAATATCCGGCGATGGCTTGGGCATAGCCCTTGGTCGCAGGGTGAGTCGTGACGTCCTCGATCAGTTCGCCTCCGACATAGACTTTCCGGCCGTCGCGGAGCGACTCCAGGTATTCCTTCCCGCTTCTCATTTCTATTCTCCGTTAGACGTGGTTGAGTTGACGTTGAAACGTGTCTGCATCCCAGTAGTCCTCGCTCCGGTGGATGAGGCCGTCGCGGATTACCAACAAATGCACGCCGCGAAGCGAAATCGCCTGTTCGCGCGGCGCGATCGGTCCCATCTGGCTCTTGAGCGTCGCCTTCAGGAGGTAGCTCATCATGGCGACGCCGTTCGCACCGACGGCACGCCGGTCCGGCGTCCAGGAAGCGTCGGGAAACCAGCCGAAGAAGCGCCCCAGGCCTGAAGCTATTTCCTTCGGACCTTGTTTGATCTTGCGTTGCGCAATCTCTTCGTGACTGGCGTCGGGCGCGTAAAGAGCCGCGACCGCTGCGGCATCGCGAGCGTTGTGGGCTTCGTAGAATCGTTCGACGATCTTCTCGATACTCATGCCGGCGCCCCTGCGGACGCGAGGTCCAACGCGACCGTCTTCAAGTAACGGCCTTGCCCGTACAGCAGCGGACGAAGCGACGTAGGCGCCAAGATCGTGCGAATCGCACCGATCACGACGACATGGGTCCCTATCCGTCGGATTTCGGAGGCGTCGCAATCGAACGTTGCGATCGCCTCACGTAGCACAGGCGTAAAAGATGGGACGGGAAGCTCGTCCGCGGGCACGACATCGCCTTCGAGGTACTTCGAAGCGCCGGGCTGTGCGCAGCGTTGAGAGAGTCCGGCTTGAGCTTCACTGAGCAGATTGAGCGAGAACTTCCGGTCTCTCTCGATGTCCGCGGCCGTGGCCGTCTTCGCGTTGATGCAGACCAGAAGAGTCGGTGGCTCCATGCAGACGGGCGTGTAAGCGCTCACCGTCATTCCCCACGGCCGTTCTTCCCGAAGCGTGCCCACAACGGCGACGCCTCCCACCACCCGACGCATAACCGTGCGGAAAGCATCGGGTCGCGGACCGGAAGCGAGATCCCAAAGCGCAGCGTGAGTACTGACGCCCATCTCCAAACGATGTCTCATCGTATAGCCTCCCATCGCGGTCTCGCGCTATTTCCTGCCTCGCTCGGAGGGAAGTGCGCGATATGTTGGCAATGTCACGAGGCTATTCGGGAGAGTTACAAGGCGTCCAATCGATATTTGTGATTTCAAATATCTACGCGAATGCTGCGTTTTGCAGGCGATCGAACTATGGCGGCCTGCCAATGCGGCGCCGCGCCCAACTATGGATGCCGTGGATGTCTAACATCGATCGGATGGATATTATGACCCGATCTTTCTCCGGCTGCGGGCTCCCGAGACCATCAAATCAGGTTGATTTTGTTCGGTCGAAACGTGCACACTCCTGTGTTGTGCCATTTGCCGGTCAACGGGAGCAGGGCTTTGAACCTTCGCAGCGTCGACCTCAATCTCCTGGTCGTGCTTGATGCACTGCTGACGGAACGAAACGTCAGTCGCGCCGGCGAGCGCATTGGCCTTACGCAATCCGCGATGAGCGCGGCTCTGTCGCGTCTCCGGGAGCTGTTCGACGATCCGCTTCTGGTTCGCTTCGGTCGAGGGTTGGAGCTGACGCGTAACGCCGAAGAGCTCATCGTTCCGGTGCGGGAGACGCTGGAGCGCATCGAGCAGACGCTTTCGAAGAAGGCGCATTTCGATCCTGCCGAAAATGCGCGTAGCTTTTCAATAAGTGCTTCGGACTACGCCGTCCTGGTATTGTTGACGCCGCTGGTACGTGCGCTCGCCACCGAAGCACCCAATGTGACAGTTCATCTCCTGCCGCGCGCCCGCGACCCGGGGCGCATGTTGCAGAGCGGCCAGGCCGACCTCGTGATCGAACCCAGCGAACTGTTTGGCGACGCCGGCTTCCCGTCGACGCCTCTACTAAGCGACCGCTGGCTATGTGCTGCCGACGCCCAACATCCGCACATCGCGAAGGATTGCTTGACCCGCGAACAGTTCCTGGAACTGCCGCATCTCATCTATGGCATCGGTATGGACCGGCAGCTAAACCTGGCCGACCAACGCCTTTCCGAGATGGGTATCCAGCGGCGCATTCACGTCACGGTCGAAAGCTTTCTGCTGGTGCCGTTTCTCATCGAAGGTACCCCGCTCATCAGTCTCGTGCTGGAGCGCGAGGTCCGGGCGCTGCATTCCTGCCCGAGGCTCAAACTATTCGAGCCCCCCATTGCCTTGCCCGACATTCACGAAGCGATGTATTGGCATCCTCGACATACCAACGACCTCGCACACGCCTGGCTGCGCAATCGACTACGCCTTGTAGCCGCCGAAATCGCTTAGCGCGATCGACATCGGCAACCGGGAGGACGGCAACCTCAAGCTCCATGTCCGCGCGTTGGGTACTAGGAGCGCGATCCGTGCTTTGAACCTAGGAAGATGGGTCCAATGCATA
>Ga0214542_1013235_pt1 | contig 10070 bp, 7 predicted proteins | sample CNSS1metaG_FD_160096 | JGI IMG/M metagenome (GOLD analysis project Ga0214542, IMG submission 160096) | Root nodule microbial communities from cowpea collected in UCLA plant growth center, Los Angeles, California, USA - CNSS1 | ecosystem: Host-associated > Plants > Roots > Nodule | place: USA...
TATTTATAAATTTTTTATTTTTTATAATTTATTTTTTTTATTTATATATATATATATATATATATATATATATATATATATATATATATATATATATAATATATATATTGATACTTTAATCTTTAACTATAATCTTTATAGTAAATTACTTAAGTAATCGTCTTATAAACAATTTTTTCTAAATTATCATGAAAAAAAATGTATAGTTTTTTTTATTTATATTTTGTTGAATAGCATGACAGAAAATTTGTAATATTAGCCGTACTTTCTTAGACTAATAGATACTTTCTTAGAAATAATTCTTCATATATTGGTGGTGAGCATGATCAAAATATTGGTTCTTAATTTTACTATGATTGTTATCTCATGGGTTACTTAAAAATTTGTTTAAATATTTGAATATTAAAAAAAATAAAATTAGGTGGTTTGATGAGCCAACCCACTTAACCCACCAACCCGTGGTAGGTTGAGCCGGGTTACAAAATTTCTGACTCACCAAAAAGTGAGGCGAATTGAATTCACTCATTTTCAACCCGGCTCGTGGTGAGTCAATCCTTTGACAAGTCTATTCACCAGTATTATTCATTATTTCTTATATTACATGTAGACGTTATAATATATACCATTATATTATATTGTTTTCTGCGTAGGCAATCAATATAATGCGACAAAGGTTAGGTATATGAATATTATAATTAAGTTATTGATATCTTGTTTAGTTGCGTTTATCTATAGTGGTGAATCCTAATTAAGAATGATCTTTAAAAAAACACAGCCAATATTACCTAATTCCATAGGAAAATAAATAAAAAAAATCTAGATGTACAAATCCTAAAAAACTTAATAAAAAAGTTAAAATATACTTTTAATAGTGGTTTTGAAACCATCACTAAAATGTTGTCAAGAAAAGGAAAATTTTATAATTGAGAATCATACAGTAAATACTTATTTAAGTTCACATATTGATCTGATAAATTTGATATCAATTTATTTGAGATGCGAACTTATATATAAAATATAATTTACGTAATATAATTTTTAATCAATATATAATTTATGTAATTAAATAATTAAAGACAAAATATTGTCAAATGAATATAGAATTACGAAAACCAATAGTGTTAAAGCACAATTAAAAAGTATTATAAAAATTATATTATTTTGTCATTTAGTCAAGATATTATTATAAATCTTCACAAAATAATATTTTGTCCACATGTTCTTTTACTTATTTCAATAATTCTAAATAGTTATAATTCATTGAGAAATTGAAATATATTTACTTCTAAGTCTAATAGTTATAATTCATTGAGAAATTGAAATATATTTACATAAGTTCATAAATTAATTTAATTAGAAGTGTGTCATCTTATCCCATTCAAAAATATTCAATTTTTATAATTGATTAGTATATAAAATTTAATTGACATTTTCTATTTTCACACAATTTGAGTAATATTTCACGTTGATCTTTAAATACGAAATGAAAGCATATACCTAAGATCAACACATAGAAATTTCATGATAAAATGTGAACTAAAATATGCATACTCATTTACATTAAAAATGATTGATCTTCACAAACTAATTATCTTACAAGGCATATTAGTGTTCAATACAATGACTTTTAGTACTTATTCCTTTTGTTTTAATGGGATACAACTTAGTGTTCAATACAATTAGTGCTCATCTTATAATCTCTTCATAAAATTACTGCTTTTATTATAGATGGTATGATAAATGCTTTTATTCTTTCAAATATATTATTTCTATAAAATCGCTACAACTATTTATTTAAATGTAATCATTTTAATGGTAGAAAACTGTGTTTTACATGTTGTTTTAAAATGTATTATTATTCAATTTAGTAATGTGATTTTTAATGGTTAATTTTATAAATAGAAATAAAATTAATTGTCTCTAACATTTTCTTTATTAACTACGTTATATTTTTAGATAATAGTCTTGTTGAAGTATAGAAGATTCTATTTTAAATAATATAAATACTTATTAATTTTATTAATATATATGGTATTATTTTTCACTCTTTCTTTTTCTAAAAGATTGGTGACAAATGTCAAATGGTTGTTTTTGTTCTCAAACAATGTTTTCCTAAAAGGATTTTGTAAGATTTAAAGAACATAAACCTAACGGCGATTACCAAAGCTACGGCGTAAAGAAACCCTACATCCACCATGTTACTGCGTCACAGTCACCATCCCTCAACAAAATTTCCCGTGACCTTTGCTTTTTCACAGAATTTTAACAATTTTTTCTTACAAATTTTATAAGAGAATATCTTTTAAGTTTCTTTTCATTTTTTCATCTTTATATTTTAAAATAATTTTGAAAATAACACTTCAAATTATAAAAAAAAAATTGTCAAAATATTATTGTCTCCGGTTTCAGTGTCATCTCTGTAGCCCTTCCATTAACACCGATTCACAAATTCCTATTTTTTATTCAAATTCCTTTCATGAATTTCATTTATAAAAAACAACAAAGAGAAACTTATGAATTGCAACAGTGTGTTAAGTCTCACATTAAATAAAAAAAACAAAATTTAAAATATAATATAAATAATGACTTATAATTTTATTACGGTTTTAGATTAAAAGTTGTGTAAACTGGTTTAGATGTGTAATACTAATATCATGTAGACACAATTTCTTGATGACTACGATCCAAATATAAAAATATATATAAAGCCAACATGGTGTTTATAAAACTTTGGTGTCCGTCCATTTGAGTTCTTTGAATCTATCGCAAATTGTTAAATTTCTTGCGCAAAAGCAAATGTCAACAAAGATAACTAAAATAATGCTTTTTCAAACATGTGGATTGATTGAGACATGGTGCTTTATCACGAATAAGTTAATTACAGATCATTTTGTTATTTATTTGAGAGCACATAAAAGAACTGTGGAGAAAGCTAAGTTGCATACACAGTCTCGGACACATTCAATCTTTCAAGCAAGAAAATGGTAACCATTGTGCGTTCTTACAATGTCACTCCAAATCAACCAACTCCCAGTGATCCTTTATGGCTATCAGATAGTGACCAAATCGGGTCCCTAGGTCACGTACCCAATATCTTCATCTACAAAGCAAAACACAGCAACAACCCCATCGAGAAGATGATGAACTCTCTTAGCAAGATTTTAGTTCACTACTATCCAGTAGCTGGAAGATTGAGTTTGACCGAAGATGATCGCATGGAGGTGAATTGCAACGCAAAGGGAGTCACGTTGCTCGAAGCCGAAAGCACAAAATCATTTGGTGATTATGGAGACTTTTCACCATCAGAATCAACGGAAGAACTTGTTCCAAAAGTTGATTACACTCAACCTATAGAGGAGATTCCCCTTCTGCTACTTCAGGTAACAAGGTTCCATGGTGGTGAAGGACTTGCCCTTGGAGTTCTTATCTCTCACCCTATCACCGATGCAACCGGCATCATCCGCTTCGTGAACAATTGGGCAAAGGTGGCTCGAGGAGAAGAACTATTGCCTCATGAGATTCCATTTCTAGATCGAACAGGACTCAAATTTCCACACCAAAACTCATCACCTAGAGTTAAACTCCCAGAGTGGAAGCCTGTACCACAGATAGAGCAAAGAAAGAGAAGTGCTTTGTTGTTGAAACTCACATCAAGCCAAGTGGAGAGGCTAAAGAAGAAAGCCAATGAAAAACCTTCAAAAGAAAGGGTAAGACCCTATACCAGATTTGAAGCTGTTGCTGCTCATATATGGCGATGTGCAGCCAAGGCTCGTGAATCTAGTGAGAACCACCCAACTTTTGTTCGGTTCAGTGTTGATTTTCGAAGTAGATTGAATCCACCTCTCCCTCAAAACTATTTTGGGAATGCTTTGGCCAAAGGAGTGACACCAAAATGTTATGAGGGAGATATCATATCAAACCCTTTAGGTTTTTCTGCTGAAAAGATTAGAGAAGCAGCTCATGCAGTTACAGATGAGTTTATAAGGTCACAGTTGAAGGCTAGTTTAGGAAAAGGGCAAAAGGATCACATAAGGGCCTTTTTCAAGGGACAGGGGCACCTTATGAATGTGCCTTATGCTGGGAACCATAACATTCTGCTTACAAGCTTGACGAGGATGCCGGTGTATGAAGCAGATTTTGGTTGTGGAAAGCCTGTGCATTTTGGTATAGCACGTTCCTTTCAAGAAGATAGAGCAGTGATTGTTCGAAGCCCAGATGGAGATGGTGTTGTTGTCACCATAATCTTCCAGACACCACTTATGCAGCTTTTCCGAAAATTCTTCTACGAGGATCTGTTTGTGTCCTCGTTATAACTCTTGCGTCCATGGAACATCATGTTAGATCTCGATTTCGGCATCGCTGCTACCTTTGCAGATATTGTTTTTGTTTTCTGGTATGACAGGGTCTGTTTCCATGTTTCTTTCTTTTATTCGTGTTTCGTCCTTGAACGAATGTTACAAAAAATTATTTTGAGTTTGAAAGCAGTGTAATTTATGTTACAGTTTTTTAATTAGAAAATAATTTTTTAACAATTAAAATTTTACCACTTATTCTTATAATAAGAATAATTTGAAGTGACATTTTTTAAATAATTTTTATTTTTTTATATTTAAAAAAAAAATCAAAGTATAATAAAAAATTATTAAATTTTTATTATCAAAATATTATTATGAGTATAAAATTTACCATATACAATTTTCATTTTTACCGTGAGAGCTACCTAGGACTGGTTTATGTTTTCCCCTTTTAAAGTTGTTAAAAAAGAGATGAGATGAAAGAAAATAGAAACAAAATCAGTGGAAATAGATAAACAAAGGATATATAAAGTTAAATATGGTTAGTGAATACCCCGCAACACTTTGAACCTAAAACTGGTGTCAATTGATCAAATTTTGAATTAATCCACCAACCACATCAGTGGTACGTCATTCTTTTTAGTTTAAAAAAATTATTTTATGTTTTGCACTTGCATCTCAACTACTAAGCAATTGTGGTCCGCATGTGATTATGCAGCCTTTTCCATTTATGGTCGATTATAGATGATGATTATTGAAATGTACAATTTTTTCTTTTAAATTACGAATATGAAAAAGTCATACCAAACCTATATGACTTAAAAAAACAAGCAATGTGTTACCTATACGATTTTACTAAAATAAATAAGTATTTAAAATTAAAGTCGTGTGAATTGGACAACTTGAGATAAAAAATCATATTCCTCGTCGACAACTTCTTGGACCTGTACGTTTGGAACAAAATCCAAATAAAGTCGTATTCGTCATATACGACTTCTAATGTTTTCTATTTTTAATTTTTTTATTTGACCTCATAATTACAAATAACAGATTTTAGTTTTATTATGACACATGCCTTTTTTTTATACTTAATGAGTTGTATTAGAATAATATAACGTATTACTAAAAAATTAAAGAAAGAAGGAAAAAATATTATTAAAAAAAAAGAAAAGAAATATTATTAGGGAAAATTATAAAATATATTATATATTATCATATTATTTTTAAAGTTTTATCTAAGATTGTGTTCTTTTTGAATGAATGATTTCATGAAGAGTGAGAAGTAGAGATCGGAAGGATTACATAGTAAAATTGGTGTTGTTTCTTTTAAGGAATTTGGAGACAATTTTGGAGTGCATTAGAAAATAAAATTTGTGAAAGTTTGTGACTGAATTGATTAATGTGACATATTAATTTTTCTTAAAAAAAAAAATTAGATTATCAAAATGTTCCTATTGTTAAAAGTAATATAAAATGATATATACATGATTTAAAATTATTTTTATATATTTTATTGAATGATTGAAATTTAAAAAAAATTATTTATAAAAAAAATGAATCATACAATATATTTGGTATAAAAATAAATTTAATATGTAAGGTGAGAAATAATTTATTTACATGGAGACTTTATTTATTTTTAATAGTAATTTTAGAAGTAATAAGCTTTTATTATAATCATAATAAATTTTTATTTGTGTTATTAATTTTTATTATGTTGTTTACATAATAAGGAGAAATGATTGATTCACGTGCAAGTGCAAGGAAACTGAAATATGGGGGTAGGGGTGTAATTTCGTAAATTGGAGTGTGTCACCCTCTCATCTCACCATGCATAGTAATGGAGCTCCAACGTGTGGTGGGTGGTAGAAACTTCATAGGCAGCGGAAATGGAATGGAAACAAGTATTTAAGGCTCTTGTAGCAATGAAATTTGGAGTGGTGAAAGGAGAACTAGACTAGAAGCTAGGCTAGTGGAAGGTGGCTAGAGAAAATGTTGTAAACCTCTAGGTTAGGTGCTCTCAAAATAATACCGAGGAGGAAAATCTTCCGGATCCATCCGTACGAGTCACGATCTCGCACACTCCACTGGACTTCCAAAACCACTAGGCTACAACCTCGAGTTGCCACGTGTTACCCCAATACAAGTTACATTCGTAACTGGGTCCCAACAAAGCATCACATCAAGACCACCATCCAAAGCCGTGTAGAATCCTTGTGCAATCCAACTCTGCACCCGAAACCACCTGGCACTTCACACTCATCGCTAGACGAAAGCAGGTTCCAAACTGCCTGTTAGTAGCTATCGCCTGGTGGTCCAATCCCCTCCCGCCAGGTGCTACACTAGTAACGCAAAATTACTGGTTTATGTATTCTGAAACACATGTTCTAATGAACCAACATTCAAGGCATGCAATTTCAGAATACAAATATATGTGTTTAATCGTAGTAACATCAACATTTAAAATTTGTGAATACTCCATTGCGGTCCCCTCGAGATGGGTTAAATTTCATGACCTTTTATATTATATATATATATATATATATATATATATATATATATATATATAATATATATATTTTTTTTTTTTTTATTATAAAAAAAAAAAATATATATATATATATATATATATATATATATATATAATATATATATTTTATTTTTTTATAAAATAAAAAAAAAATATATATATATATATATATATATATATATATATATATATATAATATGTATACTTTATTTGTTTTTAATATCAAAACCAAACATATATATATAATAAATAAAACCATGATATTAATACTACCTATTAACATATATAAACTCATATATTCCTTTATATACAATTCCACATACAATTACTAATGCATTTACGTGAAGTGATAGCAAAGAAAGGAAAAAAGGAAGCAATTCCGGTGGACCCATGATTTTCACTGATCAAACATTAATGCACCAATCACACCAAAGTGTGATATAAAAAAAAAAAAAAAAAAAAAGAAGCTAAACTTTATCAAGTGAGAATGAAGCAATGATAATAGTCAACAATTAAATTTTCTCTCTTACAATCATCATCATTATATGTGGTTAAAGAAGAGAAGCAAAAGCACGTGGGCCATCAAAACTAAAGATTATATAAAAGTGTAAGCTATCTACGAATGTGCTTTTAATGTGGTCTGTACCAAAAATAAATAAGGAAACCAAAATACCGTGTAAAAGAAGAGAATTAAACTAAATGATCAAAAAGAATTTAAAGAAGAAAAGAACCCAAAAACGTGAAAACACAAGCCCTACTGCTATGCTTCAAACACCACCACAACTATATATGTTTCAGATTTTAATGCATCCCCAAACAATACACTTTCGTAAATCCATGTGTCCCTGACCTATTCATGGAGAACTATGTACCAAGCCACTAATCCTCTTTAGCCCAAAGGTTTACTCATGTTGTCTCTATGCAAACCCACCACTTATGGAAACCTTTCAAGTACCCACACATAAATAAAGAATGAAATAAAATGCTTGCAAAATCAGAGAAAGGAATCGTGAGTATAATATTCTTGAAAGAAAACAGATTCAGCAACGTGATACTTGGAGAATTGTGATTTTGTTAATGAAAGGAAAAGAGCACATTTGAGCCACAACCTTTAAATCAACAATTAAATGGGTTGTCAACCCTCATGACTATAGAACGTGAATGACAAGGAGAAAGAAAACAATTAAGACTGATGAAAAATATAAAAGTTGTAGCAAGAAGAGGACTGAGAATGTCCCAACCTTGGTAAATATAGCCTATGCAAACATGTGAGTATGCACCCCAAAGCAAGAGGAAACAAAATTTACATGTGTTGTGGAAACTAAACAAAAATTAGCGTTGCACCAAAATTATAAGGAATAGGAAACAAGTTCACGTGCTCATGCATTCGAAAACTCGAGAAAGGAATTAGCACCATGGTATACCCAACAACTGAATCTAAAGGCTACCAAAATTATTTATTTATTTAATTTTCTCATGTCTTATACTTTTTATTTTAAATGACGTGCTAAAAACAAAGTTTTTTTCTATGTATTGTTTCTTCTATCTTGCTCTTTCTAACCCTTGTTGTTAGTATCTCTCCTTTCTCTTGTTATGATGTTAAGTTATGTAGGTTTTTTCGCAAAGGAAAATGACACTTTTTTAGGCCTGAAGATATGTTTTTTAGTGTGGTTTGAAAGAAATTAGTGGAAGGTAAGTTTTGACCGGTAATCTTTTTTAGACATATCCATTGTAGCATGTTATTCATAAAATGTTCATTGTACTTTATGGTTTTGTCTTTGTTTTGTATAGACCCCATAAAATGTCTTATGTATTGTTTTTATCTATGTTGTTATACATAGACTCCGAGGTGAACAATGTTTTTTTAGACAATATTTTGTAATGTTTTGATCCTGAATAGATTATAAGTTGTATCACAATACAGGGTTTATTATGCAGGGATGGTTTTATTTGTAATATTAGTGTTAGGGAATATGATCGGGATTCCAAATCCACTGTGTATATTTATCTTTTGAAAAACTATGGCCATTAAATGTCACATCCATAGAGATATAAAATTTCTTTGATGGTGGATGGTAAGCACAATAGCCTTTTTGAGTTAATCCATACCTAACAAAAACACATTTTAAAGCTCATTCTTCAAGTTTTGTGTGTTGATGTGGGTGTAATTGAACATATATAACACATCCAAAAATATGAGGCAGTAAAAAGACTATGGAAGGAATGATACAATGATCAGACAACACATCTAAAAGCCTTCGAAATTTAAACACACTAGAAGGTGTTCGATTAATCAAATAAACTGCAGATCTCATAGCCTCATCCCATAAATGAGATGGAACATTACCATCTATTAAAAGTGATCTTGTCACCTCTAATATATGTCTATTTTTTCTCTCAACCACCCCATTTTGTTGTGGTGAATAAGGACATGTAATTTGATGTAAGATGCCTTTGGAGTTCATGAACTCAATTAACTCAATCTTAAAATATTCCCCTCCATTGTCTGATCGAATGACCTTAATGTGTGTATTAAATTGAGTAACTATCATATGATGAAAGGAATGAAACACATTACACACATCACTTTTATATTTAAGCAAATACACCCAAGTTACCCGAGTACAATCATCAATAAAACTGATAAACCATTTTTTCCATTATGTGTAGATTGTGGAGCAGGGCCCCAAACATCTGTGTGGATTAATGAAAAAGGAAAATCTATTTTTTTTATTGCTTAAAGGAAACACAACACAATGACTTTTTGCCATTACACAAGTTTCACAAACAAAATCAGAAATATTGCATTTATGAAATAGTGATGAAAATAATTTTTTAGATAACCAAAAGAGGGATGTCCCAATCTTAATTCTATGCAATAACCAAATTTTCTTTTTGTTTTTATCGTGTATGTGTTCATTCGCAAGACAAGCCAACGTTCCTTTATGGGTTTGTTGTGAGACATTTTCAAGATAATACAATCCTTCTCTCTCTACCACTGCCAATCTTCTTCTTGCAATGGATGTTCTGGAAAAAACAATGGGTTGGATAAAATAAGGCAACACAAGAATGTGATTTGGTTAATTTGCTGACAAAGAGAAGATTACAATTCAATGTAGAAACAAATAAAACATCAAAAATTGATAAGGAGGGAGAGAGGGATATAGTACCTACACCTTCAATAGGAAATGAGATCCCATTGGCATTAATAATAGCAGTTTTAGGATACCATATATATATATATA
>Ga0214542_1013241_pt1 | contig 10067 bp, 5 predicted proteins | sample CNSS1metaG_FD_160096 | JGI IMG/M metagenome (GOLD analysis project Ga0214542, IMG submission 160096) | Root nodule microbial communities from cowpea collected in UCLA plant growth center, Los Angeles, California, USA - CNSS1 | ecosystem: Host-associated > Plants > Roots > Nodule | place: USA...
TATATATATATATATATATATATCATTATTGATGTATATATATTAAAAAAAAGTTTAAAATTTCACTCCAACATTTCATTGTTGATGTTCATACTCATTAAAATTTGAAGGATTTGTCGACAATTATTGAATTATGTCAATCTTTGACAAAAACAAACAAATTAAAGATATTTTACTTGATTGGTTGTCTAATTCATTTTATTTAACTCTTAATGTTTCATTTTCTACAACGAAGATTATCAAAACAAAATTCAGAATAAGATGAAAGATAAATTTCTTGAACACAATATGGTTATTTACATCCAAAAAGGAATAACTGAGATTTTTCTTCTGAATAAATTATTGACAAGTTCAAAATTTTTTATTATAAATTATTTTGGCTCCTCCAAAATTATTGGTCGTCACGGGTTATTATTATCAACTATAATTAATAATCATTATTACTATCAACTATAAGTATTATTATCATTATTATTAATTATAATTATTTCTATTATTATATTACTAATATTATTATATTACTAATATTATTATATTTCTATTGTTATTCATTTATCTTTACATTTGAACAATTATTTTAATTTAAAAAAATAGTTACTAAAATTTGTAAAATAATAAAATTGAAAACTAATTTTTTATTATAAATAATTATTTAAATTTAAAATATAATAATTATGAGGATAAAATTGATAAAATAAAAAGGACACCAAAGATGTTTATCTCTTTATATATGTAGTTGTATTAATATTATTAGTAGTAGTAGTATTAGTATTATTTTTTTTATCACCACACGATATTATTATAGTGATATTATTATCATTATTATCATTATTATTATTATTATTATTATTGTAGTTAGACACATATTTTACTTTTATTGACTACGGGATCATATTTTAAGTACTTGCTCTTTATATTTGTTTTGTTATTCATTTTATCTCTATATCTTGGTATTTTTTTAATTGAAAAAAATAGTTACTAAAATTAGTAGAATAATAAAACTGAAAATTTCTTTTTTATTATGAATAATTATTTAAATTTAATAAACAATAATTAAGAGGATAAAATTGTAAAAACAAAAAAAGGACATAAAAAATGCGTATCTCTTTATATATTTAGTTAGTGTATTATTATTATTATTATTATTATTATTATTATTATTATTATTATTATTATTATTATTATTATTAGCACTATATGTAACATCCCTAAAGAATATTACTTTTAAAATAATATAAGCGAATTAAAATAGAATAAAGTAAGACGCGATAATATTGATACTACCTCATTTATAATCACATGTTCCCAAAATACGGGAAAATTAAAATCGCAACGTTGCATACATTATAAATGTTCATATTCCAAAATTTATTACAAACTATGAAAGCTGAAATAGCTAATGTTCAAAAACATGAAAAATATCAAAAACTCAAAGTCTTCAAATGCCCATATAATCCCGCTCTCCAAACTCAAGCGTCTCCTGGCTCACCTGTCAAATCATCTGCTCCCGGATAATAAATTATCCGATCATCGCCACACACAAACAGATAGGGTGAGTTATGCACATATAAATGTAAATAAATGACACTCATCCCAATAAATAAATTTTACTGATATGTGTTATCTGCAAATTTCCCACCCCTGATCTCATATTCCTTCATGAGTCATATGCATGAAACTAGGTCTTGGGACTTTACTATGCTCCCACGAAACTATCCCTTTCGTGGTCCAACCCTACGAGCCAATCTTGCTCATAGTCCAATCCCACAGACTCCTTGTCTGTAGTAAAACATCCAAGCCTTCCTAGCTTGGACCCTGGCACACACGCAATCACCATACTATGGACTCCTCGCCCAATAGCAGTTGACAGAAATAAAACTATTCCTTACCCATCGTGCGTCCGACGCATGTAATCATCATACTAAGGACTCCTCGCCTCTTAGTAGCCGACGGGAACTAACCAGTTCCTTGCCCATCATGCGTCCCACCACAAAGCACATCCCAAACCCACATTGGACTTAGTCCATCAAAGCCCAGACACAAAGGTAAGTGAACTTAGTCCTTCAAGTCCACTAATCAAAGCAACAACAATTCTCGCCGCAACCAAAATCGCCTGGCGCCGCCTAGATGCCGTTAGGCGAAAACTGGCAGTAAAACACTCAGCGGACAAACCCCAAACGCCAAGCGCCAGCAGCCAAACAGGAGCTTCGCTTCTCCGTCACCGCCTGGCGGAAACTTCTCCGCCGCTAGGCGCCCTGCAGCGCCACCAGCTGGTTTTTGGCATTTCCACATAATATTTAGGACATAACAGCACTACTAAGCACAATAAGTATAAACTGGTATTGCACCTATTCTTACTTAATAAAACCAACACTGCAGAAATCATTATGTATGGAATTCAAGACAACACCAAAAATAGCAAAAATAGAGTTTCATTTGGGTCCTCCAAGGTTTGAACCCACTCCCATGTACTCAATGCCAAACCATTCAACCAATTCATATTTCATGCCAACTAATATGATTCAATTATTATAAAATTCCACAACATGATTAACATATATATTAAAAATAATACCAAATTAATAACACACAAAAATAGCAAACCTAAGACTCAAACCCAAGTCCCATCACACAAACAAAGTACTCTCAACCACTTGAACTAGTACTTTTCCACGTCATAAAATTCCGCATTTATTGTGTTAAAGATTCCCATTACCCGCATTTATTAACTAATTATTTAATTATCTATTTAATTTTTCCTCGGGTCTTACACTATAAGATATTATTATAATTATATTATTATTATTATTATTATTATCACTACAAGATATTATTATAATGGTATTATTATTTGTTTTGTTATTCATTTATCTTTACATTTGAACAATTTAAAAAATTAGTTACTAAAATTAGTAAAATAATAAAACTAAAATATTTTGTTATTATAAATAATTATTTAAATTTAAAATACAATAATTAAGAGGATAAAATTGATAAAATTAAAAGGACACCAAAATATTTATCTCTTTAGTTGTATTAATATTAATAATATTATTAGTAGTAGTAGTATTAGTATTAAATATATTTAATTTTTAGCAACATTAAAATATAGTTATTTTATTATTTAATTTCTATTTTATTTTTTATTGGTGAGTTTTAAATAAAATATTATACACACAAGTACAATATTTATGAGTATTTTTATCCTTTAAATAAAATAAAATTACATTAATGGTTATTAGGTTAGATTTTATTTAATATCACACTTAACTATATACTTTTATAGGATTCAATACATATTAATTATCCTTAATCAGTGTCGGATACTGGTCAGCAAGAACCTACCAAATATAAGGTTATGTTTGTCACTCTTTTACATATATTTCTATACATTTATCTCTTTTCTCATCCTTAAATGACCTGTCCAAAAAATATTGATATTTGTGAAGCTTAAAATTATAAATTCTAGCAATTAAAAATCATCACAGATTAAATTTCCAACAGTTAAAAGAATTGTCACAATTATACATACAAAAAATGATTGATGACAAAAATATTTTAATCGTTAGTAGTGTTGTCAGAAAAGAAAAAATAATAACGGTTAAAAATTATTACACAATGTACATTAATTTGATAATATTTTGTCATAATAATCAAAAGTCGCTAAAAATATATGATATTTTGACAGTAAACCACCACCGCAATATATATATATATATATATATATATATATATATATATATTTTGACTGTGTATAAATAACACAGAAGGATACTATTCCATCTTTGTTCTTGTGCCAAAATATTCAAATAAATTTTTATTATGATTTTTTTTATGTTTTGCTCTCGTATTATATCCAACGCTTTCTCACAATAAAGGTGGTTGTAAATTTTAATCTGATTGCAAATTCTAATGAGTAATACATGCCAAGCTAATAAAAGAAAAATAAGACATATTAAACTTTTGACTTTAAAACTACCAAATATAAAATTTTGAGCTGAATTGATAATAAATGATAAAAAAATATATAATGTACAAAATATCTTTTATTATAATTATTATTACGAATATCTTTTGTTTTGGTGGAGTTAGGATACTAAACTAGAATATTAATATGTATAACAATGTCTTTTGTATAAGAGTTAAAATATTCTTTAAGTGCTCTTTTTAATTAAATTTATTCTTTGCTGATAAAAGTAAATAAAAATAAAAATAAAAACAAAAAATGTGATTATTGAACAGAAACTACCTTGAGCATAAACTTCCCAATTCCCATTAACAAATTCACCAAATGCTCCCAGGATACATGTTTGAGAATCAGTAAATAAGAGAATCAATACACATCTCACGACAAAAACATCATATAGACTATAGGCTAAATAAACAGATATAAAATCAATACACATCTCACTCATAAAGAGAATCATCGATATAAAAAATGTTACAGTTGCTTTTCCAAAAAGAATGATATCTTTTTACTTTCATATACCGTATATGATAGCTATCCACTTTCCTTAAATGTTATTTCCTTTTTTATTTAGTTTCATTAAAGGAAGGTGATTAAAATTTGATTCCATTTGCTTGTAGTATTTTAAAAAGACCGCTTAACTTCTTTTTTTCAGAGTTTAATTATATTTTTAATTATGATATTTATATTGCATATTTCTGATTAAAAAAGTGTGTTAACTAATATAACAAATTTTGGACAGAAAGATCATATGCGATAGTTGAAAAATATAATATAATATGAAAGTTTATTGAAATTTTTTTGCTAGTTTTCTTAACTAATATTATACTTAAATTTGAATTTTAATGTGTATATTTATTATAGGTTGATATAAATTTAGTTATTTATATATAACTTATTAATTTGATAAATATTATATCTATTTTTTATAACCCAAATATAAATAAATAAATACAATAAATATAAATAATTATAGTTGAAAAAATATATACAAATGTATAAATGAGTAAAATAAAATAATATTCATAATTTAAAAATTTATAGTACAGAAGTTTTAAAACCTATAATAATTTATAAACGTTTCAAAAATAATTATTTTATGGAAGTTTTGAGACTCATAAAATTTTACATTTTACGGAAATTTCAAAATTTACGGTAGTTAACCAGAATTTTTAACACACAGAAGTTTTACGACCAACCTCCGTTAAACAAAGAGGATAAATTGATCATTTGTATAATGCCATTTTCGATTAATTGATATATATATATATATATATATATATATATATATATATATATATATATATATATATATATATATTGATATAAGAAATTAAAAAATAGAAACTTTTATAAATGACTACATAGAAGTTATAAAAAATTACGAATACAATTTATTTCAAAAAATAATTGTTTTGTAAATGTATAATGTTATTAGTACATAATTTACTGTTATTATTATTATAAATATACAATAGAAACACTTTTATTTAATATGAAAATTTTCTGTTTGATATATACATGTTATAATTTTATTTCACCGTTAACTGTATTTTAGAAAAAATAATCTATATAAAATACTCTCTTACATTAAAAGTAAATGCACATATTACAAATCATTAATTTGTTTTAACACAACACATTATGAACCATCCATTAAATTTTATGCTTTTTATAGACTGTTTTTCATTATTTTCTAAGAAATAGAGGCATGAATATATAATGCGATTCTGGTTCCTCTGCACATTTTATACCATACATTTTAAGAAGAACACATCACAGAAGCACTAATTTATTTCAACAATATAATTCCAACATCATAAATCATTTCTATACATCATGTCTTATGTCGTTCCTCTTGGCTTCTGCACTGCATTGTCTTGGGAAACAAAATTGATAGAAGTTGGAAATTGATTACCATTATGTATTGCATAATTTAAAAACTTATTATCAAATATTAAAAATGCATTATGAATTACATAATTCAGAAAGACATCCTACATTCTACAATTCCAAATACGTTTCCAGAATGACTATGAAACTTCATAGGAATGTTTTGCATTGAAGAAACAAATGGTTGGTGCCTTCCTCAACATCAAATAAAATAACCTAAGGGTAGTTCTACATGCGGAAAAACCAAACTTGGAGCATAATCATAAGAGAAAATATTTGAACTTTCATGTTTGTAAAGTTCACGACGATCTATTCTATTATCTCTGGTGTTGTACCGGATCAAGTCCGGTTTATCTATATATCTGTTTGCAAGCAGCACAAAGTCATCATCATCTTCACACATCCAGATAATCCACAACTCTAATAAAAAATCACGACTGAGATATTTATAATGATCCTCATACCTTAAAGTCAGTAACTTGGACCAAGATTTTTCATGGTTAAACTCTCTCTTCAGCCAAACAGTAAAATTACCTTCATGATGATGAGAAAGACACAAACAACCTTTCAAAACCTCAAGCTCAGGCTCACAAACATTGATTTCTAAAATGCCATCAGGCATAGGAAAATATCTGCATGTCTCTTCCTTTAGATGGTAAGAAAATATTTCAAGCTGATTCATCTTAACATTATCAGAGTAAGAGTAGGATTTGGGAAATGCTAACCAGTTTAAAGTACCACTCACAAAAATTCCACGACTTACACTTCCACGACTTACACGACTTACAGGACAAATGATGGTGGAAAAAGCGTCACAAATTGAAGTATTTCTCCAACAAGTATCCCCTACAGACCAAACTCGTACCTTCAGTTCCTGCGATTCATTTTTATTATTATCCAAAAACAGAACTTGGTAAGTGTCGCTCCATTCATCATACCCAAATCCAAACATAAACCAGAAAACATCTTTATAATCGCTGTGATCAAAAGAAATATGTGGGGAGTCTATAGACATGGCCCTTGTGGCTGGATTCCACATATGAAACCAGTGGTGTTCAAATTCATCATCAACCCAAGAAAATTGTAAACATACTAAGCCGTTGAGGACACCCAAGACAGTGTAACTGCGATTGAATGGGTTGTATGGGAAATCGTTGCGAAGTAAAGTTTCAACTGTGGATGATGGGTTGTCAAGTAAATCTTGTACGGGAGCTATGGCATAACCACCTCCTCTTGTGTCAAATGTCAATAAGATATGAGTGTTTTTTGGAGACCTAATAAGGTGTAGTTTCACAAATGCAGAATCAGATACAAGGTGGTTCCATCCTTTTGAAATGCACTTGAGTCGCACGACATCCTTCACAGGAAGCCATGACAAAATTTCCATGAGCATATCTGCGGGAAGAAGACAACTACTCTGAAAATAAGACATTGTGTAGATGGAAGGAGGGTCTTTATCATTGAGTGTGGGTAAAATGTTAAAAAAAAGTGTTTATCTAACCTTAGAAGATACAAATAAATAGACCTAAAGCACAAACGATGCAATTGAGAAAAAGGTGCAGATTGGAGAATGAAATAACTGAGAAGAAGGAAAGAGAAATGGTCACATGGAAGATGAAGAGATGTTGCATGCGTATAGAGAATATGTGGACCACACGCTGCAATTTTCTAAAAATAAACAGAGGCATCGGTATATTAAATAGGGATCTTTTTCCAATGTGGCACATTTTTCCATAAAAAATACACAAATGTGGACCACAGTTGTTTTTTATTTATCAATGTAGCACGGTTTTCATTTTAGTTCAAAATTCTGTTTCCGAGAAAAACTGAATTTTGAGATAGTATTTAAAAAAAATGTATATGTGTAAAATGAAAAAAAATATTATATATAAAATGTATATGTAATTCATTAATTAATATTTAAAAATGTGTAATTATATTGGGAAAATAAATTAATTTTAATATTATTTTGTTTTGTAGTTCCAAAGTAGGCATTGATGATTTTTACGGCATTGAAGATTCTTAGGTAAAAATTGATCTTCAAATTAAGGTATGGGAATGAATAATTACATTGAATAATTAATTGTTTTGTAGATGAATATTTATAGTTTGATTTATTATAGAATATGATGTGAGAATAAAAATTAACAACTGAACGTGAATAGTTTAAAGTAATTTATCGAAAAAAATATAGTTTGTAGTATTTGTTTGTGTGTAGTTTTTTTTTTCAATATAATTTTTTATTAGCTTATTTGTGGTAATGAATTTTAAAATGCTTATTTAAGCCAATAAAATTGATGTAGTATTTTTTATTATTAATTTCAATTATATTATTGTTACAAATATTAAAATTCTACTATTTATATAACAAATAAATGATTTCATTATAAAATAAATTATTGTTCAATATAGATTTTTAAAATTTATATTTTCAAAATAAAAAAATAAATAATTGATTGAAAATTTGTTGTTGAAGGAAAAAAAGATTTCATTATAAAATTATATTGTAAAATAAATTATTTTATTGTAGTTTTGTTATTGAAAGTTTATAAATTAGGCATTCATGATTTGTGATTAAATAATTCTTTTCTTCTCTTTTCTTTTATGGTATCATAATTACTATGGACAGTTAAATCCGACTTCTGTTTTTTTTATAGATGAAGAAATTAAAAATTGTAAGGCCCATTTAAAATATGTTAACTTTTCTGTCCTAAAGTTAGTGGGCCTAAGGCCGGCCCAACGTATAAGGTCCTAAGGTCTGCCCTAATCCCACTCTCACTTTCACTCTCACAGAAACGCAGCAGCCGTCAACCCTCCCCCTTGCTCTCACGAAAAGCTCTGCTAGGGTTTGCCCTAAGGTCCCCTTCCTTCGAGCTCGAACTCAGTCCCTGTTCACGTAAGTCACTCCTCAGCCCATGCTCCTTCCTTTCATGGTTTATGTTCTCTGTATCGTTAGGGTTTGGTAATAACCCGCTCCTTTCTTCTGTTCTGCCGTTCAGTTCAGCTGCTAACCGCCCTAGGGGCAGTTCTACCTTCGCTGTGCGGGTCGGAGCGTTTGCTAGCTTGAATCCCAGGTACGGGAAGTTAGGGTTTCAGTCTTTTGGTGTTATCTTGGTTGTTCTTGAGTGAGTTACTGATTGCATGGATAAATACTTCGTTTTGGTGTGATTAAATGCTTTGCGTGTTGGTTTGGGGTCGATTTTCATGGCTGTTGCAGTGAAGAACAGTGGCGAGACCTGTAAATCTCGCCCAAGCGAGTCCATCTCGCCTAGGCGAGATGAAACAGGGAGCTCGCCTAAGTTTTTGCACGAAAGGTCGCCCAGGCGACTCGCTTAACTTTTGAGCGAGCAGGCAACTCGCCCAGGCGAGAGGGATCTCGCTTAAGCGAGATCCCGCGTTGCTCATGCCCTGTTTTTGTGCTCTCGCCTAGGCGAGGGGGAGGCTGGCCTGAGCGAGCACGTCTCGCCTGAGCGAGACCCTCCAGCCTAAGCGAGGTGCTGGGCGAGACAGTGTGGTGTGTGGTGTTCTTCTTGGTTTTGTATGGATAATATTGGCTTGGTTTTGAGTATCTGTGCTAAAGGCTTGGTATGTGTGAGTATGATAGAGAAATACAAGTTGTGATTTATGTATAAAGGGTTGACATGAGTCTTGCATGAGATTGTATTGAAAGGGTTGGTATGAGAGAGGCATGATAACGATATGAATTGGAAGTTCTTGGTACATGAATGGTTCTTGATGAGACGAAATGTGTTGAGCCTGGAATGTGCAAAGCGTTGACTTAAAGGTCGGTACAATTAACATATACATGCGTAGTGAATATCTTTTGGGTTATGCGGTTGTGTCCTGTATGCGTCAGTGCATAAGTCCTTGGGGTCTCTCGGTGAGACTCTCGGGGTTGCGCTTCAGTGGTCGGGACGTAATTCCATGGCCCCTGTTAGTGGGTGTCGATGGTGGTGCCCCATCTGTATAACTAAGTAAGGATTCAAGGTTGGGATTGTATCCTGACACTCTAAGGGGCCAGTTAGTCTCACTTAGAGCAGACTGACTCCTGTGGTGAGAGTAGCAGGAGGCCTGAAATTTATTAAGGGCTAACCTTGTGGTGGGAGAGATTTTGATTCATCATAACACTTGTATTACATAGCTCAGGGATCGAGCAGCTCAGGGTCGAGCAGAGGTATCCACCACAAGTGCAAGCATCCGCTGAATC
>Ga0214542_1013242_pt1 | contig 10064 bp, 10 predicted proteins | sample CNSS1metaG_FD_160096 | JGI IMG/M metagenome (GOLD analysis project Ga0214542, IMG submission 160096) | Root nodule microbial communities from cowpea collected in UCLA plant growth center, Los Angeles, California, USA - CNSS1 | ecosystem: Host-associated > Plants > Roots > Nodule | place: USA...
TAGAAGACAACTAAGATGGTAAGAGAAGTGGTAAAAAAAAGTAGTCAGTTGATCATTTTCCAACTTCTAAATATCCTCCGTGAAAAGACCCACTTGTCATCGTGGGGTACACTATTGCATGTGACTTCATCCTTCACCCTTGTTGTGCCAAGCTACTAATGGTCCTCAATGATAGTGAGTTTGCACGCCTCACTTCCCTCATTTGCAACACTAGGGAGTGTACGTATTCGACAAATTTGAAGAGTTTAACCATGGGTGGCTTTTACGTTACTACATGAGTTTAACCTAATGCCCACATTTTATCTTCGTCCTTCACACCCCACAAAAATTGAAAAAGTTGTGTTTTTTGAGAGAGCCCGTGCGTGAGTGTGTATGTTGCAAAGTGGTGGTGGGTGTTGTTTGAAATCATAGGTTGGTTAGAACACAACCAATGTTTTGGAGAAAACTCTATAAAAGAAGTAGAGGCAATAATGTGTTGTGATGTTAACCAATGCTTTCTGAATTGACTATTTCGGAATTGGTTTTATAATGTATTTCAGATTGGTCTTGAAGTCACCTTTGTTATGCAAAACCATTATCACCACAAGAAAAATATTTAAATAACAACTAATTTTAGAGATCAAATATAATTGATCACTATAGCAACAATTTAGATACTAATTTATAAACTAAAAATTATTGGTATGTAAAATAGTCACTATTATGAATAAAAAATATAATTAGTGACCAATTATACTTTAAATTAGTCATTAACATTAACAACTAAGGTTTTGAATACCAAAGGAATGAGTGTCTAAATTGGTCACTAGACTAATTTTTTTATTAATAATTGGTCACTTTATAATTAGTAATCAATTTAGAGTTTAATTTACAAATTAACTATAATTTTTTTATTCATGATAGTGACTATTTTAGAGATCAATAATTTGTAATTTATAAATTAATATCTAAATTAGTCACTATAGTGACCAATTATTTTTTGTCACTAAAATTGGTTGCTATTTAAGGATTTTCTTGTAATGATTCCCGAACATTGTTTAAAACAAAAGCCTTTTCATATCTTCACATTTTTATGTCTTTATATATATATATATATATATATATATATATATATATATATATATATATATATATATATAAAATAATAATAATAATAATAATAGGAAGATAAGGTTTTGGTGTAGATGTCATAGAATTGAGTGTTAATACATGAAAGATCATTGTATGCACACCAAAACATATTTTGAAAAGAAGTAGATGTTCGAGGTAGTTTCCCATCAAAGTCGCATGCTTTGCGATGATTTTACATAAGTTCCAGGTTGTTTTACATATCTTAAAAAAATGGCCTATGACCACTTCAAAAGCAAAGTCTTGAAAACTTCGTATGACTTGTTTATAAGTCTTTAAAGAAAATGAAGGCGTTAAAAGTTATGACGACTACAATGTTAATATTTTGTACTTAATTTGTCATGACTCCTAATGAGTTGACATTTTCTATTTTGTATTGAAGGCATGACTCTAAATGACTCTAGTACAAAATAGGTTAAATTATTCCTTTGGTCCCCATTTTCGTAGCAAAATATCAATTTGGTCCCTCAATTTTTTTTATCTCAATTTGGTCCCTATTTTGGGAAATTTGATGTCATCAAGTCCTTTCCGTTAGTGGTGTAGTAACGCTTTTAAATGGGGTGCCACGTGTCAGTTTCTGGATTTTTTGAAATAGAATTAATCTTGTTAAAAATATTTACTTGAAATATCAATTTTGATAGAAATATTTGTGCACATTTATACAGAAATTAAATTTGGTTTAAATTTGGACAGGGACAAAATTACACAATTTTTACAAAAATTGGGACTAAATTGAGACAAAAATTAAAATACTGGAACCAAATTGAGAATAGGGAAATGACACCTAGCATAATAGTGACACGTGGCACTATCACTACCACATGGCACGATGTCAGCTTGACACGTGGCAAATTTTTAATATTTTTAAAAAATTCAAAAAAAATAAATAAAAATTCAAAAAATCCAGAAACTGACACGTGGCACCCCATTTAACACTGTTACTACACCACTAACGGAAAGGACTTGATTGCATCAAATTTCCCAAAATAGGAACCAAATTGAGATAAAAGAAATTGAGGGACCAAATTGATATTTTGCTACAAAAATGGGGACCAAGAGAATAATTTAACCTACAAAATATTAACATTTAAGTAATGACTCTTCATTACTTCACCTTTTCAGAAATTAATACCACACTAAAGTCGTCATGACTCCTAATGACTTCACTTTTTCAAATATTCATGGAGAAGTTGTGCGTAGTCATAATGACTTTGCTTTTGAATTCGTCATGAGTCCATAGACTTACCTTGTGACCACTATTTGTTTTTTACTTTCCCATTTCGTAATATTTGCACAAATTTGCCCTAAATATGTAATAAAACCTAGGTTCCATTATGCTCTCTGATGTTATATATGCAAGTTATAGTGTCCCTCTGTAACATCCCTACTAGAAATTACTTCATTAAAATAAATAAATAAGAAAAGAACATCAAACGCCAAACTTATATTACTCCAATGTGGGAAAAATTCAAAATATAATTCTTTGCGCCATAATTTAAACAAACTTAGAGTAATAAACTTATTACAATTTTGTAACATTTCTGATAAATAATAAAAACATAACAAAAATCCCTAGCTCCAACCCAAGTTAGCCCCTCTCTCCGTCTCAAGCATTAGCAGCATTACTTGCATTATCAACTACTCCCGTGTAAATAATTACACGATCACTACTCCCGTGTAAATAATTACACGATCATCGCCATGCACAAACAGAAAGGGTGAGCTTAATAATAAAAGGAACACAACAATTAAATAATATAAATACACCCAGTTATATTATTAAAGTTAAACCTTGGCCAAGTTCTTAATACTCTAAGGCTTTTCAACCTTCAATTCACACAACACAGTTAGCCATGGACTCATGATTTATAATGCTCACACAAACCTGCCCGCTCGTGGTCCTGCCTCTACGAACCTCCCCGCTTGTAGTCCTACTCTACGGACCTACCTGCCCGTAGTCCAACACATGTGACCCACCAACTACGTACCTCCCCCGCACGCAGCATCTCTCAAATGTGAGCACGGAACATACAAACCTACATCGCTCGTATCCCCACATGAGAGTATCTAAGTATGAACCTCCCCGCTCATGCCATCACATGTTAACCACCACCCATGAACCTACCCGCTCATGGCACAACATCTCCTGATCCACGTCCGCATCAAGGCATACAAACAACGCACACAAACTACACTATATTCGCTTAGGCTAGAAGCCTTAGCTTGAGCGACCGGGCTTGTCTCGCTTAAGCTAAACTTTCTCGCCTGAGCGAGTGTGCTCCAATGGCTCGCTGCGAAGCCTCGCTTAGGGGAGCTCTTCTCGCCTGGGCGAGATCGCCCTTCGCTTAAAACCAAAACTCTCACCTAGGCGGCGAGTTGAGCAAAAACACAAGTCATGCACGAGTTCTCGCTTAAGTGAGAACCTCTCGCTTGAGTGAGATGCTCAAACCAAAGCCTCACAACCCTCGATTTCTCGCTTAGGCGAGATGCACTCGCCTGAGCGAGATAACATGTCGCCCAAAACCTGAGCACTCCGACTGAGCGAGTGGCTCGAGCAGAATCAGGGTCAAGACTCTGCTACTTTCGCCTAGGCGAGCCTTGCTCGCTTGGGTGAGAATATCATATGTCTTCCCTGTTCTCACATGCAAATACAAGAAAACCATGCCAAATCATGTTTCAGACATTATCAAGCAATTCCAGAACATCAGTATTTATCATGAACGTGTTTTCAACCCAATTTCACCATCACAATTTGAGATTGATTAACAGCATCCATATCATGCAAGGACCCCAATTTATTCATACCCAAACATATAATAGGCTTTTCCCACATTGTCAGAACAACAATACTCACATCATATTTACACAAGCCTGAAAATTCCATGTCAATCAAGCATAAAATTATGAGACAAGAGCTCTCAAACATAAGCATAACCACAGACACTAAAATAGCTCTCCTTACCTAAAATTCCTTGTTCCAATTGGTCCTTTAACCTTAGCTTTGTGCTACCCAAGGGCCTACCTAAAATTCCTTGTTCCAATTGGTCCTTTAACCTTAGCTTTGTGCTACCCAAGGGCCCTTCTTTGCTCAGCATAATTACCCTTCAAAGGCCATTATGGACTGTTTTTCCCAGCCTCCGTTGGAGGCCCATTGTCTCTAGGATTTTCCCACCCTTTCACATTCAGACCACACTTATATTTAGAAAAATAAAGAGGCTAATTTCATTCTCAGCAAGGGTTGAACCCACAACCACTCAATCACAAAGTAAGTGCACAACCAATTCAACCAAGTCATGTTTCGTGACAATTCCTAAAATTTTAGGATTACATTACCACTTCTCACATTCAATCATAACCTTAAAATAATGCACATAATAAAAATATCCTACAATTGGCATACAAAGGACTTGAACCCAAGTCCTCTCACACAATTAAATACCCTTAATCACTTGAGCTAGTACTTTTCCACATCATAACAATTAACATTAAATGCCATAAAGGCTCCTATTACCTATATTTATTAAATAATTATTTAATTAATTATTTAAATTTCTCGGGTCTTACATTTCCCCCACCTCAAAAGATTTTTTTCCTCGAAAATTGGACTTACCGGGAAACAAGTGTGGGTAGGATTGCCTCATGCGATTTTCCATCTCCCAAGTCATCTCTTGAGTAATCTCATCCCAGAGGACTTTCATCGTCTGGATCTCCTTTCCTTGCAGCTTCTTCACTTGAGAGTCCAAAATCCTCACTAATTCTGTGTTCACAGTCAGATCCTCCCTAATCTGAATGCCATCTGATTTCAGCATATGTAAGGGATCCGCTACATATTTCCTTAACTGGGAAACATGAAATACGTTGTGCAGGTTTGCTAGATGCGGTGGCAAGGCAATTTCATACGCTGTCGTACCTATCCTCCTCAAAATTTGATATGGTCCAATAAACCTTGGAGTTAACTTCCTTAATTTGATGGCTCTTCCAATGCCAACAGTCGACGTAACTTTGAGGAACACATGATCTCCTGCCTCAAATTTCAAAGGCTGCCTCCTCTTATCTGCATAGGACTTTTGCCTACTCTGAGTCACCCTCATTCTGTCCTGAATGTCATTGAATTTCTTAGAAATCTGCTGTAAGAACTCTGGACCCAATACAAGTGATTCGTCATCTTGGTTCCAACAAAGTGGTGTTCTGCATCGTCGTCCATACAAGGTCTCATATGACGCCATACCAATACTAGAGTGATAGCTGCTATTGTATGTAAATTCCACCAAAGAAAACATGTTACTCCAACTACCCATGTGATCCAGTACACATGCTCACAACAGATCTTCCAATGACTGGATCGTCCTCTCAGACTGCCCATCTATCTGAGGATGATACGCATAACTCATCCGCAACTGAGTCCCTAAAGCTGCTTGTAGCGACTGCCAAAAACGAGAAGTAAATCTCATATCTTTATCAGATATGATGCTAGTTGGCACTCCATGTAATCTGACCACTTCTCTAACATATAACTCAGCCAGCTTCTCCATTGACATCTTCTGATTAAATGCCAAGAAATGGGCACACTTAGTCAACCTGTCTACAATCACCCAGATCGAATCATTCCCCTTAACTGATCTCGGCAGATGAGTCACGAAATCCATGGCGATATTATCCCATTTCCACTTCGGGATATGCAGCGGCTGTAGTGTGTCACCTGGCCTCTGGTGTTCAATATTATCCTTCTGACACACCAAGCATGATGCCACAAAGTCGGCGACATCAATTTTCATTTCGTTCCATCAGAATGATTATTTCAGATCCTTATACATCTTATTTATACCTAGATGTATGCTAAGACAGCTTTTATACCCCTCTTCTAGAATCTGTTTCCTCAACCTCCAATTTCCAGGTACACATACTCTATCATTGAATCGTAGAATGCCATCTGACCCCATCCGATAACCTTTCCCCTTCTCAGTACCCAACCAACTCACAAACTACTGTAATTCAACATCACTCTTCTACCCATCTCGGATCGTCTCTAAGGTATCGCTAATCAAAGTTAGTGCACTGCACGGAATAGAATCCTATCCCAATTATATACCCAAATTCATATCCCTTAGCTTCTCCATCAACTCCAACTCTTTCACCATCATCGTTGACATGTGCATCCTTTTTCGACTCAAGGCGTCTGCCACCACATTCGCCTTACCTGGATGGTAAAGTAACTCGAAGTCATAATCCTTGAGATACTTCATCCCCCGTCTCTACCTCATATTCAACTCCTTCTGATCAAACAAGTATTTCAGGGTTTTGTGATCGCTGAAAACCTGGAACTGGGAGCCATACAAGTAGTGCCTCCAAGTCTTAAGAGCGAACACTACCACAATCAACTCTAGATCATGGGTAGGGTTGTTCTTCTCGTGCACTTTTAATTGCCTTGAGGCATAGCCTACTGGCCTTTTCTCCTGCATCAGTACACACCCCAAACCTTGATAAGACGCGTCGCAATACACCTCAAATCTCTTGCTTGTGTCTGGTATAGCTAGTACCAGAGCTGTTGTCAATCTCTTCTTCATCTCCTCAAAGCACTCATCACATTTCTTTGTCCAGGAGAATGATTGATCTTTTCTAGTTAGTTGGGTCAAAGGACTCACAATTTTAGAGAACCCCTCCACAATGGCTCCATGGCATCACCTCTTACCAATAATGCCATCAACCTTAGAAAAAACACCACCATGGCTCCATCACCCTCTTCCAAGAGGGACCCATTATGTTTCCAAGTATGAAATCCCTACAACCAATTGAATCCTTTACCATCTCTCACTACTATCTTTCCACGTGCCATGTAAAACCACCATCTTAACACAAAGTTGTCATAAGAAGAAAAATACCTTGAAGATTTGAATGGATTTCATGGATATTGTTCTAGCCAAAAGGTTCAAAATTTGATTAGTTAGAGCACTCCAAATGTCTTCCTCCTTTTCCTTCGAGTTCCTCCTTTATGTCTATCTTATGACCTCTTGAATTCTTCTCATATTCAATGCTCATCAAATTTCTCCATTTAATTCATGTCTCTTGTCATGTCTTGAGCAGTTACTTGAGTTATGAGATTTAATCTCCTCATTTACTATCTCATACTTTTGACCTAGTGATCCTCTGATATTGGTTCTAACAATTAGATCAGCCTTTTGACATATCCGATCGACCTTTAGACAATTAAAGACCAGATCGACCTCTAGGCAATTAAAGACCAGATTAGCCCTAACACTACATAGCCCCCAACCTTAGCTTTTATAGATCTTAAGGCTAAAAAAATATTTAACATGTCAAACAAGTAGATTGGCCTTTTGGCATTTAAAGACCAAATTGTCCTTGTGGTAGCCAAAGACCAGATCGACCTCTAGGCAGTTAAAGACCAGATCGACCTTTGGGCAGTTAATGACCAGATCGTCCCTAACACTACAAAGCCCCAAACCTTTGGTCTGAAAGATTAAAAAGGCTATAAAATGTGAAGAAACGACTCCTTTATCAATTGATGTTGGGGCTAATGATGTGATCAGTATTTTGGCCTATCACCAGATAACACCCTTCAAAAAATGTTGAGAACTCCCTCTTTATTGTCTTTATTTCTTGTCTCTCTAGTTCCTTAATGCCACCTCTTTCATGATAATTAATATTGATTCTAATAAATGGGATCGGCTACTAACCCATCTGTTTAGAAAGATGGGCCATTATACCTATCTAAATAATGAGATCATCCATTGGACCTAATGATGTGATCAATCATTGGACTTATCCAATTAATGATGTGATCGGTCATTGGACCAATCCAACTAATGATGTGATTGGTCATTAGACCTATCCAACTAATGATATGGTCAGTATTTGGCCTATAACACCCTTCACAAAACGTTGTATATTATTTTACTTTCTAAGTGTTACTTCTGATGTCCAAGTATGTGGTTTGTGTAAATATTACCATTGCTTTTTTTGAATAGGCACCTTGATCAATTGGCGATCGATGTAAAATTATATTTAGATAGTGAAGACTTACCTTAATTATATATATACACACACATTGGTCTCAACTCTTAAATAATATAGAACTAATAGATGTAACGAAATAGTTGCGATACGAAATTCGATTATGGGAAAACTAAATTTTCAACTGTGTTTGATACTTTCTATGATAAAACCTATTTGGAATTCAGTATGACTTTGTAATTTTCTTTTCATCGTCCTCTCCTAAAAGAGAAGAAAATTTAATAGTTGTGGGTCGAAATTTAGAATTCAGTAACGTTTTGTATTTTCTTTTTGATAAAACCTATTTAGAATTCAGTATGGTTTTGTATTTTCTTTTTGAATTTTGACCTTTTTATGATATTTTGGGGTTGAATCACTACCGAAATTTGGTTTCTCGGAGCAAATTTCAGAAAGAAGCTTTTATTTTTCATTTTCTTTTTATTTCCGCTAATTATAAATACAAGTGAAAATTTGACTTAGAAAATAAATTTATACATTAAAGGCTTATTTCCAAAAAGAAGTTAACTATAGATCTATTTGGGTAAATATTTTCTAAAATAACATTATTTAAGGGGAAAAATCTAATATTCAGATTTAAAAATCAAAACTCAAGATTAAAAGATACACTTAAAGCCATGATGATACTACAATAACTGTCATTGTCATCATGTGGTGGTGGTGTCGGCGTATATATAAAAGTAATATTGTTGTTCGTAACTATACTTGAGATATAAGTTAATATGGATTATTTTCATTCTCATCTAAACATGGAGTATATTAGGATGATATTTTTATGTACGAAATGAAAATAATCAAGCTCAACTGTTTAATTAAAATGGAAGAATCATATTAAAATGCTCAAAATGTAAACTAAAACTTCGTGTAATTATTAACCTTTTCAAAATTTTCATCAAATAACCATCAATTCTTAAAAAGATTTGCATGTTCTTAAATAATTATCATGGTCGAGAACTTTAAAATTATCATTAACTTATATCACCGTGATCACAGTTACTATAATTATAATGATTGTTGTAGCCATATTCACTACTGATATTATAATTGCGATTACTAAGTTGTTATAATTGTCATCAATATCATAACTATTGTAAACCCAATTAAACTCCAAATTTAAGAAAGAATTGAGCCAACTTTAAGAAATAATCAATACAATTTTATAAAGCCTATTTTCTATGATAGAGAGCCTGTAAATTTTAAAATATTCACTATTATCTTCAGCTTTCATTTTTATTCTAGTGTGATACCTTTATGAATAACTTACACTTAATTAGATTAAACTTTGAAAAAAAAACTGTGAGAATGTAAAATAACTATTTTACAATTACTTCTAAAAATTCTTTAAATTTTCTTTTGATGAGTCATTTTCGTGAAAAATGATTGAAAGTTCACATCGACAAGACAAATTTATAATATACAATAAAATAAATTTTATTTGGTGATTTTGTAGAATTATGTTAAACTTAAAATTTATTCATTAAGAAGATATATCAAAGTCATTCAAAATTATTTCAGCCAAATTAATGATTTGTTGAATTTATCATTTATATATTATCAAATCACTATTGGATCTGTTAATATTTATTATCGAAGATACATAATGAAAATCTATTCACTGACACTCTCAAAAATGTTAAAATTTGTGTCATTACCTCTCATCCTAATACAATTATTATACAACAACTCTCCCACGATCAACATAAGCTTTTAAAAATTTATTATTTATAGAGTGAGTTAATTCTAAGTCAGTTTTGATTGTTAATTTAGATTAGATTAATAGAAAAATTAATGGATACATGCGATTCAGAACACCGAGTTTTTTATACGGTTCTCAAGCACTTTAAATTAATTTATCTTATATTAAATTAAATTCATATTTGTTAACCTATAATTTATTGAAATATATA
>Ga0214542_1013248_pt1 | contig 10058 bp, 3 predicted proteins | sample CNSS1metaG_FD_160096 | JGI IMG/M metagenome (GOLD analysis project Ga0214542, IMG submission 160096) | Root nodule microbial communities from cowpea collected in UCLA plant growth center, Los Angeles, California, USA - CNSS1 | ecosystem: Host-associated > Plants > Roots > Nodule | place: USA...
ATATATGTACATATATATATACACACACATATATATGTATATATATATATACATATATATATATATATATATGTATATATATATATATATATGTATATATATATATATATATATATATATATATATATATATATATATATATATATATATATATATATATATATATATATATTAGTGAAAACAAAGACATTATCGCGTCTGTTTGTTCACATTTTTTAATTTCATACAAATTTAAGTTCAGATCTACAAGAAATATATAATTAATTTTTAAAATAGTTAATAAGTATAAAATTAGAAAAATAAAATCTATAACAATATATAAAGAGATTCTCTCTTTTGTGTCCACATTTCATAATACCAGTTTTACCCTTAGTTATTTTAAAAATTAATTATTTTATAAATAATTATTTTAACCGTTATTCTAAAATCTATTTTTGTCTTAAACCATTATTTAAAAAAAATTGCACATATCTTTTTTTTTTAATTTTAATTTAACAACTATTTTAAAAATAAATTATATATTTGTTATTTATCTTAACTTAAATTTATTGAGAATTAAAAAATGCGAACACATAGGTGTGGTGTGACAACACCTGTGTTCGTTAGTATTTACATAAAAAAAATTTTAAAATAACTCTTAAAGACAAAATAGATTTTAAAATAAAAGTTAAAGATAAATTATTTATAAAATAATTATTTTTTAAAATAATAATTAAGGATAAAACTATAATAAAAAAATATGAATACAAAAGAAAATATCTCTTTATATATTATTATATATTTTATGGCATAATTACATGAATCTTTATTATAATAACTAAATATAATAATTTTATTTAAAATAAATTAATTTAGTTATTTATAATAACTAAGTTAATTGAATAATGTAACTGGAATATATCTTTATCATATACAACTTAATTAACTTAATTGTACTATCAAGCTATATTATAAGACTAAGATTTAATGTATTAATTAAATAATACAGTACCATATATATATATATATAAAACAATATAGAAAGGGGATTATTTTTTTTATCCACTTGTTACTTTTATAAGTTTTTTATAAAATCTTCTTATATATTTCACTTTATTTTTAATAAATATAAGTTTAGTTTATATATTAACTTAATAACATTATAATATTATCACCTATATTATCACCTACTAGTATAATATCACACATATTTAAAAATAACCTACACACAGACACAAAAACGTTTGTGTTTACGCTAGTATATATATATATATATATATATATATATATATATATATATATATATATATATATATATATATATACTAGCACAACACAGGCGCTATCGTGCCTGTGTATATATATATATATATTAAAATTATATTTATTAAAAATTAAAAATAAAGTGAAATATATCAGAACAGATAAAAGAATAACCATTGATAAATAAAGAAGAAGAGAAGAAACAGAGATATTTGAGTTTGTAAAAGTAACGGTTAATTTTTTAAAATTTAATAAATTATTATATTTAAAGGGTAAAATCGGTATTTTGAAAAGTGGACACAAAAAGGGGAATCCCTTTTATATATAGTAGGTGATAATATTATAATGTTATTAAGTTAATATATATTAAGATTATATTTATTAAAAATTAAAAATAAAGTGAAATATATCAGAACAGATAAAAGAATAACCATTGATAAATAAAGAAGAAGAGAAGAAACAAAAATATTTGATTTTATAAAAAGTTTGTAAAAGTAACGGTTAATTTTTTAAAATTTAATAAATTATTATATTTAAAGGGTAAAATCGGTATTTTTAGAAGTGGACACAAAAAGGGAATCCCCTTTATATATTAAAATTTAATAAATTATTATATTTAAAGGGTAAAATCGGTATTTTGAAAAGTGGACACAAAAAGATGAATCCCTTTTATATATTAAAAATCGGTATTTTTAAAAGTGGACACAAAAAGGGAATCCCCTTTATATATTAAAATTTAATAAATTATTATATTTAAAGGGTAAAATCGGTATTTTGAAAAGTGGACACAAAAAAAGAAATTCCCTTTATATATTATATATTGTTATATTTATATATTATATATTGGTATAGATAATCATATAGATTGAGTAATCTAATATAAATTTATCATACCTGCCATAATTAAAAGAACCTTTATTATTACTAGCGTAACACAGGCGCTATCGCGCCTGTGTGTATATATTTTTTAAATATACGTGATATTATATTAGTAGGTGATAATATGATAATGTTATTAAGTTAATATATATATATATTAGAATTATATTTATTAAAAATAAAGTGAAATATATCAGAACAGATAAAAGAATAACCATTAATAAATAAAGAAGAAGCAGAGACATCTGATTTTATAAAATTTTTGTAAAAGTAACGGTCAATTTTAAAAAATTTAATAAATTGTTATATTTAAAGGGTAAAATCGGTATTTTAAAAAGTGGACACAAAAAGGGGAATCCCCTTTATATATTGTTATAGATAATGAAATATATTAATTTATTTTATGAATAAATCATATATATCTTTATGAAACAATATAACAATACAGTGATATCATGTGACATGGTCTCTCAGGAAAATGCTCCCTTTATAATAAAATAAATTATAATATTTTATCAGAATGTCTCAAATTATAATTATATATATATGAATGAATTGGATCTTTCTGTGGGTCATCTTTTTCTGAAGAAAAATTATTTCTGAAAAGTTTGCAGAAAAGTCTTCTTTGGTTTGTTTTCTTTAACCTACTTAGAGAGAATGCAATCACAACATTACTACTACAATGTGGTTAGGTTGAATAACCAACACACCACGGTAGCGGCTGGCGACACTTTCAATTTCGACATCAAAGTTATATATCATACAGTGCATAGAATTCCCCATGGATTACGGAATCGATTTTCTCCATTATCAATATCTTGTCTTGAATTCTTCGAAGAAGGTCAAAATTTCTTGTGGTCACTATTGTCGAGCTTAAGTTTCTCCATTGAATCGATTGCTGAAATATCAGAAAGGGTTGTTTCTACAGTTCAAGAATTGTTTGAAGATAGAAGCATCGTTTCTTCTCTGCCTTCGGATTCTCAAAACCGAATCATCCCTCTACGTGTACAAATTATAATAGTGGATCATGCTGGAATCGATGAGGTTTTGGAACAATCAAGGCAATTTCCCGGAATGAATCAGTCCAATGAAACCATACTAAAGACATTCTTGAAAAAACGTACGGTTACGGAAGGGAGTGAAGAATGTTGTATATGCTTAGAAGGGTTGAATATGAACTGCGAGAGTTGCACAATGCCATGCCAGCATGCGTTTCATGAACACTGTATTCTCAAATGGCTCAAAACTAATCGCGTGTGTCCCCTGGGTCGTTATTCCCTTGAAAATTAGCAGCAATGTTATAATTATATGATAGGAATTGTTTTAATATGTTTGATGAATTCTTGTGCTGTAAAGGAAGAAGAGTGTGTTATCAAAATTTTGCGGTACGTTTTTGTTTGCTCAATTAAGTGGATTTTTGGTTCATATTAGTGTCAAGAATCTCCAATGGTATTAATTTATGTGCAAAAGTTTTGAAAGTTTTAATTCCTACTTTTTTGTTTGAGTTGTGTAGGCCTCAAGAAGTTTGCTCATTAGGGAAGGCATACGAATCTTGTATATATCTTGATTAAGTTTAAAACAAAGGCTAGGATAGTTAACAATATCTTGGACTCATAGTCTATGTTGTTATGTTGTATGGACTCATGGTGCTCTCAGTCTGTGGTAGAAGTGGACAACAATGTGCTGAATTCCTTGTTCAATTCCATGTGTAATAGCTATACACCAGAAAAATTACTGATTAAGGTACAAATTTATGCCTAAATGTGGACTTGGTTTGTGTTTCCATGCATGATATAATGACCAAAACCTCTCTTTATTGCTTAAATATCATGATGTAATCCAAATGTGCCAGATCAAAAATGTGAGAAAGATCAAATAATGCACAAACTTTCTTATTTGAATAAAGCTCACAAAAACCAAATCTTTCCAAGGGTCCCAAATCTCTTACGAGTCAGGTTTTGGCACGCAGTTATTTATTATTATGTTTGATCATCCTCACAAAAATACTTTTTCTAAATATGGTTCGACAACAAAATAAATGTTAGCAATTGAATATTTTTTATTATTATCCAATGAAAGGTAATATTCCATAATCAACTTTCCTTCTCATTTTATTTTAATGAGTTCTTTTGAGAGTCGGTGAGCAAAGGAAAATTATTTTTTTAATAAAATGGACAAAATTTTCATAAATAAAATTAAAAGTGATTATTTTTTTTATTTTTTAACTAAAATAAAGTAATAAAGTAGTATTTCTTTTTACTTAAATAGATAATTTGTCAAACTTTGTCTAAATAACTTGCTAAAGTGTTATTTTTGAAACTGTTATTGCATCTACTACATGAATAATCTACCATAATTTTGCATCTATTTATATTTATCAGTAAATGAATCAACATAAAATTTTCTTTCATTTGAAAATTTTACAAATTCTGTACTTGTCTTCTTATATCCACATCAAGATTTTAATTTTTTTTTTCCTTAATGAGTAAGTTTCTTATTTTGATATGAGGAAAGTTTTTCTACATCTTCACATAACCATTATTATAATATTTACAATGTTCAAAATATAAATAAACAAATTAATATGTTATATTATAAATTACTATGATATTGTGAATAAAAGTGTAGACAACAAAATAGAATCATCAATAAATTTCTCAATAAAATGTATTACATTAAATTTAAAGTAAGACTATGAATAGATGTAATACTTTATCCTATTAATTAATAAAACTGAGTTGAATGCCTAATAAAATAATTAATGATCAATTTTTGTCATTCTTTTTCATGTTGCTTTTTTATAATATTTTCAATAATTGAATCTCACATTTTATATAACGAAGAGAAGTGTTAGTTGTATTTGTATTTCTAAGAATACTTACATTTACACCTTGCAAAATGAAAATTGCTTTTGTATATACTCTCACATTAGAATATATATATTTTTTTAATTTATATTAGTTAGAAGACCCTAAAATTGTTATTCAATCTCTACTAATCATATAAATTATGAAGTCAAAGAGTAATAATCCTGTAAATTAATCAATTGAGGCTCCATAACCTCAGGGGTTAAAATGAATATTGTTTAAATAAATACACCGAAACACCGAAAAATTAAAAGGATTAAAATAGGAATCCATACTAATATATAGAAAAACTAAAAATTGCAATTTTGGTTTCTAACGACGTCGTTTTCAGCAAACTCAATCATTGATTGGGTGATACCATCGTCCATACACGTAACACGCTTCCTGCGGCATAGGGTAATCGAAAAAAAAGTCCAAATTCCATCAACGGCTGTTATTGATCATATATCCTGGTAAAGTCGTGACCGTTGATGGACTTATGGCTCTAAAAAATCCTGTTCTCATTTTTTATTTACTCCCATAAACACCTTTGTCTCTTTCTCCGTTTTCCGAAGTTTCAATTCAATCATCACTGATCTAAGGTACTTCCCTATTCTCTCTTGTTCCAAATTCACTGTTGATTTTCTGTGTTATGATCCCCTTTTACCCAATTCTTCCATGGTTGTTTTGGAAGCATGTTGCACTTTATTTTTTGGATTTTTGTTGGTTGGTGTGTTAGAATGTAATCATTGATTAAGCTTTGGTATTTCGTCTTGATCAGTGGGAAATATATTTTGAAGTAGGGAACAAGACAAGCAAAATTATTAAATTCAATCAAATCCTGTTATGGTTGTGGTGCATAAATAATAGCACAATTTTTAACGTGTGTAAAACAAAATTAAGCAATATTTGGCGATCAAGAAGCAAAAATTACTCTTTATTTCATTTCTATTTGTATTGTCAGAAATAAATAAAAATGTTACTTAATTTTTTTACTTTGTTTCTTCAAAAATTAGCTAAAAAAGAAGTATTTTGATGTTTTTAGCGTTTTTTGTACAGTGTAAATTGGAAACAGGACTGCAAAAGTGTGAAGAGAATTAAACATGCCCTAAATGTTTGTTACTGTTAAAATAGAAAACGTTGTTGTCAACTGTTTGTGACACTGTATAGTGATTTTGTGAATAATATATATGTAAACTATTGATGTGAACCTGATTGTTGCAGCTTTTCTTCTGTAAATTATTGATGTACAAAGTTAAGTAGTAGCTGATTTTTCTTTTGATTTTTGTTGTTAAATCTTACCCAACTAATTTATTTGATCGTTGAGTATTCAGATATGTCTTCATCTGATAAGCCACATGTGGTGGAAAGGGGTGCTAAGGATGATGAAAAGAAGGAAGAGGATGGGAAGGGTGGATTTCTTGATACAGTGAAGGATTTCATTTCAGACATTGGTGAAAAGATTGAGGAAGCAATTGGATTTGGGAAGCCAACTGCAGATGTTACAGGGATACACATTCCATCAATCAATCTTCAGAAGGTAGACCTTGTTGTTGATGTTCTCATAAAGAACCCAAATCCGGTGCCAATACCCCTAATTGACATAAACTACTTGATTGAGAGTGATGGGAGGAAACTAGTTTCAGGATTGATACCAGATTCAGGTACAATTCATGCACACGGAGAGGAGACAGTCAAGATTCCGCTTACTTTGATTTATGATGACATAAAGAAAACCTATGCTGATATTAAACCAGGAAGCATCATTCCTTACAAGGTAAAGGTTGACCTCATTGTTGATGTTCCTGTGCTTGGAAGGCTCACTCTACCCTTGGAGAAAAATGGAGAAATCCCCATTCCATACAAGCCTGATGTTGATCTTGATCGAATTCAGTTTGAGACGTTTTCTTTTGAAGAGACAGTTGCTATTCTTCATTTGAAGTTGGACAACAAGAATGACTTTGACCTGGGCCTAAATGCACTTGATTATGAGGTCTGGCTTGGTGATGTTAGCATTGGAGGAGCCGAACTTTCCAAATCTGCAAAGCTTGTCAAAACCGGGATTACTGACATTGATGTTCCTATTACCTTCAGGCCTAAGGATTTTGGCTCTGCACTTTGGGACATGATCAGAGGACGGGGGACAGGCTACTCCATTAAAGGACATATTGATGTTGACACTCCCTTCGGAGCAATGAAATTACCCATCACCAAAGAAGGAGGTACTACCCAGCTCAAGAAGAAGAAGGAAGATGGGGGAGATGATGATGAGGTTTGTTAACTTCTCTCTAATTTATTTTATTTTTTGCATGTTCTGCATAAAATTTCCCAATGTATCACACATTTGTGGCAAATGAAGGGTGTCAAATGAGTGTTTTCATTGTTGAGGTGTCAATTATCTTGCATTTTTGCCTCAGGGTTTCTTGGTCTATCTTAGACTTCATCATCAGAGGAATACTTATACAGCACCACCTGATATCCTGAGCATATACAGATTTAACTATTACCACATTCATTACTTAACGATTGTGTTTTGAATTCAAGTCTATAATACTTGTCTGGTAGTTTCAGTACAGAGTATAGATATAGTAGTGATTTTCATAAACAAGTTTAACTACAAGAATTCCGATTGGTTGGAAAGCTGAAATGGATTTAGTGAAGATTTTTTTCTCTGAAAATCATCTAATGAAAAAAAAAAAGAATAAAATAAGCTATAGGGTGCTTTTCAAACCATTTTTGAAAGAGATTCCTTTAACTGTGTAGATCATCTAGAAGTACGTTTTTATAGACTGGCTAAAAGGTCAATATACACGGTTGTGTTTCTTCTGCAGTAATTTTATTGTGCTGTAAATTTAAGCCTTTAATCTTTTCTTTTGCAGGAATGAAGAAGAAATTGCTACAAGTTATTAGTATGGTATCTGTTATTTTGTTTACTGGGTCCATTAGAAAGTTAAGCAAAAGGGATATGAACTTAAGGGCCCTTGTGATTGTGATTTATGTATGAGAGTTCAAGTAGAGGTTTCAAATGATGGTTATATCTGCTTAGCTAAGTCAATATCAGTTTGGCGTTTGCTCCTGCTCTTAAAGCCATGTTCTATTAGAGTACGTAATTGGTGATAGAAATTCAAAACTGTTCAGTGATACGTTCTCAAAGGATAATTATGTGTCAATTGTTTTAGTCCTACATAAACTGTGGTTATGTACCTTTTTTCTGAAGGCTAGAGGGAAGATCGTGTTATAGTGTTATGAAGTTGATGTCATCTATAAAATATAGTGTGTAATACCCAAGTAATCCAACAATGTATATTCTGTAGATGTTATTCAAACTATGTTATGTAATGTTCGAATTTCATTTAATGGCATACTTTTTGTATATGTCATAGTTATGGTTCACTTAAATTATTTTGTACTTAAATTGAGGCTGTCTTACCTAATACACTATTTTTTTAGATTGGATTATCCCGTGTTTAAGGCTTTAAAACTAGTATTTTTTTTTATTGAAAGATGAGTTATAGAAAAAATTACCTATATGTTGTGTTAAAGTAGAGATCAAATACTGATAAATAAGGAAATTCGGTAGAAAAAAAATATATTATCATCTTGAAATTCTTCAACTGAAGTTTTTCTTTGGCATTTCTTGTTATGTTTTTATATCCTAATTTTATTTTTTCTTTTGATTGAAACATGAGTAATTCACTAGAGTGTGGCCTGGTTATAGGTCAGCTTATCCATTCAATTCGTTAATGTAAACTTTTTTTTTCGTATTAACCATTTTCATCTCAAACTAGGCTATGCTGATACTTTACACAATATTTTTTTATTCATAGAAACAATGGAACTCAAATATCACAATTTAAAATATATTAGTCAAATGTATTATTTTTCTAAACTTATTCTGAAAAATATTGGAACTTATCATCTCGCGTTTTCACTTATTTTGTCATATTAACTATTCAACTTTTTCTTTTTCTTTAATTTGCATAATTGTGACAATTAAAGGCATAGTTCGTTAAACCTGCAAACTTAATTCGTATATTCGTGGACTGGTTTACAAAATTGAAACTGCACCATAAATCAATTAACAGAGTTTTATCCGATATAATTTTAAACTTTTAGATTTTATGTTAATAAATAAAAAGTATCTTTTAAATTGATTTTTTATATCATTATTTTTGGGTTCAGCAATTGGTTCGTTTATTTGAATAGTTTTATATACATAACATAGAAAAAGTAATTAAGAGTATAATGTATAAAAGTTACTGTAAAACAATTAAGAGTATTTTGACAAAAAATAGTAATTAAAATTATCACAAAAAGTGTAGAAAACATTTTTTTGAAGTTTGCCATGAGAGAGAGAGAGAGAGAGAGAGAGAGAGTTGCTTAATGTAGGGAATCACACATGTGTAAGAAAGAGTATAATGTATAAAAGTTACTGTAAAACAATTAAGAGTATTTTGACAAAAAAATAGTAATTAAAATTATCACAAAAAGTAGAAAACATTTTTTTAAAGTTTGCCGTGAGAGAGAGAGAGAGTTGCTTAATGTAGGGAATCACACATGTGTAAGAAAGAGTCATGGTCAACGCCTTGGATACCTAACACACATGGATGCTGAAAATGTAGACAAACAAATTCACATGCCATAATGTCACCTAAGGATATCATTATTGATTGAAAATAATGCTTACCTTCATGAACTCATTGTTTGAGCTTAAATAAGGTAAGGAGGTGGGTCATGTCAATAGAGTTTTCCTCGCCGCTCTAATAAGGAAAATGGTGGAGAGAGGTTAAACCGAAATAAAAAAATAAATAGAGAGAATATAATATATTATTGTTATGGCGTGTAGACCTTTGGACAAGTGATATGATGAAGGATTATCTTGTTCCTTTTTAAGATTATTGAATATGGTGTGAGTTGATTAAGAAAGCTAAGCGAAATCTCCACTGGACATTAAGATAGCAAGCTATCTAGATGTGAAGGTTCCTTTCATAAAGCTCAAGAGAAGAAGATGATGGATTGATTCAAAACAAAAAGGAAATGGAAAGCACATAAACCATAGAAAACCAAGAACAATTAAAGGAAGAAGAAAAC
>Ga0214542_1013249_pt1 | contig 10058 bp, 4 predicted proteins | sample CNSS1metaG_FD_160096 | JGI IMG/M metagenome (GOLD analysis project Ga0214542, IMG submission 160096) | Root nodule microbial communities from cowpea collected in UCLA plant growth center, Los Angeles, California, USA - CNSS1 | ecosystem: Host-associated > Plants > Roots > Nodule | place: USA...
TTCAATTTTTTATTTAGTAATTTTATTATTTATTATTTTTTTATTTTTTAAAGTAATCTTTTTTAAATTTAAATGTTTTATAATTTTGTATACGTATTTTAAAAAATTAAATAAAATAAAATATATATTTTTTTATATACGGAAGTCGACTTCCGTAATTTTTTTTGACTTCTGGAAGTCGACTTCCGGTGATGATTTTTGATTTTCGGAAGTCGACTTCCGATGATGATTTTTGATTTTCGGAAGTCGACTTCCGGTGATGATTTTTGACTTCCGGAAGTCATATATTTTGATTTCCGGAAGTCGACATCCGGAAGTATTTTTGAGGTGTGATGTCCGTGCGTTTCTTTAAATGGTCAAAGGGTATTTTGGGAATTTTAAGATTTTTTGGAGGTGCAGAAGAAATGCTTGGAGGTGTAGGAAGAAAGACCCTGCAAAATTACAGCAAATGTTGTTATTTCGTATAAATAAGCTATCGTAATTTGGGCCTGAAAACAATAAAATCCTTCGCTCTTTCTCTCTGCACGCCCACTATTATTAACTACACGCTTATACCAACGAAAACTCTCCCTCACCACTTCATACCACCACTATGTCATTGTCTTTGCATATGAAGGAAAAAAAAAGAAGACAGAAAACGGGTTGCAGAATTAAACTTATTCTGAATACCATTACATATGTTACAGAAAAAGTTTATTATAAAATAAGTTTCATGTGTTTCTTAAATCCCAAAAATTCTGTTTTAAAAATCGTGATTAAAAATTTCAAAAATCTTGTTTTGGAAGTTATTTTTATAAAAGGTAAAATAGTCATTTAAAAAAGTATATGTGTAAATAAAAATTATGGAGATGCAGGAAGAAAATTCCAATTTTAAAAATTGGACCTAGGTCACTTGTTGGTATCTTGGATTCAATATACTGTTTTGCTTTTTGCACCCTAGAAATGCTTCCCGTACCTCGCTACACCAATGGAATGACAAAAATACATCAAATCCTTTCACATTCTGAAACTGCTGCTAAGAAAGTTTAAAGTTTTTTCTTTATGTCAGGGACGGGATAAAATGAGAGAGTGAAAGGAAGGAAGGAAAAAAAAAGGTGAAAAATGAAGTTTCGTTTATTTATAGAAAATGAAAAAGAAAGGGATTATGACTTATTTAATTAATATGAAAATAAGAATAGGTACTGATTAATTGATTTATAAAATAATTAAAGCCTTCTTAAGAAAATTAAATTATGAAGGAATATTTGATAAAATTCTCCGTTGTCATATTAATTTCCATGCATTCTGTCGTCTCTTTTTTTCTTTTTATGCTTTCATATGAACCAATAGCTCAATTTTCATTCTTCAGGAAAGAAAAAAATATATAGAAACAGGGGAAAAGAAAAACAAATGGGACAAATCATTCTCCTCCGACTTTATTCAAAAGAAAACAAACATATTGTTTCAGTTTGGAATATTTGTCATCATTGTTTAATTAGAATGTCAATACATAACAAAATTAATGTTTCGACGACTTCTTTCAAAATCTTATAATTTCGTTTTTTAAGGGTTTCTTTTAAAGAAAAAAAAAATACGAGTGCATCACCATAATAAATACCAATAAATTTTCCACAAAATTTGCTTCTGGAAATTTTTATCTAGAATTAAAATTTTAAAATTTCAAAAATCACTTTTCAAAACATTAAAAGATTAATAAATTTCAAAAAGTAATTTTTAGAAATATATTGGAACTTTAATAATTTTTAAAATATAAAATAGAAATATGGTAATAAAGTTAAAATATGTAAATAGCAATTACTCTATTTTTTATTATTCCAATATAATAATTATAAGTGACCTTCTTTTCTTTTACATTACATTGTTTGAATCCCCTTGTTTTGAATGAAATTTTTTTATATTGATCAGGTACATGAATTGAATAATATCTTACTTTTACAATTTGATATAGGGACGAGTATTTTATATTAAACCCATATATATCTTATACTTGTTTTTATATGCGTTTTTGTTTTTATTTTCATCCTGTTTTAAATTATTAAAATATATTTAATTTAGATTTAATTATGTTTTTTTGTCTCCATTTTGGAGTCAAAATCTCAAAATGGTATCCACATTTTTAATAGTCTCAAAATGGTCCCATTTTTTGTTAAAGGGCAAACATGAGACGTTTTAACAAAAAAGGGGACCATTTTGAGACTTTTAAAAATTTGGGTACCATTTTGAGATTTTGACTCCAAAATGGGGACAAAAGACATAATTAAACCTTTAATTTATTATGTAATAAAAAATAATTATATTATTTTTTATAAGAATATATTTAATTAGTTTTACTCTTTTTTTATAATTATTTACTTTTAATTCAACTATTATTTGTTACTATTAATTTTATATTTACGCAATTATAACCTCTTTATTCATAATTAACATTTGAGAAAAATTATATAATTTTTATATTAAATATTTAATAAACATATTTTTTTAAATTATTTAATTAATATTGACAATAGAGATTTACAACTACATACATTTCAATAAAAAAGATATACTCATTTTTCGGTGGTGTGAATGAGAACTAAACAAAAATTTCATATTCATAAAATATGAATATAAAAATGATACTTCCAAAATAAATTGAGGTACTCAAATTTATACTTATCCCACCTCATTATTATCTTCTAATAAGGTAATATTACTTAAAATTGTCAAAACTGGTCATCTAATTCGGTCTAGTCCTGTCGATTATAGATTAATCACTTAATGAGCCTATCTCAGATTGGTGTATTAAATGGAATGACTCAATTAAAAAAAAATTAAGCCTTTCTTTTTTCTTTAATCTAACATTTTTTAATATGTAATCAAAATTAAAAAAGTCCAAACCTATTTTAATTTTTTTTCTCATTTGAGACAATAAATAATTAATTCATCCCAAGAACTAAATCATAATTCTAAATAAAATCTAAATAATCTCAAAAATCAATGATAATTCATCCCAAAATTCTAAATCATATTTGACTTCTTTTATGTTTGGGTTGGTGAGCAACCTAACTTACCAAAGAATCAACCCGAGTGAATCGGGTTCTTATTTGGGCGAGATCCATTTTTGGTTTATACTGAAATTTGCAATTTTTTTCTAAACCTAAGCCGGCTCAAACCCGTGGTGGCCCAAGTTGGCTCACGAGTTTTAACCCATTTTGATAGTTCTAGGTTTACCTCAATTTTAATGAATTCCAATTTTTTAGGTAGGACTTTTCTGAGTATCCAATTAAAATATTTCCATGATTATTATTGAAACCTATAATGCACCCACATTTCAATTTCTATCACGTATTTGTGTCCAACATGCAGTGGCAGATGTTTGTGGTTGTAACGTCCCATTTAAATAATAACATAATTAAATGAAACATCACACAAGGTAAAATAAAGAGTAACGACGGGGAGTATAAATATCACTCCTTACAACAAAGTCCCAGATACTTAGAGAGAAGTCTAATGCACACGACGATGCCATAGACTAAACAAGATAAAAGCCGAACAGTACATAAAATGAATTCTCAAGGAGCGAAGTAAAACATGGGCTACGGCCCTAACAGAGAACTCGAAGAAGCATGATTCGACCCAAGATGAGTTAAGATGTTGAATCTCTATTACCCTATTGACCACGAGGAGTTCTCGAATCTGTTCACATCAATAAATTGATGATCATCACAAAAAGAGAAAACCAAACATAGAACATACAAACAAGCAGAAAGGGTAAGCTAGAGTAGAAAAAACATTTTTATCATACAATCGCATACACTTCATAGCCCAAGGTACATATATCAACCAATCATGTTATGACTTGTAAACAAGCCTCTCCGACTCAAGATACGACTTATCCGAATACATATAATTGGTCGGATTCACCGGATGCTTGCACTTGTGGTGGTCTCTACTGCTCTATCGAGCTAATTGTCAAAGGGTCTCATCCTACCACTCACAAGGTTAGCCTTAAAGTGTCTCAAGCCTCTTGCTACTCTCACCACTTGAGTCAGTACATTCTACGTGAGACTAACTAACTCTTTAGAGTGTCAGGATGCAATCCTTACCTTGAATCCTTACTAAATTATATAATGAGGCACCACCACGAAACTCCCACTAACAGGGGTCATGGAATTATGTCCTAACCATGAGGCACCATAACGCAACCAACATGGAATTACGCCTTGACCAATAAGACACCACCATGAGATCTCACCTAGAGATTCATGGAATTATGTCCTGACCAATGACGACACTACCAATTAAATCAAATAGGATCTCCCCCATGGAATCTCCTATATTATCTCACAAGATTTTGAAGACAAATATTAAAATCATACAACATATTTCTTGGAAAATAACTAATTCTTATAATTTTTATCCAATCCAACTTAACATCACATTATGCAAACGATTTGGGATTTTAGAAATAAAATTGCAGCTTGTCTAAAGCTCCAAAAATTTTGTATTTATATTCAAATTAAATATGATTGAATCAAGAACCAAATGAAACAAGAACCAATTTAATTAAATAACTATAAAGAAAGTTATGCACCAAACAAACAACAAAGGTCAATGTTGTCAACAACTAAACTACAGTGGTCTTGCGAGAAAAGTTGCTCTCACTACAGAATTTTGATTCAAGATCCGACTGGTCAAAATCAAGAACTATGTGCTAAGGATCAACTGTTAAAATATTAGCTCGATCCAACGGTTACCAAAATAGGAACCTTCATTTTACGAAAAATGTGCAGTGGTGTCAACAACCAAATTACAGTGACCTTGCGATACAAACTGCTCTCACTATAGAGCTTCTATTCAAGATCTGACCAGTCAAAGTCACGAATTATGTGTTATTGATCAGCTGTTAAAATTTCAGCGCGATCCAACGATTAACGAAGTAGGAACTTTCATTTTACGAAAAGTGTGCGGTGCAGAAAAAAAAAATAGCGCCACATCAATCAAACACACTCATTCCATAACGAAAATAAGTACACTATATTTCAAAGAAAAGGAGTTCTAGCTTCCCTTACCTAGACAAAGGATAGCAAATACCACGAGCACACTACGGAGGAGCACCACAGCTTCAGGAACAACTTGGTGAGGTGGAACCGAAGTAGAGTTCAACTAGCTTAATGAGGAACGGGGCCAAACGCTAGCAGAGCTCATGAAGCAGCCAAAAGAGAGGGAAAGGGAAATTTTTTCTGGAAAAAAAATGCAAGAATGAGGGGGTTAGGGCTGGTTTAGGGGTTTTCGCCACCCTATGGGCCAACCCTTAGGCCCAATAGATGGGGCTAGGCCCTTTAAATTTTAGGGCAGAAAAATAGGGTTTTACCGTGGTAACCCGGGCATTGAAATTTTTTATATTCTTGGTATTTTTATTTTTTTATATTATAGATATTAGGTAATATATTACAAATTAATGATGATTAAATCAAATATTTTATTTCTTTTATAAACATAATAATTAATGTTAATAAATAATAAAATATAAAATCAAACATAATAAAGAATAAAGAATAAAAAGATTTATCAAGATATTTTTTTTTATTTTTTCTATTATGGCTTGAGTTTCTCAAAATTGTTCTTATCTCTCATTCTTAACTGTTTTCTTTTGTTTCTGAAGACAAAAAGATCTATTTTTTGTTCTTATTTCTCCTCGTGCACTTCTATTCTCAGGGAAGAAAAGAAGAAGATAATTCTTTCGTCTCACTTGATAGTGAAATATTAATTTAATAATTTATTTAATGAGTTTGTTTTATATTAATTTTTTATTTTATGAACATAGAAGAAAAAGTATTGTATTGTGTGTTTTTTTATAACCAGATTTTAATTGTGGTTGATGAGTCATTATTTTCCTCCATTCCACTAGCCTTTGTGTACCCATTTGATAGTTTTTCAGTGCTTAATTGTCTATCTTTAGTGTGTTTTCATCTGTTGGACTTTATTGGGCATTGTTCCGAATTTGGGTTAATTTCACATTATTTGGCCTAATTTTCATTTTTAATTATTTTTAGGTATTTGGGTGAAGTAATTTTGGAGCTTGGACATTAATATTCAGTTGAAGAGAGTTGTCACATCATTGCCACATCATTTCCACATCATTTCCACATCATCTAAGCAAATGAGCCAAATTTGAGGCCCAATAGTGGCATTTTTGTAATTCTGCACCCAGTAGTGGCAATTTTGTAAATAGTGGTGGCAGAGTTGATTTGACCACGAGATTTAGGTCTTGACCATGCACCAGCCGCATAACCCTCTTCTTCTATACTCCTCTCCAACCTCTATTTTCGTGCTCTCAAGCTTTGGTGTGTGCCCATGGAGGTGTTCTTCTCGCTTTTGATGTTTTTGCACTAGTTTTTGCCATTTCTATGCATATTTGACAGCATCCAATTTGGGATTTATGTTTTGAATGTGTTTTCTAGCTTGGACATCTCATTTCATGGAATGTATTGACTTGGAACAACACTCATTGATGGGGTTTTCTGTTTTTATACCATAGCAACGTTTTCTGTTTTTGATTTTTGATGTTCTGTTTCAAATTTGAAGTGCTTGATTGCTCCATTTTGATGTCTAGCTAAGCTTTTCGTATTGATTCCTTGAAGAAATTGAATTGAAACCATGAGGTTGATGTTTTACAGTGCACTTCAATTCCTATTTTCTCTTCATCTTATTCAATTTCGTAGCTTTGAATGAAATGGGAATCTGTGATGCTTAATCATGGGTCCATGTTTTCCACAATTTCAGAACCCTTGTCATGCTTAGTGAGTTCAGGTTCTACCATAGTTGCTTAATCTGTGTGTGTGTGAAATTGAAAGAAGGATGTGTGTTATGCTTAATGGCATAATGAAGTTGTGTTAATTTTCACATAGTTGATTAATTCGGATTTCATGAGAGTAAATTGGATAAGATAATTAATTTAGTAACCTGTGATTGGTGGATTTTCAGTGGAATCAAGGAATCAATACATTTTGAATTCTGTGTAATTAAGTTTCGTTGTTTCGCTATTAGAATTTAGCAATTTTGTGTGAATCTGCCAACCCCCCTTGTGTTTGAATCTGGAAATTGAAGCTTTGAACAAGAACATCGGTCGTTGGGAGACGACTTGGTTCAACTGTCACATACTGCATTTTAAGTGTTTTAATTTGGTGGGGTACGGTTCTATCAGTGGTTCCATTATATGACTTGACTTTCTCACAAATTGTTCTCGTATCTCATTCTCACCTAGTTTCATTTGTTTCTGAAGAGAAAAAAGATCTATTACTTTTGCTCTCATATCTCAGCTGTTATCTTCCATTCTCGAAGAAATAAAAAAGAAGGTAATTCTCTCTTGTCTCACTTAATAGTGAAATATTAGTTTAATAATTTATTTAATGAGCTTCTTGTATATTAATTTTTTATTTTATGAACATAGAATAAAAAGTATTGTACTGTGTGTTTTTTATAATTGGATTTTAAGTGTGGTTTGATTATCATCGAATTTTCTTTTTGTATTTACATCTCTCAATTTTTTATTAGATTATGATAAATTATTTTTTAGTCTTTGTTTTAAATAGGTATATTGATGAAGAATAAAAGAATAAATTTATTTTTTTTAAAGTGATAAAAGGAAAGCTACCCGTGAAGATGAAAACAGGACAAATTCAACTCTTCTTGATATTCATTTTTAGTCTTATTTCTGTTTTAGTTATCGTTACACTAAATTATGTATTCACTTTTATTGTATTAGTGACAATAATTAAATGTATAAATTTTGGACATATTATTTTGGCTCCCCAATAATGTTGGTCAAGATCCGCCACTGCCAACATGTACCGATATATGATATTTTAGAATATTTTATCGATACTTATCCATGAAGTATCTAATATAAAAACTAGTAATACTCTTATGATGACAATAATTTATAAATTTTTACGTTGAAAATATTTAATATACATTTAATTTGGATTTACATAGTAATAATTATATATTTATCATATTTTAAGAATTTATGTGCATTTTTCGATATGTATATAACATATCCTGTTATTTTCAAAATAATCGTCTCCTCATATCATACATGTATGTAATACACTTGCCATGTCTGAACATTATAGATTGAAACTCAAATCAGTTAATTCGTAACCTAATTTATTGCTTTTTTTAGGCCTTTGTGAATTGTTGCTGCGAAATTATTTATTAGGTGAGAAATTTGTTAACTTAATTAGATTGAATATCAGTAACAGGATTAGATATTAAACGAGGGTTTTGCTGGTTAAGTATAACTAACATGTGTTGAATTTTACGAAACCCACAGTTAATTGTAATATTAAATGAATCTTGATCAAATCATCATAAATTCAATTCTATTAAATAACAAATTATTTTATAAGTGAATATTATTCTAATTAATAATTTATTTGATGGATACATATACAAAGTTAAAAAATAATTAAATAATAAATTAACTATATTTTAATATTGTTAAAAATTAAAATATAATTAAACATAAAAAAATTAATTTGAAGGAGTGATGAAAAATATCTCTCTAACACTTAAAGAGTCTCTTATTGGGAGTTTGAAACGTTTGAAAGGTACTGTTTTTAATTTTTGCAACAAAAAAAAAATCTTTTTGAAATTTATAATCTTTGCACTTTCATGTGAAAAAAATTCCCATTTTTTCACAATATTTTTTGTCCCTCCATCAAATTAATTTTTTTTACGTTTAATTTTATTTTAATTTTTAACAATATTAAAATATAGTTATTTTATTATTTATTTTTTGTTTACTTTTTTATAGGTGTGCATCAAATAAATTATTAATTAGAGTTGTATTCACTTATGACCATTTTTGTTCTTTAAATAAAGTGAAATTGCATTTGTGAGAATTAGGTGAAGATTCATTTAATATTATAGTTAACTATGCATTTTTGTAAAATTCAAGACATATTAATTATCTTAACGAGTGTCCTTAGAACATAGGTTAGCATCTCCATTCAATTATGGATTCTGCGCTAACTAGTGCTCGAAGGCACTGGTTAAAGATAATTAATACACATTCAATTTTATAAAAGTTCATAGTTGTCTGTGATATTAAATTAAATCTGATCTAATATTAATTAATGTAGTTTTATTTTATTAAAAAGACAAAAATGTCCATAAATATTTTACAATCGTGTTTAATATTTTATTTAGTATTCACCAAGTTAAAAAATAATTAAATAACTATATTTTAATGTTGCTAAAAATTAAAATATAACTAAACATAAAAATAAATAACTATATTTTAGTGTTGCTAAAAATTAAAATATAATTAAATATAAAAAAATTAAATTAACAGAAAACCAACAAAAAATAGTATTAAATGTAACATCCCGTCAGGATATTACTGATTTATAAATAAATAAAACAAATAAATATAACAGCGCATTTAATAATACCTCATTTTCCCAAAACGCGGGAAAATTTAAAGCTTTATTAATTGAGCGGATAAAGTTTAGAACATCGATTACATAATTAAAACCACAATGTTGTTAAGTCACCCATCCGGGTTTACAAATGTTTCCAAAACAAAGTAATACAAGTAAAAGTCCCCCAAGTCAATCCCCTCTCCGCGACTAAGCTGCACCAGAGCCACCTGCATCACCAACATCTGCTCCCGTGTACCGCGTACACGATCATCGCCACACACACGCAGATAGGGTGAGCTTAGCAGATAAAACACACATAAATACAAAGCCATAAACATATATATAAATCAGTATACATACACATAACACCACTTAAATTAACTTTCCACATTGCCCTATATTTTTATTCCCTCAGTTCGATCTCCAATAAGTTTATTCGTGTTCTACTTCGTCTGCTAATTACTTCAAGGTGACTTGCTGCCATACCTATCGGCCACAACCGATAGAGCACGTGCGGGAATACATGCTACGGATCATACACCGCAACGCCAGGTAGAGTTCCCATATACGAACAAAGCCCGTATCGTCCCAAGACTACCAAACTCGTCAGCCAACAACTGAGGAGGGCAATCTATCTGGACCCATCCG
>Ga0214542_1013251_pt1 | contig 10058 bp, 10 predicted proteins | sample CNSS1metaG_FD_160096 | JGI IMG/M metagenome (GOLD analysis project Ga0214542, IMG submission 160096) | Root nodule microbial communities from cowpea collected in UCLA plant growth center, Los Angeles, California, USA - CNSS1 | ecosystem: Host-associated > Plants > Roots > Nodule | place: USA...
TCGGCCTCGAAATCGTGGCCAACACCCCGGAGCAATTCCAGGAGTTTCTGGTCTCTGAGTTGGCCCGCTGGAAGCGGGTCATCGAGGCCGGCAATATCACCGTGGAATAGGTTGCCTTGGGCGTGCTCGGGCCGGCTCAGGTCGGCTCGCAACCCTTCCGCGACATCGAACGATGTCCGCCGTTGGCGGAGCAGCGGACATCGAGAGTGCCGGAGCGGAAACTCCGATCGAACGAGGATGCTATCCTAGGCGCGCTTAGTCCTCGTCGTCTTCTTCCACCTGCACCAGCACGGCGAGCGGCCGCGTCTCGCGGAACAGCTCGTCTTCCCGCGTTGCAATGCTGGCGCGGTAGATCGTTGCGCCGCATGATCCCATCGCCTGTTCCCAGATCCTGGCATCCATTCGACATATTCTTGGAGCCAAACTCGAGGCGTTCGCTGCGTTACCCCGTGCATTTGCATGATTTCGGCGCGATCCCAGCCGGTCACAAGTGCGGAGATAGGCCATGTCCAAGCAGTACGAAACGCCGGCGGAGCGGCAGAAGCGTGAACTCGACGAAGAACTGGAGCGGCAACTGCAGCAGACGTTTCCAGCGAGTGACCCGCCCAAGATCACGCGGACTCCGATCGAACAAGTTGCGGCAAAGCGGGACGCCCGCGACGCCGAGCGAAGGCGCCGCTGAATTTCCGCAGCTGTTCCGGCGCAACGCGAAGGCACGCCTCACGCCGCCGGTGCGGGCGAGGCCGCCTTCGTCCGCGAGGACTAGGGCCCGGCGGGAGGAACGACCAGAACGTCGACGTTCAACGTCCGTAGCACTTCTTCCGTCACGCTCCCGATCAAAGCGCGAAGCAATCCGGATCGGCTGTGCGTGCCCATCACGAGCATGTCGGGCCGCTTCTCCTGGACAGCCCGGCTTATGACCTGCATCGGTCCGCCCTCGTCGATCCGAAGAGACCATCGTCGCGTGCCGAACGCGTGGGTCACGAGAAAGCTGGTCAGCTCCTCCATTGCCCTGTGACGCTCGCCGTCGACGTAGCCGCTGATGACGTCCGCGCTCGCACCGGCGCTGATCAATCGCGTCCTGGCCATCGGCGAGAAGGCGTGGAGAAGCGTTGCTCCCTCTTCTTCCAGAAGCCCGGTGGACAGGCCGACGCGAATTGCTTCAGCGGACGCTTCCGACATGTCGACCGGCGCCAGCACCCGTTCATAGCGCCGCTGGGCCTCGTTGTTCACCATCAGCACGGGGCACTTTCCCCTGCGAATGACGCGCTCGATGGTGGTGCCCGTGAAGATGTCGCGCAGAAACTGCTTGCGATGGGCTCCCATCACGATGAGTTCCGCACCGGTTGACGTGGCGGCGCGCAATATCCCGTCGAACGGATGGCCCCGGACCACGGTCGGATGGCAGCGCGCGTCGTGCAACTCGGGCATGGACCCGATCTGCTCCACCAGCACCCGCTGCGCCTCCCGCTCTTCCATGCGGACCAGATCGTCAGGCAGGTCGTCGTCGACGACGTGAACGAGATGCAGCTCGGCGCGGTGGGCGCGAGCCAGAAGGCCGGCCTGCCGCAGGGCGCGATGGGAACGCGTGGAGAAATCCGTCGCAGCGACGATGATCATGTCAGGACCCTCGTATTGGCCAACCAGGCCGAGTCGCTTCGGTCGGTGGCGATTGATGACTTCAAGGCCGGCTCATGACGCGGCAACGCGCGGGCGCGGCGCAAGATGCAGCGCGCGGTGGCGTGTCGCGGTCAAAACCGTAGACGCGGCGGCGCGAGGTGACGAAGCACCTTGCAGCGTCACCTTTCCGGATGGTGCAGGATCGGCGGCGGACGACGAGCGAGTGCCTCATCGAACCCGTCGGGGTCAAAAATCCAGATAAACAGGATCCACGAGGTCAAGACGAGCAGTGCCAAAAAGACAGACATGAAGAACGCCCGGCTGGTCGGAATCGTCGAGTGGCTGCGCCCGGGCGACAGGGAATCGCCCGGGGTCACTGGCCGATTTGCAGCCGGTTCTCCTGAATTCTGTCTGGCCGCGAACTGGTCATCACATCCTCTGCTTGGATTCGCCGATTTCCGAGCGGCATCCGCATGTCAGGCCGTCAGCGAAACGCCGACGATGAGATCGCCGGCTTAAAAGTCGCGGCAAACGCGCGCACAGCCGAAGATCTCGCCTACACTGCACTTAGGCATGCGCCGCGCGAGATCAATTGCGACATTTGGTCGGCTGGCCCAGCGCAGGGCCGCCTGGAACCGGCACGTGAAGCAGCGCCTCGCGCTACCCATCTTCAGGTTCATCGACCTGCGCCGCCCGTTCGGCCGTGTCGCGAAATCGGGCTGCCCCCACCAGTACAGTTAGCGCGATGGGAGTGGTCACGAGGCCGAGCGCGACGATCAGAAACTCATGCAGAACCGGTCTGCTCTGCAAGACCGAGAAGCAGAGCATTGACGCGCTTGCGATGAAGATGGTGCCGAGCGTCGTCCCGAGCGTCGGTGCATGAACCCGCTCGTAGAAGGTGCCGAGGCGCAGGAGACCGAGCGAGCCGACCAATGTGACGAAGGCGCCGATCAGAACAAGAATGGCAGTGAGAGCAGCAGCCCAGGGTGGCAGATGTTCGATGCCGTTCATTCGATCACCTCGCCGCGGAGCAGGAACTTGGCGAATGCGACGGTCCCGACGAATCCAAACAGGGCCACGGCCAAGGCTGCTTCGAAATAGAGCACTTCGCCGGATCGGATCCCGAACGTCAGAAGCAGCAACATCGCGTTCACGGACAATGTGTCGAAGCCGAGCACGCGATCCTGCGCGCGCGGCCCAAGCAGGATCCGGAATGCGCCGCAACCGATCGCCAATCCCAGCAGCAGCTGGGCGGCAAGGAGAGAGTAGATCAGCAGCTGGCTCATTCGAATATCTCCAGCAGATGCCGTTCGTAACGGTCCTTGATCGTGCGGATCCACTCGCCTTCATCGATGAGGTCCAGAACGTGGATCATCAGCGAACTCTTCTGGGCATCGAACTTCACCCACAACGTTCCCGGGGTCGAGGTGATGATGCAAGCCAGCGCGCCCAGCCCGTAGGGATTGCGCATGTCGAGGGGAATGTTCACGAAGCCCGGCGTCCGCTCCCGCCGGCCGAAACCGAGAACGATCCGGCCGACCGCCAGGTTCGAACGGACGATGTCGATCGCCACAAGTCCCAGCAGTCGCAGCATGAGACCGGGCCGTCTGAGCCGCGTGCTCGGCAGCTCCAGCACGGTCAGGATCCACCCGCCGGTCAGCGCGACCAGGCAGCCGAGCAGGATGTGCCCGACCGTGACCGTTTGATTGAGCAGCAGCCACAATGCGAGCAGGGAGAAGCTCGCGATCGGAAAGGGCAGCAAGCGCGTCATTTGCCCTCCACTTGACGGACGCCCTCGGCGCCGACCTGAAGCACGTCGCTGACGTAACCCGCCGGCGCGTGAAGGGATTGTGCCGTCGCTTGCATGAAACGGATCACGGGGCCGGCCAGGATCGTTTGAGCGACGCAGATCATCAGCAGGACCATGACGGGCGCCATCTCGATCGCGCGGATGCGGGGTACCGTGCGATCCGGCGAGGCCCAGAAGATCCGGAGTCCCGCGCGTGACATCGCGACCAACGTCGCGAAACCGGAGAGGATCAACACCACGAGAAGCGCCCATCCGCTGCCGGGAACGGCACCGCTCCGATCGCCCGGATTGAGAGCCGCAGCGAGCAGCGCGAACTTGGCGATGAATCCGGAGAGCGGCGGCAGCCCGGCGATGACCAGCGCGCAGCCGATGAAGGCGACACCGAGCAAACCCATCGTGGCCACGATGGCGACGCCGACATCCTCTTCCGCTTCGTCTAACTCGTCCTCTTCTCCATAGGCTTCACGGGTGACGGCGATCACGTCCGCTCCAGGCTCGCGGCCGCGTTCGACGAGCTCGACGAGAAGGAAGAATGCGCCGATGCCGAGCGTCGAGCTGACGAGGTAGAACAGGGCGGCGCTGGTGACGCCGGCTTGTCCGATCCCTGTGGCGGCGAGCACAGTTCCGGAGGATACGAGCACGGAAAAGCCGCCGAGGCGGGCGGTGTCCTGCGATGCCAACGTGCCGATCGCTCCGAATATGATCGTTGCCAGCCCGCCCCACAACAGCCAGTCGCCGCCGAAGCCGGCCGATGCGCCGGCCTCCTCGCCGAACAGCAGCAGCGACAGACGCAGAATGATGTACACGCCCACTTTCGTCATGATCGCAAAGATCGACGCGACGGGCGGGCTTGCGGCCGCATAGGCCGTCGGCAGCCAGAAGCTCAAGGGCCACATACCGGCCTTGAGCAGAAAGGCGACCGCCAGCACGGCGGCACCCGCTTCCAGCAAGCCGCGGCTCTCGGGTGCGACATGGGGCACGCGTACCGCAAGATCGGCCATGTTGAGCGTGCCGGTGACGCCGTAGATCAGGCTGACCCCGACCAGAAACAGCAGTGAGGCCGCCAGGTTGACCACGATGTAGTGCAGCCCTGCCTTCACTCGTGCAAGGCCGGAGCCATGCAGCAGAAGGCCGTACGATGCCGCCAGCAACAATTCGAAGAACACGAATAGATTGAAGAGATCGCCCGTCAGAAAGGCGCCGTTGAGGCCCATCAGCAGGAACTGGAACAGGGAATGGAAATGCGCACCCGCCCGGTGCCAGCGGGCGAGAGAGAACACTACTGATGCCAGCGCCAGCACGCTGGTCAGGAGCAGCATGAGGGCGGACAGCCGATCGAGAACGAGGACGATTCCGAACGGAGCAGGCCAATTGCCGAGACGATAGACCTCTCTGGTTCCGGAATCGGACATTCCGAGCAAGACCGCCGCGATGCAAACGAGGGCAATTGTTGCGGCCACGTTGAGGCCGGCTATGACGGCCCGTTGCTTCTCGCCGTGGAGCAGCAGCATGCCGGCCCCCGCCAGCAGCGGCAGGAGGATCGGTGCGATGACGAGACCCGCAGCAACGCCGCTCACGCTTCCGGCTCCTGTCCGTCCACATGATCGGTCCGTGCCAGGCCGCGCGATGCGAGAAGCACCACCAGGAACAGAGCCGTGGTCGCAAAGCTGATGACGATTGCAGTCAGCACGAGCGCCTGTGGCAGCGGATCCGCATATTTCGCGGGATCGCCGATCTCCTTTGCGATGAGCACCGGGGCCCCGCTCCGTGCTCGTCCCATGGCTACGATGAAGAGATTGACCGCGTAGGAGAGCAACGACAGTCCGATGATGACCTGAAACGTGCGCGGCCTGAGAATCAGCCACACGCCGGACGCCGCAAGCGTTCCGATACCGATCGCCAGCACGAGTTCCATCAGACCAGTTCCTCCTTCGCTGGCTCACCGGCCAGGGGTCGATCGGTCTGGGGCGGCCTTCCGTAGCGACGCAAGGATTGATGCGCGATCGCGATGAGCATCAACACCGTGGCGCCGACGACGAGCGAGAACACGCCGATGTCGAACAGGAAGGCGCTGGCCGTGGGGATGTGGCCGACCAGCGGCAGCTCGGCATAGGCAAAGTAAGACGTCAGGAAGGGGTATCCGAAGACGCAGGCCGCAGCGCCCGTACAGCCTGCAAGCAGCAGCCCGACGCCCATCCAGCGCACCGGCAGGACGTGAAGCCGGGCTTCCACCCATATCGTGCCGCGAGCCATGTACTGCAGGATGAAGGCGGTCGCCATGGCGACGCCGGCCACGAAGCCTCCACCCGGAAGGTCATGCCCGCGCAGCAGGAGGAAGATCGCAACGACGCCGATCACCGGAAACAGCAGTCCGATCATCAGCGCCGCAGTCTCCGTCGTCTCCTTGGCAGTGTCTCCCTTCTGTCGATCGGGATGCGCTTCGTCGTGGCTGTCCTGGACGTGCTGCTGTTCGGGAACGGGAATGCTCTCGGGCGCGGGACGGAAGCGGCGCAGGAGCGCGTAGACGGTCAGTGCGACGACCGCAAGCACCGTGATCTCGCCCAGCGTGTCAAACCCGCGGAAGTCCACCAGGATGACGTTGACCACGTTGGTTCCGCCACCTTTCGTGTATGCGTTCTCGACGAAGTATCGCGAAATGCTCTCGGTGCCGGGATGTTGCATAACCGCGAGCGCGAGCGTGGCCAGTCCGACGCCGACGAAGAGCGCGATGGAAAAGTCGCGAACGCGATGCCATCGAATCCTGCCGTCTGCCTTGTCCGAACCGGCCGGTCCGACACGTTTGGGCAACCATCGCAAGCCGAGCAGGAGGAGGACGGTCGTGACCGACTCGACCACGATCTGGGTCAGCGCAACATCGGGCGCGGACAGCCACACGAAGCTGACGCAGGTCACGAGGCCGGCGGTCCCGAGCAGGATCAATGCGACCACACGATGGAATTTCGCCTGAACCGCAGCGCCGATGGCGCAGGCGCCGCCGACCGCCCAGATCAACGCGAAGGGGAGATCGAACTTGCCGCCGAAGGGATCTGCCAGCGCAATGCCCCGTGAAGAGAGCGGCAGCAGAGCGGCGGCGCAGGCGAGGGCGGCCAGGATCCTCAACTGCGGCTGGAGGCGTCTCGTCCCGAGAACGCTTCCAAGCCATCGGGCAAGGCGCCAGGACAACGTCACCATCACCCAGTCGAAAACCTGCTTGCCATTGAGCCGGTTCAGCAGCGGCGGTCCCTCATGGACGAGGAGATAGGGCCGCAGGATCAGGTAGACCCCAACCCCGCCCGCCATCGCCAGGATGCTCATCAGCAACTCCGGAGTAAAGCCGTGCCAGATGGACAGGCTGTACTCCGGCATCTTGGAGCCGAGAACGGCCCCGGCCGCGGTATCGAGGAGAGGGGCAACGGTGATCGCCGGAGCGATGCCCACGACGACACAGGCGAGCACGAGCAGCCCGGCCGGAAGCCGCATCAGGAGCGGGGGCTCGTGAGGCGTACGCGGAAGACTGACGGTTACCGGGCCGAAGAACACGTCGCGGATGAATCGCAGCGAATAGGCGACGGTGAAAGTGCTTGCCGCGGTGACGATGTAGGGAAGCGCCTGATCGACGAGCGAATTGTCGTGGATCTCGATCGTTTCGGCGAAGAACATCTCTTTCGAGAGAAACCCGTTCAGGAGCGGGACCCCGGCCATCGAGCCTGCGGCAACCATGGCCAAGGTCGCCGTGACCGGCATGAACGCCCAGAGACCGCTCAAGCGGCGAATGTCCCGCGTGCCGGTTTCGTGATCGATGATACCCGCGGCCATGAACAGCGAAGCCTTGAAGGTCGCATGGTTCATGATGTGGAAGATCGCTGCGATCTGCCCGAACGGAGTATCGAGCCCGGTCAGGAGCGTGATCAATCCGAGATGGCTAATCGTCGAATAGGCCAAAAGCCCCTTCAGATCCTGTTGGAACACTGCGAGAAAGGCGCCGAGAAGGAACGTGATCAGGCCGATTGACCCCACGAGCCACAACCACTCGTTCGTTCCGCCCAGCGCCGGCCACAGCCTGACCAGAAGAAACACGCCGGCCTTCACCATCGTCGCCGAATGCAGATAAGCGGAGACGGGAGTGGGAGCGGCCATCGCGTGCGGCAGCCAGAAATGGAAGGGAAACTGCGCGCTCTTCGTCAATGCGCCGAGCAGGATCAGCACGAGCGCGGGGACATAGAATGCGTGCGAGCGGATCGCGTCGCCGGAAGCGAGCACCTTGTCGAGGTCATAGCTGCCGACGACCTGGCCGATCAGCAGCACGCCCGCAAAGAGGCAAAGTCCGCCGCTCGAGGTGATCACGAGCGCCATCCGCGCGCCATCCCTGGCAGCTGAATTGTGGTGCCAGTAACTGATCAACAGGAACGAGAACAGGCTGGTCAGCTCCCAGAAGAAAACCAGCTGCAGCAGGTTGCCGGAGAGCACGATCCCCAGCATGGCGCCCAGGAACGCCAGCAGAAGGGAAAAGAAGCGCGGAACGGGATCGCTGGGCGACATGTAGTAGCGGGCATACAGCACCACCAGAAAGCCGATTCCGGTGACCAGCATCGCGAACGCCCAGGCGAAACCATCGAGTCTCAGCGCAAAGACCAGTCCGAGCTCGGCCACCCAATCCGTTCGCCACCCGATGACGCCGCCATTCGTCACACCGGGATAGGTCGTGGCCACGAGGCCAAAGGCCACGAGTGCTATTCCTCCCGCGAGCCATGCCTCGGCGTTGCGCGCATTCACCGGCAGCAGGGCGGCAACGAAGGATCCTGCGAAAGGAAGGACGAGAACGGCAAGGAGGAACATTTGCGTTCGTTGCCCCGGAGGTGGAGAGGTCGTGCGCTGATCCTCGATTGCTTAGCCGAGGCAGACCGATATCTCCACTGCTAGATCGCTTTGGCGCTGGCTCCAAAAAGGATCACGCGAACCATCGCGAATTTGAAAGTCGATCGCCTGCGCCTCGTTGTCGCGCTCACATCCAATAACGAAGCTGGCCAATCGCGGTGGGGGTGGTGTCAACCGTCTGGACGCTGCAAGGTTCCATCGCACAAGCGCACCGAGCGCCCGCTCAGAAATGCGATTGGGAGCACCAGCAGCTCGAAGGCCTTCATCGCAGGCCTCGCGACGATGCCATAATACCCCTGTTTTGCCCGACGGGTCAGAAATTTTTCGTAAAATCCGTAAGTCGTTGATTTCGCAGCAGCGTCCTACTGTGCATGGGGTTGTTTCTTGAGTTCTGTTTTGGCCGGCTGATTACGGCCGCTCCGGCACCAACTCCGCCAAGGAGCGGATGATGCGGTCGGGCTTGACCGTCGAGCCTTCGGGCAGGCCCTCGCCATGCACGTCCATCCAGATCGCATAGATGCCGAGGCGCTGCGGCGTCACGACTTCCCATTCCAGATTGTCGCCGATCATCCAGGTGTCTTTGGCGGTGACGCCGAGCGCCTGCATCGCGTGCAGATAGGCGCGCTCCTCGGGCTTGCCGAAGCCGTGCTCGCCCTCGATCTGAATGTGGTCGAACCGATGCGCCAGCTCGAAGCGTTCGATCTTCGCGCGCTGCATGTTGGCGGCGCCGTTGGTGACCAGCGCGAGCTTGATGCCGAGCGCCTTGAACTGGTCGATCGCCTCATGCGCACCGGGAAAGATGAACATCTCCTCCTCACGGTAGGCGGTGAAGCGGTCGGCGAGGCGAATGGCGAGGTCGTCGGGCAGGGCGCGGTGGCCGGCGGCAGCCAGCGCCGCGAAGCCGCCCTTCACCGTCAGGTGCCGCGCTTCGGCGAGCTTCATCCGCCACGCGGCTTCCGCACTGGCCCAGAAGTTTCGCGCGAAGGCCAGCACTGCGGTTGCGACCATCGGCGGCGGCAGCGGGGCGAGCTCCTCGGCGAATTCGGCCGTGATCGTGTTCCAGGCGATCTCGGGCCGGCCATAGGCCGACAGGATGGTGTCGTCCATGTCGATCAGCATGGCGCGGGGCAGCGGCGGCAGCACGGCGTTCATGGCCACTTCACCTCCGGCGGCAGCGACGACAGGATCGAGTCCACGTTGCCGCCCGTCTTCAGCCCGAAGATGGTGCCGCGGTCGTAGAGCAGGTTGAACTCGACGTAGCGGCCGCGGCGGATCAATTGCTCTTCGCGGTCCGCAGGCGTCCAGGCGCTCGCGAAGTTGCGCCGTACGATCTCGGGATAGATCTTCAGGAAGGCGCGGCCGACGTCCTGGGTGAAGGCGAGGTCGGCGTCCCAGTCGCCGCTGTCGTGCCAGTCGTAGAAGATGCCGCCGATGCCGCGTGCCTCTTTTCGGTGCGGCAGGTAGAAATACTCGTCGCACCATTTCTTGTACTTGTCGTAGTCGGCAACACCGCTCGGCTGCGCGCAGGCCTGTTTCATTGCGGCATGGAAGGCGATGCTGTCGGGATCGTCCTGCGTCCGCCTTCGCTCCAGCACCGGCGTCAGGTCGGCGCCGCCGCCGAACCAGGCCTTCGTGGTGACGACGAAGCGCGTGTTCATGTGCACGGCGGGGACGTTCGGATTGCGCATATGCGCGATCAGCGAGATGCCGGAGGCCCAGAATTTTGGATCCTCCGCCGCGCCGGGGATCTGGG
>Ga0214542_1013252_pt1 | contig 10057 bp, 6 predicted proteins | sample CNSS1metaG_FD_160096 | JGI IMG/M metagenome (GOLD analysis project Ga0214542, IMG submission 160096) | Root nodule microbial communities from cowpea collected in UCLA plant growth center, Los Angeles, California, USA - CNSS1 | ecosystem: Host-associated > Plants > Roots > Nodule | place: USA...
ATCATGTTGATATGGGTGGATTGTTTCTGTGATTTGCTAATTGAGTTGATTTGAGAATTTCTTGATTAAATCTTTTGTGAAAGAGTTTTGACCTTGTGAGTCTTGAGCCTTAATGCAAAGGATGGACCGCCATGTGCCATTCCTATTTTTTCTTGAGTGACTTGCTCATGTTTGTTTATACTCAAATGTTTAGCTTGATTCTTTTGTTCTACAACTTAGGTGAATTTGCATGATTTGATATGACTGAGGTATTTCTTGTTTTTAGCTACTGGGCCAAATAAGCCCACCTTGATATTAATCCATTGGTAGCCCCTTTGAGCTTTAAACCTCCTTTTTCTTGTTTTCAGCCCATTGTAACCCCTTAAAAAGAAAAAGACCATGTTTTTCCTTATCTTAGGAAGGAAGAAAGGAGCTAGTGGATTATGATAGGATTGGTTGAGGAATAAAGTGTGTGGGTGAGTAACTCACCCACAAATTAATAAAAGTGGCAAAAGGAAAAATTGTTGATGAAAAAGTCTTGAAATGAAAAAAATGATTGCTTTCTAAAAAAGAGAGAGCAACAAAGCAATCAACGTAAAAGAGTTGTTTTTGAAATTATGCTCCATTATTCTTCCAACATTACTATTTCAAAAACCCAAAAATTCTAAAATTTTTCCTACCTTTGCTTTGGCCTCATCATAACTTGTGAAAAGTCCTCATGATCTTTCATAATTGAATGTCGTGTGAATTCAAAAGATTAACTCATGTGTGAAAAATAGAATCTTTTCATTTGTTTATGCATGGTAATTTGATTTCTAGAATATTGATTTGTCTCAAGTAAGGTTCATTCCTTTGATCCACTGTTGATGTGAAATAAAATACCTCAGAACAAGTTTTGAAATTGTTCAATTTTGCCTAGGAGTGCAAAAGAATAAGTGTGTGGTTATGATGAGTGCGTATTTTTTTCCCTCATTTAATGTTTGATTCTGGGTATTTTAATTGAATTTGTGTGCTTAAAGATTGATTTAATTGAGATTTCCTATAATTGGGTTTATTGAGCATCAGATACAAAAACATGTTAAAAATAGTTTTTTAGTTGCATAAATGTTCTTTGGATATTTTGAGGTGTGTTAGTGCAACTGCAACTAAGTTGAGCTCATAGAGGTGTGGAAATAAATTGCTTAAAGCTTCATGACACCTTAAAGATAAATCCAAGAATAGGAAATTATCAAAATCACAAAAATCCAAGCCAAGCATTCCATGAAGACGGGAAGAAAGCAACAAAAAATTGGACCTTGCGGTTTTCTTTATATTTATGATAGAAGATAATTTGGGAAAAATATATCTTAGATATTTTATTTGATATTTTTAAATAATTATCTTATTTAATTATATCATAAAATATTAAACGATAATAACTACCAAATCTTTTTAGATATGACAAGATCTTATGAATATTTTTAGTTCCACAACAAACAAATATATCTTGAAGATATTGAATTATTTTAGAAGATAATTTAAGGAGATTGCAAAGGGTTGATTTGGAAAATTAATACAAATACTAATTGGTGATAATTTATCATATATATTTAATTAATTAATTAATTTAATTATATTAGATATTGATATTATCATCCAATTATATTTCTCAAATAGTCTATATCTCTCCAAATATTTTTAAATATTTATCTTTATCTTTATTTTAAAAGATATTTGAGAGATTTTAGCAACAGAAAAGCCCAATCCAATTCCTATATAAAGACACCAAGGGAGAAGCAGAAGGAACAAGCTCGGCACGTCGGAATTGAGGAACCCTTAGGGGGACCTAATTTCTTTCTCTCTCTTTTCTTCTCTCCGTTCTTCTATCTTTATTTTGCATTCATGGAGTGATAAACTTCTTGGGTTGATTCCATTGTAATTTCATTATGGATTCTGAGGTTAGAATGAAATAATTTCTTTGTTCATTTTATTATTGTTGAGGTTTTAATTCATCTATGTCTTTTATCTTTGAATCACGTAAAAAGTAATGATTTTAAATCTATATGCATGTTGATCATATGAGTTCAAGGGTTTTTAAATTGAATTGAGACTTTACTTTGATTTTATTTAGAAACTTTCATATGATTAAATGAGTTTTTACCAATAATTGAGACTTTACTTTGATTAAAGGTATTTACTCTAACGAAAATTAATTGAGACTTTACTTTGATTAATTAAGCTTTTTATTTGGTGAGGAGATAAAAGAATAGACATGATTAGGCATAGTAAAATTTGATTGAGACTGTACTTTGATTGAATTTACTATGGATAATCTAAAAGTTCTCACTTTTAATTGAGACTGTACTTTGGTTAAAAGTGAGAACGCCAACAAATTAATTGAGACTTTACATTGATTAATTTGTAAATCTATAACAATAATTAATTGAGTAATAATCTTTAGATAACCGATGATGAATCTATTTTGAAAAAGCAATGGAATCAATCTATTTTCTTTACTATTGATTTTATTTCTTTTTATCTTTTAAATTTTATTTCTATCTTTGTTTATCTTAATCCCCTATATTTTTTATTTTATTTGACTAACTCATTTGTATAGTTTTATAAGAACTAATTTGTTAAAAATCAATTCCGTGTTCGTTGGGAGACGACTAAGGGTTACTTTACCCTTTCTATTTTGTTGACTATTATCTTAGCAATACTGAAATTGCTATAGTTTAATGATATTAATTTGAAGACGTCAAAGACAGCGTTATCAGGGATCATAATGCTTAAGTGTTATTTGAATGAGATGTTGAATATTATTTGTCATGTTTTATTTACGAAATTCTATTATATATAATGTTTATGGTTAGCTTACCCTATTTGTTTGTTTGTGTGTTTGTTGTATGTGCTATGATCGTATAATGTGTGTGTTATACAGGAGCAGATATATTGCAGTTAATTTTGGCATGAAGTAAATTGACGAGAGGCTGGGATGAACTCGGGTGTTCTTATAATTTATTTATTTATTTTAAATCAGATACTAAAGACTATGTAATTTTCTTTTGTTCGCAAATGTTATTGCAAGTTTTTTTGACAAACTGACATTTTGAACTACGTAATTTAAAAATTTAAATCAAATTAACTATTTTTTATTAGTACATTTTCAATGATAAACCTTTTTCGATAAACACGTTCACTTTCTAACTTTCCATGACATCCCAAAATTAGGGTGTTACAAGAGGGAGGTGAGATCATGACGACAACTTGTCTCAAAATATGTAGCGAAGGAGGGTTTTAATGTATTAAAGTAGTCTATGGAGAAGGAGGCAAGTTGGAAAACCAGTCTAAGGCTGACCCCCACAACATTGATGAGAAGGCCTTGCATAGTACGACGTTTTCGGTGGAATAAAGGCTTATTTTGTTCGTGTACACAAATACATACTCATCAAGGTCGACCATGTTGTTGTAGCTTACCGTAGGTGCTTTCCATTGCCTCATAAAGGGGGGTCTTCGTGATCTCGTCGATGAAGGGGTCATGACGATTGTTGTGGGTAGCTACAGAGTTGTTGGTTACTCCTTTGGTGCCCTGGGTGGGATTGTACTCATTCTCTTCCTCAGTATCATTGATCACAACTCTCGGGCTTGTGTGCCTGGATTCGTTCACCCCTTTTCCTTTAGCGATCTCGACTCTCTACTTCAACCTTATGTTTTCCTCTTGTGACGCCTTCATTTCCTCTACATTCCTCTTCTTATAATCGGCGAATTCTTGCTGTACTTTAAACTGGACCTCTAGTATAATAGCTAGGTTGGTGGAATTGCCGGTTTCTCTCACTTAAGCACCACAAATACTTTTTATGGATACCATCTTCAGGTTTTCTTATGCTTTAACACAGGATATTTATCGATCCCACGGTGGGCGCCTGTTGTTCTTACAAGGATAATATCTATCCTATGAAGCCTTCCTTCCACACAATCTTCCAAATCTCTTTGGTCATCTTTTTAAGAGGGGCACCTGCGATAAACACTCCAACGCTCAAGTTAGTTAGAGGTTTTAGATTCTTGAGGTGAAACGGTAGCGTGATTATGTGTTTCGTAAAGTGTGCCTTTTATAGCGAGTTTATGGGCCTTACCATATTGGACCTTGATGCAGAAGCCCTAATTATTTACCAATTGCCATTAGTCACTTAACCTGAGGTTACCTTGTCTTTATGGGTAATTAGCCCATCTTGATTGGGTTTCTAGTTCGGATCCTTGCTGCTTCCGTGGACCGGTATGTGGTCAACCGTGTCGTATGATTTGTGGTGATTGCATGTAGATGGGAACAAGTGCGCTTCTTAGGGTTGGTTTCCACATGAATGGGGATGGGCGATCCCCCATTTGTTATTATTTATTAGTTTTATTATTTTAGTTATTATTACTGTTTCAATTAATAATATTAATAACGTTAATATTTCATTTAATAATATTATAAATATATTAATAGTATTAATATTTATATATTTTTATTATAATTATTAGTATTATAATAATAATAATAATTATTATTATTATTATTATTATTTCAATTAATAATACAATTAGTATTATTAATATTAGTATTATAATTAATAATAACATTAATATATTAATGTTATTAGTATTTATTATAATAATATTATTATTATCATCGTTGATTGTATTAAAAATATTACTTTTAATATTATTATTGTTGTTATTTTAATTAATACTAATATTAATATTGTGTTGCAATTAATAATAATATTAATATATTAGTAGTATTAGTATTGAAAATATTATTATTAATACTATTAACATTATTATTTGTATTAAAGTTAATATTTTAATTAGTAAAACTATTAGTATTAATATTGATAGTATTAATAATTTTATTATTGTTAATAGTATTAATATTATTATTATTATTATTATTAAATTTTATATTATTATTATTAGCATTAGTATTAATATTATGGTTATTAGTATTATTAGTATTATTAATATCATCGTTGTTGTTGTTAGTGAGCCAACCCAACCCGGCTCACTTATTAGTGAGCCAAAAAAATTTGAATCCGGCTCAGCCCACCACGAGTTGGTGGGTTAAACGGGTTGGCTCACTGATTCACTTAATTAAAAAAAAAATACAATATTTTTTTTGCAGTCCAAACAAAACTATATTATAGTTCAAATTAATTGAAATTTAAATAAACTTCATTACATCCAAAATAATGTTCAACTTCAAATATAAACAAAGATCACAAAAATACAAAGTACTATCTAACATCAAATCATTCTTGTCACTTATCCAACTATAATATAATATTAGAGTCTTGAATCGATAAATCTACTTCATTTTCATCTCTTGAAGCATCTTCTTTATCCCCATCTACAAGAAAAAAAATATTGTTAGCTAATAATATTCATAGACTAAGTAATAAATAATTAAATTAATTTCACAATACAGATAATAATGTTACCTGTTAGTTCAAAACCATGCAACCAATTTTGAGTTAAAATGAGTGTCTCAACATTTTCAAGAAGAATGGAAGAACGATATTTAGTTAGCACACGAGAACCAAGACTAAAGGCAAACTCACTAGCAAAGGTAGTGATTGGAATGCTAAGCACGTCACAAGCCATCTTAGACAAGTTTGGATAACGATCTCGACGATCCCTCCAATAGCTCAATACATCCAACTTATCAAAAAAATTTGGATGAAGATTGCCTTCATACAAATAAAGATCCAATTCAGACCTTCCTGTGTCATTTACATGTTGACTGAAGTAATCAACATATTCCTAAGACAATATCAGAAAAAATTAATGTCATTCGTAAGTAAGAAATAAAATAAAGCAAGTTGTGTTAAAGTAGAATTTTTTAGAATAAAAAACTTACATCAAATGCATCCATCACTGGCTCATCATTCGTAAAAGAAGCAAGTTGTGTTGGAGGGGAAACTTGAGAACTTGAATTGTTTGACTCATTTGGATTTAATTTGTCATATTCTTCAAACAACTTATACATGTTATCCTTTAAGACTTTAATCTTGTCTTCACAAGTAGAATGATTAATCTTTGAATAACAAAATCGGATTGTTTCAAACTTCATCCGTGGATCAAGAATAGCCCCAATAGCAAGAATGTCACGATAATGATCCCAATACTTACTAAACTTTTTCATCATAGTCAATGACATATCTTTAATCGTCAAATCATCACTATTTGCATTTTCCCGCAACAAACATTCAATTTTCCAAATTTGCATGAAGTAATGATTAGAAGTTGGATAAGAAGAACCTGAAATCAAATTAGTCATTACATAAAATGGCTTCAAGAACTCACACATTTTTTCAGCCCTTTTCCACTCATCACTTGATGGACAATGAACATAATTTTTATCACGAATAGCCAAGCATCCAAAGGCACGTCGATATCTAATTGCAGTTTCAAGCATAAGATAGGTAGAATTCCATCTAGTAGCAACATCCATTCTCAATCCTACTTTGGTGTCAATACCCCTCACTTGAATAACACATTCTTTAAATACAATTTTTCTTGCCTCTGATCCTCTCACATACTTGAACTCTCTCTAATCTTATGCAAAGCATCAGAAGTCACCCTTAATCCCTCTTGCACAATAATATTGAAGACATGTGCACTACACCTTACATGAAAGTAATCACCATTACATATTAAACTATTTTGCAATTTCAATTGCTCACACAAATTTTTTTGCAACACCTCATTGGCACTAGCATTGTCTAATGTGATAGAAAAAATCATCCTATCTATTCCCCAATCAAGCAACAAAGAAAAAAAAATTTGTGCCAAATCATGACTAGTGTCAACACCCAAATTTGTCCGGATTATAATATATACATATATATATTATTTATTTATTTATTTATTACTTTTTTGTTATTATTATTTTTACTTATTTATTTATTTATTATTATTATTATTATTATTTTCTTTCTTATCTTATTTTACTTTGATTTTATTATGTCCTTTTATCTTATTTACTTTTTTTATTTTCTTTTTATTTTTTATTTTTTTTCTTTTTCTTTTTTCTTTGTTTCAATTTTCTTCATATTTATTTTTAGGTTAAATTACCCTTTTGGTCCCTCTATTTGTCATGAAATTTCATTTTGATCCTCACGATTTTCGTTGTCTCAATTTGGTCCTCATTTTCTTAAAAATGACTCAATTTGGTCCTCACCGTTAACTTTGACCAGACGGTGTTAAAGTCAATGCCACGTGTCAATTTCTGGTTTTTTTGAATTTTTTAAATTTTTTTTGAATTTTTTTTGATTTTTTTTTTGAATTTTTTTTTCTTTTTGACACATGTCAGTTCACAATTTTGCCACGTGTCAAAGTGACTCAATTTGGTCCCTATATTTGTTTTTAGTTTCAATTTAGTCCCAATTTTTGTAAAAATGAAGCAATATTGTCCATCCTTAGATTGAGACTCAATTTAATATTTGTATACAACTTATGATAATATTCTTAATAAAATTGACATTTTTATTAAATTTTTATAGAAATATTTTTAAATATTTTTTTTTTTAGTTTTATTATTAAACAAAGTTAAATCCCAAACTTAATTTCAAAAATTAACAATTTTGTCATCATATATAAAGGCATCAAGTGTATCATATTATACAAACTTGGTAAAGATTAAAAATCAAATAACTTGTCACACATAAATTTAGGAACTAAATTTCAAGTTCAAACAAAATCAAAGTCTAATGTTTTGTGTAGAATTTAAAGTTAATTTAAAATATTTATAAAAATATTTAATAAAAACGTTAATTTTAGTAAGAATATCACCATAAAATTTATAAAAAAGTAAATTTAGTGTCAATTTGAGGAAGGACAATATTGCTTCACTTTTACAAAAATTGGGACTAAATTGAAACTAAAAACAAATATAGGGACTAAATTGAGTCACTTTGACACGTGGCAAAACTGTGAAGTGACACGTGTCAAAAATTAAAAAAATTAAAAAAAAAACTAAAAAAAATTCAAAAAAAATATGAAAAAACTAAAAAAAAATTTAAAAAAAATATTATGTCCTTTTATTTTTATTTTATTTCATTTTATAACTATTTTTTTTAAAATAAAGAAATAAAGAAAAAAATGGATTAAAAAAAAGAGAAAAGAACATATCTGAACAAAAAACAAGAAAAAAAAGAGAGTAGAATAAAGATTTGAAAAAAAGTAAAGAAAAAGGATGCAGAGCATTCAATTTTTCTGCACACTGGCTGCCTAGCTCTTTCCTTATTTGGCACCCTGGAATGCACACTGCTAAGCTGTAGCTACCTATCAAACTAAGAAGAAACTGCGTCAGTGAGTGAGGGAGGCCATGGTGACAGATTGGCTGCATCTACATGGATTGATTGAAGGGAGAAGTGACTCTACAGATTGGGCAAAGGGGAAGCAACCGCCACTTCCCACCTTTTTACCTCTCTGGACCGTGAACAAAAAGGAGAGTTCTCAGCACAAAAGAGAGAGGAGAGGGGGGAGAGAAAGGATTTGGAAAAAAATAAAAATCCTGTAGAGAAACCGGTAGCGGGGCAACGGAAAAAATGAGAGTTGGGAGAGATCCCAGAGGTTTGGGGAGAACAAAACAAAAGCTGCACTCAAAGGGGAAATGAGCAACACGATAGAAGGGCACATCAAGAGGTAAGTACCGCTGCCCTGAATATGAACTGAAATGTATGTGGCTTGTTGTGCATTGTTAAATAACCAAATATGATGTTCTGTTGCGCTGTGTTTTTATGCTTGTGCATGTGTGTGTAAAAAGCCGTTGTGATATGTTGTGGTCTCCATTTACAATGTGTCTATGTCATCTAAATAAAAACCAAAAAAACAAAGAATCAGAGTCCAACCACACATAACATGACCAACTTTACCTTCTAACCCACCATAGTCACTTCCCAATCGAACCCCATAGCCACAGATTACCTCCATTTATCCCTGTCGTCTCCATTCCCCAAAGGCAGCCGACAACACACAAGCTTCCATCACTCATATATTCACGGCTATTGTCCATTCACCAATTCCCCCACTATTACATACTCCACACTCATCTTCCACCTGCAAAAAACACAAGATAATACAGAGTCTAGACACTACAACCTTTATCACCCAATCATCTCTGTCACACACCCTTCCATCGTCAATTAACCCCTTTTCACATTCTTCATCACTCACCCGCATAAAACCAAAATAAGAAAAACAACAAACAGAACCCACACGCTTAGAACAACAAATTTACATCCTCTCAATCATCTTCTTCACGCCGCAACCCAACTTTTTACCACGAACCAACCAATCTCACACAGTACGCCAAACTCGCGTCTCCAAATCCAGTAACCCAACATCAAATCAGAAGCAGAAAATGGCCGTCGGCGATTCGAAGCTATGAACGGGAGTGTGGTCTCGTGTGGTCACATGAACGGAGGAGGGATGGTCGCGTGGTGACAAGCCACGGAGTCTTAGCGCACCAGCGACGACCGCGATTCCCTCGACGGTGACGACAGGATCAGCGACGACCTTGAGGCGGCTGAAACCGCTGACGGCGGTATCTGACAAGCGAGACCTCACGACCGCGAAGTTGATCGGTGCAACCCCTGTCTTGAACGCCCTGGAGAAGCGAAGAAGGGGACCTGGTGCAGCAGTATTTTGAGTGAGAGGGGAGTGAAGGGTGATGGTGTCGCCGGTGAAGCCTCCGACGGAGGTCGTTGGTGGTGGCTAAAAGGTAGACGCGCATCCCAGTGCCCGTGAGAAGATTCTTGGGGTCGAGAGAGATAGAGAAGGGCTTGGCTCTCATTTTTTCGAGCAGCTAGGGTTTAGGTTAAGTTCACCATACCACATCTTACATTGGGCTGATTAGTCCACTTCCTTTCTTACACCGCCCTTTTTTAATATTCTCACCCTCCCGCTCTTGTGTATTAGATTTGGATCAGTTTTCTCCCGCACTTTTTTTTTAATCTCTGCACCTCCTTTAATCTGTTTTTGTGCTGCATATTTTTCTCTGTGCACCCTTGTTATTTGCTAGCATCACACCCTCTTTTTTTTTTTTTTTGACTGTTTT
>Ga0214542_1013253_pt1 | contig 10056 bp, 9 predicted proteins | sample CNSS1metaG_FD_160096 | JGI IMG/M metagenome (GOLD analysis project Ga0214542, IMG submission 160096) | Root nodule microbial communities from cowpea collected in UCLA plant growth center, Los Angeles, California, USA - CNSS1 | ecosystem: Host-associated > Plants > Roots > Nodule | place: USA...
AAAGGAACCTTCACATCTAGATAGCTTGCTATCTTAATGTCCAGTGGGGATTTCACTTAGCTTTCTTAATCAACTCACACCATATTCAATAATATTAAAAAGGAACAAGATAATCCTTCATCAGAGAGAGAGGGAGACAAGAGAGAGTATAGAGGCCAGTTTGACATCTCTTAAGTGGGACAAGTTTGTCAAATTATTAGAAGTTGTTTTCCTGGGTTCTGACTAGAGGAAGTCCACATGATATTATCATTAGATTTAGGGGGAGGTCTACATTAAATAGTTCAGTATATATATATCTTGCAAATAACTATTTATGAAAATATATTTGTTACTAATGAAAGGAAATAAAATAATTTATAATAATGCTAGGTCTGCTTGAATTGAAGGTTGACCTAAGTATGTTTGAACCAAAGATTAAGCAGAGTCAATTCATCCCAAAGGATGAGTCGAGTCAACCTAAACCAAAAATTGAGTTAAGTTGGCTAGGTCAAAGGTCGAGCTAAATCGACCTTTTCTGATGGTCGAATAAAGTCAACCTAAGTCGCAAGTCAAATTGAGATGCTAGTGTCGAAGAATCGAGCCGAGTTAGGTTGGTTCGTAGGTTGAGGCAAGTCAGCCCAAGCCAATGATTGACTCAAGTTCACTCAGGCCGATAATAGACTTAAGTTTGCTCAAGTCGACGATCGACTTGAGTTAGTCCAGATAAAAAATCGACTCGAGTAAGTAAAACCTAGGAAAAATATGTTAATTTGACAAAATACATAAGTGACTTGTTAAATGCATATTTAAATTAATGACGAAAGGATGTGGTAACACATATGGCTAGAACTTGTGCTTATTTTGAAGGAAGATTTAATGAGTTCAATTCTTAATGTTCAAGCATCTTTAGTTAAAATTTAATATGTTGATGAAAGTTTGAATACTAGTATTAGTTATTAGGTTAGTAAGATGATTAATGTGGTGTTTAAGCTTTATGAATTGGAATTTCTTATGTCCAGGGCATGATTGGAAATGGCTATGAAAGGACTCAATGGATGAAGTGATGATGCAATATGATCATTTTGAGTTTAATTGAATGTAAGAACAAAAACATAAGCACCTAATGTAATAAAAAACGAAGATCACAAAATTTGAACCCTAGCTTGTATTGGAATTTCAACATTAACGATTTTAATTGTCACTCACACCATTTTTTATTTTCTGAGATTAAGAGGAATTTTTCGATGCAAAACATTAATATCATTCAATCTAAATAAAACGAAGCATTCACAACGTAAAACACACAAAGTTCCTAAACAAAATTAGAAATAATAGTGATGCACTGTATGACTCGTGGTGTAAGACCCTTGAAAATGGCGTTTTAAAAAGTGTTAGTGGTTTAAAAATAGTGAGACTCAATTATTTTAATATTAAAAGGTTTTAGTATAAATAGAATCGTTATAAACGAGTTCTATTATTTTAAAACACATTATCTCTCTAGAAACCACTTTTCTAGAGTTCTCTGACTTCAAACTAGAGGTTCTGTCTCTCTGGTCATCTGATTGAAGAACCGAGATCGTAGGATTGATCCTCTCGGCGAGCTCTTCAATTTGGACCGATCAGTTTCTCCGTTTGCGTAAGTTAAGTTTCTGCTATTTTTTTAGTCTTTTTCTGTTTTCTGTTACATGCAAGCCCTCTTCTGCTTGCATATGACGTTTTAATCATCAATATGAGTCTCAGTTGATCAATGATCATAATGGTATGTCCTAATTGTTCTTGTGATGTTTCTATGTGTAGATAGAGCATCCTGTGGAGTTAGAGGTGTTGACGTTTTTAAGGCATTGACGTTTATAAAGTTGTCTAAACATGATAACAGGTAAGGGAAGCTAACTATTTTTCTTGAATTTCGTATAGAAATCATTCTGATGACTTTGAATTGCATGATTGAGTGTTGTATAAGTGCTTGAACTGTGTAATTGAGTGTATGATTGAATTGTGCTAGATTTCTGGACTGTTCCATGTGAGAACAGATTGGGAATCTGGTATTTTCGCCTAAGCGAGCAGCTCTCACCTGAGAGAAAACACCAAAAACTCATCCCCTGTCTCTGCACGAGATCTCGCCTAGGCGAGCTAGTCTCGCTTGAGCGAGAGTCACTCTCGTCTAAGCGAGACAGCTTAGCCTGAGCGAGAATTCGCCCAGAGTTTAGGTTGTTCTCTGTTTCGAGCCTCGCTCAGGCGAGAATGACTCGCCTAAACGAGAGAGCCATTTTGCCTGGGCGAGACCTTCCAGCTTGGGTGAGAACCTCTGTAACTGAGTGTTAATTCTCTGTTTCTAATGGATAAAGCTATGTTTAAATGTTAAAATGTGAACTTAGTTATGATATGCATGAATTGTTATGACTGGTAATATGTGTGGTGAAATTGCATGAAGTTAGAATATGAGAAGATGTGGTTGAACTAGGATTTCAAGGGAAATTCTAAGAGGAATGTTTTAGTGTATGTAAGGACATAAGGACTCAGTTTTTGTTGGTATCCTGACACTCCAATAACCATTAAGGCTCATGTAGAGTGTAATGGATTATGTCGTGAGGAGTAGCAGGAGGTCGTAGTCTGTGGACCCGATTCAGTCACAGACACGAAGGGGACTTACCTTGGGAGTGGTTGGGTAATAACCCCTTGTGTCCAAACTCCGCAGAGTTTGGGAATCGTCATAGGTGCACGCCACCAAGAGATCTAATGTCGCTTACATAATTCAGATATCGAGTCTAGAGTAATATATTTGTATTGTGTTTGTGGTGACCTATGTGATTCTAGTAAAAATAGGAAAGACTGCATGGTTTCTTTATAATTGAATTGCATGATTTTTTCTTATCAGATTAGCTTACCCTTGCTTTTTGTGTGTCTGTCTGGTGTTGTATTGTTTTCCTTTTGCGATGATCACCTATTCGGTGGGAGCAGATGTGGTTGCAGTGTCAAAGGCGCTTCTTGAGGATGAAGAGCCATCGTTTTAGTGTTGAGGAGAAGGTATTCAGTGGGAGCTTTAGCAGTGGTCAGTTTAAAGTATAAAGTTTATTAGTTTAGTTTAAGTGTATAAGTGATATATTTTTATAGTCATATCTTTTGTAAGACTGTATTAATATATTGTGTACACTGGATTATTTGTTTTGGAACTATGATGAAACTCCCTATTTTAATCAGTTTTAAGCTGCTGAAATTAGGATGTTACACGTGGAATTTAATTAATTAAATAATTAATTAATAAATAAAGGCGGGTAGTGGGAGCCTTTATGGCATTTAATACTGACATGTATGACATGGAAAAGTACTAGCTCAAGTGGTTGAGAGTACTTTATTATATGAGAGGACTTAGGTTCAAGTCTTATGTATGCCATTTGTGTGTTATTTAATTATTATTATTATTATTTTTAATAATATGCTTGATCATGTTGAGTGATAATATAATCATAGAATTATATTGATCATCATGAAACATGAATTGGTTAAATGGTTGTGCATTGGTTTGACATGGGCATGGTTAGGGGTTTGAACCTTGGTTAACTCAAACTAAGCTTTCTTTTTCCTAAACTTATTTTGGCAAAGAGGAAAATGGTTGGCAACCCTGATAGAGTCAAAGGAAGAACATTGGTGATCAAGGGGGAACTCACAACAATTCCAAAATAAGCTAAGGGGAAACCAGGTTAGGGGAGTTGGACTCCGTTATTTTTATTTGTGTCATTATTTTCTTAAGATGTAAGATGAATTGCATGCACATATTCTGCTTATTCATGTGATTTTTGTGTTTCTGGAACTTTTCCAAAAACCACCTGGCGGGTGATGAATTACCGCCAGGCGACACATAGCTGCAACCCAGGTTCTGGGTTTTTGTTTGAATTGCCTGGCGGCGATGAACACCCGCCAGGCGACGCGAGTGGATTTGACCCAATTTTGGTGTTTTGGGGTTCTGAGTTGATTCTATTAGAGGAAAAAGACAATACTAACCATTTGGAAATGATTAGAAGCCAGAATTCGATGTAATATATATACTAGTGGATTCAATTGAGTGAAAATTGTATGAACTTGTATATTAGGGTTAATGAATTGGGAATTTCTATAGTGGTAGCAATCTATGGGGAAAATGTGAATCAATTTGTGAATGGGAAGTGTTAGGGATGAACCGTAATCCTAATAACTGGGATCATATTCTATGGAGTCTTAAATTGATGAAAATCAGAGTTTTTGTGAAGGGGGTAAGGTTCGCAGGTGCAGGAACCGCCTAGCGGCACCCAATTGGCCGCGAAGCGCCATACCAGAGTTGTGTGGTGTTCTGGTTCACGAAAAACGTTGTTTTTCGTATTTTCGTGGAACAGGAACCGCCCGGCGCTGGGTTTGTACCGCCAAGCGCCAGGCTTTTGATTCTGGGCTAGGCGCCACCATTTTTTCTAGTTCGCGCACTTTTCGTAAAACTCCATTTTTCGGTTCATTAACCATCTGATTTAGGTCAAATTTTGAGAGGTGGTCCATAACATGTGGTTCTTCACTTTGAACGGTAGAGATTGGATTTGAAGGTCAGTAGCTAGAGATATACATTACTTAATATTGCTGATTTTGGAGTATGTAAAATACATGAATAAGCTCTTGATAAGTTCAAGTAACTTCTAATGAAGCATGATTGGGTTATGTGGTAAGTCTCTATCAATTTGAACGTTCCTTTGGGTTAGTCACATGTGGAGAATTGGTTTGGTGAAGGCATGAGTGTGCATTGGTGCATAAGATCATATGCTTAAAAATGTTAGAGTGCTTCTGCTTATATTTTGTTTGAGCATGCTTGGGATGGTCTATATGACTAGGGGATGAATGCACATGTGAGGTGCTATAAAAGTCTGGAACATTATAGATGGCAATGCCTTTCATTAGGGGTATTCTAGAATGAGAGAAAATGAGAGCAATTTGTGTGAAGTGTGCTTGAACCTGAACTAAAACCAGTACTGCGCAAGTACTGGTGTAGCGCTTGGCGGTGGTGATCGACCCGCCAGGCGACAACGTAGGAACAGGGGGTTCTGCATCACGGTGGCACCTAGCGACAAGGAGTGGTGCGTCAGGCTGAGTCTGCAGTTCTGTGAATACTAAGGCGCGTGCGCCTGGCGACAAAGGAAGTCCCGCCAGGCGATAACTGTAGTGGCAGTGAAGACTAAGGTGCTTAGCGCTTGGCGGTACGTGTCCCCCGCCAGAAAATTTTGCTGCATCAGATTGGTGTTATGCTTGCTATGATGTGCGTGATCTACAAGGCTTCTAGGATATCTTAAAGGTGGGTTTGTTGGTGTTCCTTGAGTTGAGCTCGAAACGTATCCCTTGAGTTGTGACTCGAGATAGGGGTTAAGCACGTGGCGTTCCTTGAGTTGTGGCTTGGAATGGCATCCCTTGAGTTGTGGCTCGGGATGGCGGATGAATACGAGGAACTCTTGAGTTGTGGCTCGGGTTGGCGAGTGTTGTTGGTGTGAGTGTGCTGGTTGTGGCCAGTACGAATGGGTCCAGATAGATTGCCCTCCTCAGTAATTGACTGACGAGTTTGGTAGTCTTGGGACGTTGCGAACTACGTTCATATTTGGGAACTCCACCTGGCGTTACGGTGTGTGATCTGTAGCATTGGTTTCCCGCATGTGCTCTATCGGTTGTGGCCGATAGGTATGGCAGCAAGACACCTTGAGGTACTCATTAACAATGTCAAGGGATGATCGTGTACACGGTACACAGGAGTAGATGATGATCGTGTACGCGGTACACGGCAGCAGATGATGTTGCAGGTGGATCTAGTGAGGCTTAGCAGCGAAGCGGGGAAAAAACTCATGGGAACAGGTTTATTGAGTTTTTATCACTAATGGTTTTGGAATAAAGTTGTAAACTATTATAAGACTGTTTTGGTATTTTATTGAATTTTGAGAAATTTGAATTTAAAGTTATCTTTATTATGAAATAAATTATTTGAAATTTCCCTCATTTTTGGGAATGAATTTATAATTAATGAGATTTTTATTTTCTTATTTTATTTTATTATTTAGAATCGTAATATCCGGTCGGGATGTTATATGCACACTAAAGAACACTCAAATTTGCGTCTATCACCAATTTTACTTCCAATAACCAGGTTTAGCATAGAAACCTTGGTATATTTTGTGGTTGTTTTGACACTCTAAGTTATTGGCATGAATCCATAACCAAAAACCTATCAAATTATGGAAGAAAAATGGATCAAGACACGAATTTATGATAGACCTAACTTAGAACAATTGAAAAACATGGTGAAAACAACACATCATTGACAAAATTGATACAAGACAGAAAGCAGAGAAATTAAACGATAAAAATTAAATATAAACATGATTTTAATAAAAGATATCGAATAAAAGTCACAATCCTTGAAGAACTTAAACCTATTTCACATAGGTTCTTGAACTCTAAGCCAAAAGTGAGAAAAACTATAGAGAAAACTGGTCTGAGAAAATTTGTATTGAATGACTAAGTTTCTCCCTTATAAACCTTCTATAACTACCACTAGTTAGCTAACTCAACTCCTAACTAAAAAACTACTCAAAACTCCCTAAAACTAACTAAAGTTAAGCTAGACTCCATTGAACTATGCTTCATTTTAACTATGGTCTATCTGGCATGGTTCAAGCCACTCTTGTAAGATCCAGGAAAATATTATAATTCTAAGGTGATATTGGACATGAGGAGAATATTTAAATTAAGAAATAAAGAATTTTGCAAAAGTGAAGTGTAGCACAATTGGTTAGTCTTTTCATAGGTTGTTTAGTCAAGGGTTCAATTCCTTATGTGTGCATTTGGAATAATTATATTTTTTTCTATTTTTTTATAATTGCTTATATTTTTTTCTGTTTTTTTATAATTGCTTGGGAATGATTGTGTTTGTCTTTTGTATAGTAATAAATTTTAGAATTTATTTAGCATTGTTAGAATTTATTTGGTTTTATTTTCTTGAATGCATGGAATGCGTAAATACTATTGTAATATTGTTGTGTGTATTGGATGACAAGAAAATGTGGTGGTTGATATGGTTTGGAGTGTTGCTTGAGTCTTGAGGGATGTGTATTCCAATCTTGGCTAAAACAAAGAGGGTTGAATTTGTGTGTTTTTTTGGTAAATAGGTGGTACACAAGAAGGTGAAAAGTTGAGGTAGATTCATTGAATCTAGAAATTTTGAAACATTGCATATGTGAAGGACAAAAAGGTTGGATCAGAAATTGTGCAGTCCAAAATATTTTTTTTTTAGTTTTAACATTGCAGGAAAACAAAAAGATTTCCTTTTCAATTAAAACTTGGGGTTGTGAGGGGAGGTAAGTAAACATGAGTCAGTGAGAGAGAAAGAGCAAAGTTTGGTTAAGATGTGAAGATCAAATAAGCTTAGAGTAAGGGTAGTGGTCTTATTGCAAGAATTTCACTTAAAGGGAGCTACACCTAATGTCTATGATTGATTGTTTATGTGATTGTAAATTGATTTATGGTATGGTGAAATTGTGACACGCATCTTTAGGTTAGTTTATGGTGTAAGGGTTGTTAAACCATCTTCTTGATGTTACATGACTGTATGTTGATAAATGATTGTAAAATTCTTTTATGGAATGGAGGAATTGTGAAATGCATCTTTGGGTTACGTTTTTTGTGTGAGAGGGCATTAAGTCTTGTTCTCATTATTTGTGGTTATGTATGGAGAATTGGTTGCAATTTAACATATGGAATTATAAAGGGGGTAAATTCGTTATTGGGGATGGAATATGATAACAAGTTTCTTTAATGGTGGAATTCATGGTGGTAATATGAAATATGTCGTTTGGGATTAAGTTTATGGGGTAAGGAAAGCTATTTTTGTGTCTATGATTGTTATCAATTTTTTTGTGGTGAATATGAGATGAGATGAATGGAAAATTAATTACTTTAATTTTTGGTTTGGATGAATCAATGGGGAAAATTAGGGATTTTGATCTCCATCTTGTTACCATGCGAATATATTTGAGGTTATAGCAATGGTTGTAAATGAAACTTGTTTTTCTTTGAAGTGTTAATTATGATTGAACTAAGCATGATTTGATAATGGCTTTTTGGTTGTGGCTATGGAATTTGTGTCAAGTGCAGGACGGTTGGAGGTAAGTTGATTAGAAATTTCGTTTGAAGTATTTAATGGACTGAATTTGTCGTTTAAGAAAGTAGAGGTGAAATGTTGTATGGAATAAATTGGTTTTTGTTGTTGTTCTTGAGCATATGGGAAATCCATGGTGTAATAGTAATTGGAGATGTTTCCTTATGATGATGAAATTATGGTTTGTGGTGGAGTAGTATAATTTGGTTAAATTTGAGGTCTTGGATAAATTTAGTGGAGTGAGTAGGGGTTCCAATGTGTATTGTTAATTTGGGTTGTGTGCAGTAAAATTTATTGTGTTTATTAATAATTCAGGAGTTTTGTCAATGCTTGGGTGAATTTTAGTTCTTGGTTTGCCTCTTGCATTTTCGAAGTCAAATCCACAAGTTGTGGGAAAATCCATTGGTCACCTATGGAACTTGTTGTTTTGACTCTTTCATTTTTGAAGCCAAATCCATAGGTTGTGGGAAAATCCATTGGTCACCTGTAAAACTCGTTGTTTTGACTCTTGTATTTTCGAAGCCATTCCATAGGTTGTGAAAAAACTCATTGGTCACTTGTGGAACTTACTGGTTTGCATTATATATATTATGGAGCCAAATCCATAAGTCACTTATAGAACTTCCTAGTTCGTAATTTGTATTCTAGAGCTAAATCCACAGGTTGTGGAGAAATCCACTAGGCACCTATGGAACTTGCATTTTCATTGTGCTATTTTTTTAAACATGGTGTTGTTGTTGGTTTAAAAATGTTATAGTTTTTGTATTATTTTGGTGTAGACTTATTGGTGCATTATATGTTAATGTCCTTAATTGAAAGGAAATGATGTTTGGGTTATGATATGAGTTGACGTACGATTGATCTTATGATGATATATGTATGATCATGATAGGGTAGTGTTATACTTGGATACGAAGGTAACTCTATGTAATTGTACTAAATGTGTGCACTTCGTCGGGGCTCTCAATAAGAGTAATGGGAGTGCACTTTGTCGAGGATCTTTATGTTAGTAATGGGAAGAGGAATACTTCGCTAGGGCTCGTTTTGAGAGTAATGGGAAGTGGCATTTTTGGTTTGTTGCATGTGAAAATAGGGCAGGAAGTTGTGCACTTCGACGGGGCTCTTGGTTTATGTAATGGGAAGTGGCAACTTTGCTTAGTTGTGTATGAGAATAGGTTGGGTGGTTGGTTACTGTGAGAATTTCATACCTCTGATATTACTCATTGTCGTATGTGAGGATTGCATGTTTGGATGTGAGAACATGTGGGTTGTTAACTTGGTTAAGTTTATGCATGTGTTATGATATTGTAAGGTGAGTTATACATGGGTATCATATTGTTGTATGATGTTTTGATTGGTTAGCTAACCTTTGCTTTCATGTGTTATTTGTGTTTGTGCGATGATCGTATAATCTGTGTCTTATACAGGAGCAGATGTGGATGCAGATGCTAGTGGACAAGCATAGCTGTGAGGAACTCGTGGGAAAGCTTTTCGGGAGCTTTTATGAAAAGCATTTGAAAGTGTTTACTGATGAAGGATTATCTTGTTTCCTTTTAGAGTTATGAATATGATGAAGTTGTTTAAGAAAGCTTTTTGAAAATTCCCACTGGACATTAAGATAGCATGCTATCTAGATGTGAAGGTTCATTTCTCAAGCTCATGAAAGGAAGAAGAGAGTTGGATTCAAGCTTAAACACACATGGCAATAACAACACTAAAGAGCAAAATGAAAGAAGAAACAACAAAAATGGAAAGCATAGAAGATGAAGAATGGAAGAAGCACGCCACTCATAGGGGAGGATCTAAGCCAACCAAGCCCTAGAGATGAGTGATGGTGCCGCCACTTGCAAGCAAGATAAGGCAAAGGTGAGTTCACTTCTAGGAAGGAGAGCTCACGAAAATTGGTGGTTGAATGCACAAAGTTT
>Ga0214542_1013258_pt1 | contig 10053 bp, 2 predicted proteins | sample CNSS1metaG_FD_160096 | JGI IMG/M metagenome (GOLD analysis project Ga0214542, IMG submission 160096) | Root nodule microbial communities from cowpea collected in UCLA plant growth center, Los Angeles, California, USA - CNSS1 | ecosystem: Host-associated > Plants > Roots > Nodule | place: USA...
TTTTTTTAAAATATATATATATATATATATATATATATATATATATATATATATATATATATATATATATATATATATATATATTAAATTTTACAATTTAAGTATCCCATTCAAATCTTTATAGATATTTAAGGATACATATTTGTTGAGCTTAACTTCTCATGTCATAATTCCTAAAGACATTAATATTATTAACACTCCACTCTACTTCTATTGTTTGAAACACCGGATTGAATTCAATTTCAAGATTTGCACCCGTAATGATAATTAAGTTGTCACTAGAATAAATCTACTTAATAGAAATAGAATTGATATATGATAAATTTCTTATATCTTAAGAATACAAAACTATGACCAAATTTTATGTTTCAAAACATATAATACCTCAAATGCATTAATTAATCTTAATACACTAATTGTTTGAGGTTATTTAGACACTATAATGTACTGATACTTTCAGTTGAGTCACGTATTTATATCTGACATCTATCCATGTCTGATACTTTAAAATATTTTACTATATTTTACCGGCACTTATTAACGAGGTATCTAAAGTCATAATGTTTTTAGATGAAAATAATTTACAATTTTTAACTTTAGTACATATGATTTTAATTTGGATTTACACAATAATAATAATTATATATTTATTATATTTTTAATAATTATTGCAAACTTTTCAATATCCATATATCATGTATTTTATTCTATTATTTAAAAAAAACATATTAATATATCAGATACTATTGGGTTATATATTTATGTCATATGAGTTATGATTATTTAAAAAATTGTAATTTTATATGATTATATGATATTAGTTTTACATATATAAAACATTTGATAATATTTTTATTCCAAAATCTTAAGAGAATGGTGCTATTGACTTTTTAGTCTTACATAGTGTTTAAACTATTCCCAACATATACATGTATCGTAATTTACTCATAATTTTCATTAAATATAAGATAATCTATAAAAATCTCTATCATCCCTAACTCAAATAGTATTACTATTGGGAATAGTCCAAGTGTAAGTCAAAGTTTCACATTGGATAAAAAAGATAAAGTTAAACACTATATAAGAATAAAAACCCATAATAATATTACTTTAAGGTTTTAGTGTAAAAGTGGTGTCAAATGTCTTATATGTGTAAGACTAATGTCCTATATATATAGAACAACAATCTCTTAGTGACCATGGTCATAACCCATATATGTGAAAAAAAAAATATATATATATATATATATATATATATATATATATATATATATATATATATATATATATATATATATATATATATATATAAACCTATCAATTACATACTATATTTTAAATATATTAAGATATTCTTAGACACAAATAATGATTAACCTCTGATTATTTATATTTTTCATCGTTGTTGGGTTGGAGTTTCCAAGCAAAAGAACCCACTTTCCACTCACATTTGATTCGTATGAAAAACCTTTCCAAATTCCAACTTTGCCTACACCAATCAGCATTAGTCTTCTGTCACAAAGCAAAAGTATCCCACCTCACTCTTTACCTTTATGCATATATTTCACTACGTACACCATTTGACGTAATCAATCTCCACCTATCATCACTCTTTCTAAATTCAAACACCCACAAATTTCAAATTTAACATCTTAGTCTTATAAAACTCACTCATTCATTGTTAAATAAAACTCTAAGTCACAAAGCAAATAAAAGTGGAAATGACAAAAAAATTTACTTTGAAAAATAATATTAAAAAATATTCAAAATGTTCTACTTTATTAGAGTTGTAAGTCTAATGTTATGGTCCAACTTTTTGAAAATTTTGCAGTTAATAAGTTTTGTTTTTACAAAAAGGGCCATGTAAGATGCTTCAATTCACCACTTTATGACTTTAGTAATACCTGACATATCACATGCATATAATTAATCTGCTTAGTAGTTTTAGCACTGAGCAAAAAGCACCTTATAATAAAAAATAAATCAGAAAAAGCCTCTTTAATAAAATAATTGTACAAAACCCCTCTTTCATCTATCAACCAAAGACGAGAACAAAAAACAAGAGTGCACGCACTCCAATATTATATAAAGACAATTAAAGAAGAAAAGAAAAGATGTTATAAACTTTGATAACTATGAAGTTGTTAAACTGTATTCAACAGTGTATTAATTGTTAAACATAATGATAAACAAATATACATTGTGTTTTTATACATTCAAACGTATACCATCATATATGTATATGAATTACAAATTATAAATTATTTTTAACTATGAATTTTGTGGTTACTACAAAATCATAGAATGTTCCAATCGCATATTTTCAGTCTCTATACTAGAACACATGAATGTTAACTATTTTATACCAAAACTATTCGTAAAAGAAGTACTTATTAATTCAACAAACATGACTTGTTATCTACTTATTAAAAAACTAACACAACGGAATAAAAATTTGCTGCATTGCAGTTCACACCAGGACCCCAATTATTAGGAGGAAGAAGCAACAAAGAAAGACCAAATACCAAAAACAATTGTTTATGTCTTTCTCTGTTTTTTATGAGAGTAAAAGGGTAATTTTATTCCAAAGATAAAGTCATTATCCAAATTTTCTAAGGAACTTCTCAACCCAGATTCTCTCGAATAAAGAAAAAGCTACTTTCTTTGCTCACTTTGTTCGAGTACCATAAATGAGGATTAACGGAATGGTTAGTAGAAATGAGAGAATTTAAGTCTTTAAATATAGTTTAATTCTGTTATTATTGTCTAAACTTGGATATAAAGAATAAAAAGGAGCAATTAAAAATTAAATCTCAAACGAGTAGTATTTTAGTGACATAATTATTTAGGATAATAGTAGTTTAATGTTACTTACAAGCACTAAACATATACGTATACTCTATTTAATAACTGCATCACTAAAAAAAATTGGATTCAGAGTGAAATTCAATTGCATTATTACAATCTAGTTTCATTTATCAAACAGTAGTTACAAAGATCCAGAAATAGAAGAAGATTAAAAAAAAGGGAGGTAGAAAGCTATCTATTTTCAAATAAATTGGAGTTGAATAAAAAAAATGTTCGAGAATCTTACATCTTAAAGCATTACATAATGGTATTTTAATTTATTATTTTTGACTCATTTTTAATTTTTTAATGATGTGATGATTTTATAATAATTAGAAAAGTAGATTAAAAGTGGATAAAAATAAAGTTAAAATATCATTATCTTAAAGTATTATCCATTTGTTCGTTTTGGGTTTTCTACTTCACATTCTCTTAGTTTATTGTTAAAAAAAGTCTTAATTATATTAAAGGATTCAAATCCTCTAGAGTTGAAAGGGTCACTGTATTGCAGTTAATGACATACATTTTATTTTATTTTATAGAACATAGGATCTGCATCATAATTTAAACCGCCTTTTGAGGTGCTAATGATACGGATTAATAAATAAAATAAGAAAGCTTTTCTCAGTAGAGGTAATCATGACATTTTAATATTAGATTTTCCAAGGATTGTGCCAATACTTTAACTATTATAAAAATATTTTTTAATATTACATTTTATATATTTATTATGTAAGACTAATTGATATTTACAAATATTTTTATTTTATTTTCCACCTTTTCGAATCTAACTAATATTATTGTGGTAACAGATTTATACAAAATTGTATTGTTTTTTGTCCAGAACCAATCTAATTTCTGAATATGGATAAGAAATTCCAAAATCAATATAAAATTTATGGGTCTAATAATTGGACCTAAGTCCATCTTCCTACTAATTCCTACTAATTGATATTTTACCAAAAGATAATATTATATAAGAGAGATGAGATATTTTGTCACACAATTATTATTTATTATTTTTAAGGTATTATTATACAGAAGATATGAGATATTTTTTAGTCGGTCATTATTTGTGTAACTACTTTACCTATAAATTGAATATTAACTCGCAGGGTCAAATTTTCTGGCCTCAATTGCTACTTATAAATTAAATATTGAAATATTGACTATATTTGATCTTTTTATTTTTTTTTTTCTTTTTTTAATTAAGCTTCTTTTGTTAAGTGATTTTAATTTAGTCATTTGTGTCAGAATTATATAAATGATGTCAACATTATCTCTGTATATGTCACAGTTTTAGTATTTTTATCTTTTTTATACTTTTAATTTTGTCTTTTTTAAGTTTATTTTCCACGTGTCAAGATTTTTGTCATGTCACGTGTCAATGTCTCTGTCACTTGACAATGTTACCGTCACGTAAAGTGTCAGTGTTTTGTATTAAATTCAATTCCTATATTCCAGGTTTTGATTTAATTTAGTCTCAATATTTCTAAAACAGATAAGTGTTGTCCATCTCCAAAATGGAATCAAATTTGGTCATTAAACCTACATACATATTGAAATAATTTTTTATAATTTATACCTCAACTCACTTCACCTAAATATTGAAATTAATTTTCTTCTTTAATTTAAATTTTAAAAAATATTTGTTTTAAACTCATAATCTGTTTAAAATATTAAAATTATAAATGTAAAGTGACACTTGTAATTTTAAATTTTTAATATTTAAAATAATTTTTATATTTTGATACACTTAAAAAGGATATATTTATAAATTTAACTTTTCTAACAAAATTAAAAAATAATATAGGACTCAATTGAATTAAAATATCAAATATAGAAACTTAATTTAATACAAGACACTAACATTTGCATAAATATTGCAACGTAACTTTGATGTTGACGCTGACATTAACACTGACATTGACACTGACATATGACATTGACATTAACACGCACTAACGCTTACACGTGACACAACACAAATGTGACACCTGGACAAAACTTAAAAAACAAAGTAAAAAGTTATAAAAATAAAAATAAAAAATATTATGATGACGTTGTTTGTACGAGTGTAATGAAAAAGACTAAATTGAATCAATTTAACGTAAAATGGGACTTGATTGAAAAAAAAAGGGTGAGAACAAAATTGAATACTATGAACAAAAAATGTAATGAAAAAATGATTTTAGCCAAAAAAGAAAACAATACTCACATAAATTAAGCTTTAGGTTTTGTATGGAATTGATGTCAAATGTTTTATATGGGTAACTTACATTTTAAAGGTGCAGTTAATCACTCCAAATTATCTCAATAAAACAACTTTAACAGTGGTATCAGAGTCAAGATTTATCTTGATGTTTGACTCACACAAAGACTCATGTATGTATCGTTGGGTTAGTAGAAATGTGTTAAGATGAATAAATAAAACAAAATATGTTCTATTGTGGTAGAAACTTCTGGTAAAACTCAAATGAAACTTATGAATATAATTAGGAAATCAAATAAATTTGTTAAAAATAGTGTTAGATCTTTTATATGAACAACGCATCAAAGTAATTAATTTTTTCAATTTATCTCATAAAAAAATTTCAACACCATTATTTTTTTTTTGTGTATGATTATATAGATGTTATCTTTCTTCAAATTATGAAAAGTGCATTACGCAAGGAACTACGCTATGATGTATCTATAACAATATATAAAGAAATTCTCTCTTTTGTGTTCATATTTCATAATGTCAATTCTACCATTTACAATATAATTATTTATTAAATTTTTTAAAATTAATGGTTATTTTTACCTATTTTCTATAAAACTGTTTTTCTTTTTTTTTTCTTTTTTTATTCATTAACAATTAATTTTTTTATTTATTTCAGTTTATTTTTAATAAATATAAATTTATTTTATATATTAACTTAATAACATTATAACATACTATTATTCATATTTAAAAAATCATACACAAGTCTGCGACGCTAGTCACTGTAAATAAAGTTCTTTCTACCCGCTTAAAGGAAGCTTAAAGAATAAAGTGAAGAGGAAAAAAAGTTAGAAATGAGAAAAAGACATAATATTGATACTTCTTTACCCATTCTCTCAAGAAGGGACACTTTTTCTTTATTCAACCAAAGAATTATGCTAAACAAACAAGAATAATACTCTTCACCATGTGCTCGTGTAGATGATGTGATTTTATTTTATATTCTCTTTTTTTTTTTTAAATTGTACCTCTTTATTTATTGTGTTTATTTATTCATAGAAATGATTAAAGTGTAGCAATCCCATTATTTTAATAAAATAAAATAACAAATAATTGCTAAATATATTAACATGTAATTAATTACATATATCTATTAAAAAATTAAAGTACAAAATATTATAATTAGTGACTACACGTATTTACATTTCCTTAAGGATCAACTCACCAAGACAAAGATCAAATATCAAAAGATTTTCCGTTTCTTTTGTTCGTGATCGATATGTTTATATTTTCAACAATTTTTTTTGTATTGTTCTTGCATTTATTTTTTATTGCTCTTGTTATTTAATTCGATACACTTTAGTTTTCTACAATTTTGTTTTCTAGCAATTTCATATTTCAAAGTATTTGATTTTTTGATTTCAAACTCAATTTGTGTTTTATGTTCTTAATCCATATTAAACTCTCAAATTAGTTTATAAAGAACAATATTAAAGATTTTTAATACAATTTGTTCTCACTGGTAAGACTGGTAAGACGAGTGTGTCAGGGTAGTACACAATTAAGTGCATCTTCTAAGATTGATATATGTTATCTTCTATATTACTATATTACAAAATTTAGAAAAAATTACTTTTATTTGAAATTATTTATGAGAATCAATTTATTAAAGAAAAAAATTAACGTTAATATAATTAAGTTTAAGGATTTTATATTTACAAAGAAAAATATAAGTTCTTAAAGAAAAATTGTATATTAACACTAATTGTGTGTTTGTAATAAACATGCCTTACAATTACTAAAAATTAAACATTTGTTTAATCATTAACAAAATTCAAACAAAATAGTAAAATATGTTAATACTATTTACACGGAACCAATATTATTTATCCTAAATGTTTTATTTATATAAGTGAAAAGCTAACTCATCCTTTTCTAGGTTAGGAGTCCTCCAATCCTCCATTTCCCATTCGTTCTCATACAAAACATCTCTAATTATACATGAAATTAGGGGTTGGCTTTGAGTTTCAAAGTGATGAATCTAAGATTTTGCACAGTTATATTTTGTAGCATTTCAAATTTTATAATGTAATATTTTTCAAGTATAACAAATCAAATTATATTATTTTTAAATTATTTAAATGTTTTTTATTTTCTTAAAATAATATAAGATTTTTTTTACAAAAATAAAAAAAAAGCAAAAAATTATACAATTATTAAAAATAAGAAGAGAGAGCGAGAGAATAAAGCTACCTTATCTCTTTGTACAAGAGATAAGAAAGAGATTAAACAAATCTCATATGTCATTGTCAAAACTTTAAATTAAATAAAAAGGAAATTTTTTACTATGTATAGGTGGATCGAAGAACTATGACAAAATATTTTGAGAGATAAGGAAGAGAGAGAAGTAAATATAGGGTATAAAAAAACTCATAAAAGGGTGCTTATCTAATTTTAGTGTATTTTATTCTTCAACCAAGACTCTAAAATCCAAAAATACCATTACTTACTGCATTTATAGTTTTTCTTTATATATTTTTTTTACCGATATAATACATTTCTTTCGAATATATTCTTGAACTGAGTAATATTTTATGACTTTTAATTTTCTCATGAATTATTCAATAAATCATTTGAAAATTATTGATTAAGTCTTTTAAAAAAAAATTCAACTATAAAAAAGTTAGAATGATAAAATGACTTAATGATCAGATAAAAGCGAAGGGAGAAAAAAAGTTTGTAGATTTCATATATTATATTTTGATGGGGGTGCAAAAAGAAATAACTTCTAATTTCGCAATCCAAATATAAAAGCCACTTTGAGTAGTACTGGGCCAATACATATTTTGTTAATTTATAGCTAAATTAAACAAGGCTTGTACTTCTTACACGGAGGGCTTTTACTTACTGCACTCCTCTATTACTAGCTACACTATTATTGTAACAGAAATACCCTTTCTCGTTGTATCACACCACAACTGTAATTATTGCTCCATTTCCGCTGCAAATAAAGTAGAAGAAAGGGAGAATGTTGTAAAAGAAGAAAAGTGAGAGCACTTCGTGGAATAAGCTCGTGTTTTTCGAACCAAAAAAATCCATTCTAAAAAACTCATTTTGGAAAGTATTTATATATTTTGGAAAATTTGTTTCCAGAAAACTCATTCTAAATATTCTGTTTTCAAAATTCTATTTCAAAAATTTTATTTTGAAAATCTCATTCTAGAAGTCATATTCCAGAAAATTCAAAAAACATAATCTAGAAAATTTTCAATATAGATAATTTGAAATTTACTTTTTTATAAAGGATTATCATTTTAAAAATTATAGGAGTGTACTAAGAAATTATAGGAGACACCAAGAAAAAGCCCTTATGGAGGTGGAGGTGTAGAAAGTATAAATTATTAAACTGTTATTCTAGACACATAAAAGAAGACCCGTTTGGATGACTTTTACTAGATGCTTCAAAATTTTAGAAACCATACCAGTTTTCAGGTTTAGTTTCAATTTCAGTTTACTTTGATTCTTGTTTGAAAAAATCAATACTAATCAAGAGATTGCTTTTTCTAACAATCCATTATTAATTTTACTCTCATAAATATAAATAATTTTAATAATAATTTTACACTTTAAATTTTATAATTATTTTTTTATAATTATCTTTTAAGAATATATTTTTTATATATTTAACATTATTTTCATTTTGATAATAATTAAGAGAATTAATTTTTATTTATTTTGTTACCATAAATTAAAATGGAACACACATACTTATCAATAACAACAAATCTTTCGCAACTCATATTTTGAAAATAAAGGTTAAAATATTTTTTAAATTTATTTTAATCTCTCCTTAATTTTGTTTTGAAAATGAAATTTGAAATGTTTTCTATCCTATTCAATTCTTTCTGTAATTCAAATATAATCTAACACCAACTCAATTAATTAATGAATTTAACCTGCACCACGACATTATTTTATTTAACCTACAACTTATTTAACGTATTCTTTTTACCTAAAACCACGCTTTTAATGTTTAAAGCTTTCATTTGTTTTATTTACATGCATATACTTAATTTATCTAAATTTGTATTATTTTCCCAAAGTAATTAATATGGTTCCTTTTAATTACTTTAGCTTAGTCAAATATAATTGAAATGCAATTACTGAAACTGTCAATTACCATAATAGCAAGAAAAAATAGTAGGCTTTTAACGTTTGCAGTTAAAATATATTACATAGAAGGTGGACGTTACCTATGTGTACTAAAAATAAACGTTTAGTTTGAGCCTTGACATCAAAACAAAATATTTAAATTTTCTTTGACTAATTTTTTCTTACATTTGAAAAAATAAATAAAAGATAATATTTATATAAAAAATGTATTTTAATTCTTTAAACGATATATTAAAGGCAACTATCAGTATGTTTTTAAAATAAATTTTTTAAAAATCAAAGTACATTTAATACAAAAGAAAATAGACAATTGAAGATTGATACATCAGTGTAAATGTCACCAATGTAAAAAAAAATATGAGAGTTCCAACATCGATTAATTAATAATAGATGTAGAAAATGAATTTTTTTCTCAATTGTTAGCGAAGTAACCAATGTAAACGGTGGTGTTTTTTTTTTTTTAAATAATGTCTTACTTTTAAAATTTTCCTCAAAACAAAAAACTATACTGAGAAAATTGTTATTTTGATTAACAAAATTATTATAATAAAAATATATACAAGAAAGGTATGAAATTTAATTTATCTTTCAAAATCTAAACCTATGAATCATAGTAGTATGTAAGATTCAAGTAGATTTGAAATAACAATAAACATGCAAGAGATTAGAAATGAATTATAGTTGGAATCATAATTGAAATATAAACTCTGAATGAATTATAGTTGGAATAAGAACCTTGGGAATGAAAGTTATTAAGGAGTGACAAATCTAATCCTGCCATGAATAAACACTTATAACAACTTTCAAAGGATATATATATATATATA
>Ga0214542_1013259_pt1 | contig 10052 bp, 10 predicted proteins | sample CNSS1metaG_FD_160096 | JGI IMG/M metagenome (GOLD analysis project Ga0214542, IMG submission 160096) | Root nodule microbial communities from cowpea collected in UCLA plant growth center, Los Angeles, California, USA - CNSS1 | ecosystem: Host-associated > Plants > Roots > Nodule | place: USA...
AAACATGAAAAAAACAGCAGCAAAAGTGAAGAAAACAGTGGAGAAGAGAGACAAAACGGAAAATGAAAGAAGAGACAAGTATGGACCAAGAACCTTACCCAAACCAAGAGGATGGATGCACCAAAGGCTTGGATGGCCTTAGAAACCAATTGATGGACGTCCTTGGAGTAGGAGAGGGAGGAAATCCATGGAGAATGATGAGGAGAAGATGAAGTGCAGCGGAATTTGGAGAATTAGAGGAAGGTAGCTCTCGGAAATGGAGAATTTGGTGAAGATGAAGAGTAGAAGTGGAGCTATGGTATGGAAGGTGGCTAGAGGAGATGAAGGAGAAGGTTAGCCATGTGTGCTCTCAAATTAATAGAAGTGTGGAGTGATCTCAAACACTAGCATCTATTAGCAATTCAAGAGTAACCATTACAATATTTGAGTGACTCTATTTATAGGCACATGGCCGGCCAAATGAAGAGAAAATGCAACAAAGATGAAATGCAAATGTAGCTTGGAGAAGAAGCTTGATTATAGACCATGTGATGTAGTAGATGAGTCTAGATGGTGCCAAGTGGCGTATCACACTCTCCTTGCCCAAGTCACACGCACCATGCTTCCATCACATGCTCCTTGCTTAGTTCATGCTTTGCTTGCATCCAAAAGGAGAGCCACTCTCGTAACTCTCGGCCAATGGTAGCACATTGGGCTCGGCCCAAATGATCCCAACAAGTGTTCTAGCTTTTATTGAAAGTAAAGCCTAAACAATGGCCCAATTTAAATTTAGACTACTTCCTTCATGCATCATCTCATATTTTAGAGATTTCTTTAGCCCATGTAAATAATGTAAAAAGGCCATGATTGACTTGATCATCTTGTGAGAGGCCCATGTGAATCTTTCTCATCATGCTTTTAGTGATTGGGCCTTGATATGGGCTTGGGCTTGTTGATGCACTTGAGCTTGGGCTTGTTGGGGTCATATCACTAAGATCAAGCACTGTTTTCCTCTAAACAGTTCGCCTATTATGTTGAGCTTGATGATCTATCGATGATAATGCCTCAATGATTCTTGTTGCTTGCTCTGCATCTACACTCATCATTCTTCCACCAGCTGTTGCATCTAATATCATCCTAGTATCAGGCCCTGGACCGTTGTAGAATATATTCAGCTGAGCAATATCTTCAAATCCGTGATATCGGCATCTCCTCAATAAAGAATTAAACCGCTCCCAAGCTTCACAGAATGGCTCATCTGGTCTTTGCCTAAACGTGGAAATATCAGCTTTTGCTTTGATGTAGCGAGATGGTGGAATGAATCTGTTGAAGAATTTATCCTCTACATCCTTCCAGTTGTTCAAACTTTGATTTGAATGCAACTTAAGCCATTCCTTTGCTTTTCCTGCAAATGAAAAAGGAAACAAACGCATACATACATGCTCAAGATCTCCTTCTTGAAAACCCATAGTTCTTATAAATTCATAGAATGTAGAGAGATGAGTATATGGATCTTCATTATCCATTCCAAGGAATTGATGAGAAATGATTAAGCTAAGGAAAGTTGGCTTCATCTCTAATGTTTTGGTGGTGGGTGGTATTGTTATGCTAGAAATATATCTTGGCCCTTGTTGCATAGCATAGTCTCCAAGTGTCTTTCTGGGTGGAGCTGGTCCTTGATTCTCCGTATTTTCTGCTTGTAGATGTGTGGTGAGAGTACTGGAATATTCTTCCTTTGTTTTTTCTTGCTTCTTTTTGCTTTTGCCTCTGTTTCTTCTAGCTGTCTTTTCTATCTCTAGGTGAAATGCTAATTGATCTTCAGGAACCTGAGCTTGTAAGAACATAAATCAAAACAACTCAAGCAAGGATCAATACAAAGGAGAAAATTGAATAAACTATCTAATTAAAAAATATATACACAAAATTGGATGAGATAACTAAGAATTTCAAAAGAACACCGTTCCCCGACAATGACACCAAAAATACTTGTTGATCTCTTGCCAAGCTTACTAAAAGTCAATTGTAGTATAATGATTTTTAAGTAAGAGTGTCAAACCCATAAGGAACCGATTCAGTTGAAATAGATAATTATCTCCATCCGCATATGTACAAGGATTTTAATTTGATACATCATTGATTGTTAAATAACTTGCATAAAGTGATACAGTAAAAATAGAAAATTTAGAAAATTCAGTAAAAGAAACTGGGATTGAATTTCATTTATCTCCCTTGTCTGTAATCTGGATGAATATAATACATAACATATGAAAATATCAATATTCACTAGTGCAGAATTCCCATTTTACCTCGCCTTATATGCCTCGGTTGGCCAAAAACCGAAGCATATAATGGCACGGTGGCATTTTTGCAATTAGAGCCAAGTTTTAGGCCTCGGTTCTCCAAATACCCGAAGCCAAAGAGGGGTATAGGCTCCGGTTCGCTCAAAACCGGTGCCAAATAGGGGTATAGGCCTCGGTCCAGTAGGACCCAAAGCCAAAAAGTGGCTGAAAGTCAGGGGTATAGGCCTCGGTCCAAGGAGACCGGGTGCCAAAAGGGGGTCAATGGCTTCAGTTCCTCTAACAACCGAAGCCATAAGGTTTATTTAGGGTTCGAAATTCGCGAACCCTTCTTCCTCCCCGCGCCAGCGCCTCTCTAATTCCACTATCTCTCTCCGCGAGCACGAGCCCTTCCTTCACTTTCCCTTTCTTCCTCCTTCACCGTCTACATCCCGCGCCGCCGCGCGGATCGCTTTTTCCCTCTGTGCTCCACATAGGAGCTTCTGTCAGCGGATCCTTCGGAGGACATGGTGGTGGGCATGGTGGTGGTCATGGACACGGGGTCATGGTGGCGGCGGTGGTGACGAGGAACACAGCAGTGAGGGAAAGAACGAGGCTTTAATGGTGGTGGTGGAGGCGGGGAGGGCGTTGGACAGCGTGCCAGTGGATTTGCCGGTGGGATACGTGCAGATTCCTATGGGGGTGGCGGGGCCGTTGCTGCTGGACAGGTTTGAGTACACGGTACCGATGGCCACCACGGAGGGGTGCCTTGTTGCCAACACCAATCGAGGGTGCAAAGCCATATATGCATCTGGTGGGGCCAACAGTGTTGTTTTGAGGGATTGCATGTCAAGGGCACCTGTTGTGAGGTTCTCCACTGCTAAGAGGGCTGCACAATTGAAGTTCTTCTTAGAGGATCCTCTCAATTTTGATACCCTTGCCATTGTTTTCAACAGGTTTGTTTTGGTACTCTAGAGGGAGTTTGGGTTCGTGATCATGATTTGAGAATTTATCATTCACTAGTTGGTGTCCACCTTAATTGCATGTTTGGATTCATCGGATCATCGAAAAGTTCAGTGGTGGCTGTGATAACTCTGCAGCAGCCATGAGTGAGCAAAATGGTGAGGTTCAGTCTGCCATGGTGGCCTATGAAAATTTGAATTAAAAAAAAATATTTATCACCTATGGCCTCGGTCCTAACTGACCCGAGGCATAAAACTGGGTCTATGGCTTCGGGTGATAACCGAGGCCAAAAAGGTGTACCTTTTGGCCTCGCCCCAATATGCCTCGGTTCTAGACCCGAGGCAAAATGTGGAAAATAACCAGGGCAGAAAGCCCTTACTGCACTAGTGATTGATGCAACACCCAAAAATCATTTATACCGATTCCTCGCGTATAAAATTCATAAGATTAGTTCCCTGAATATTGATTCCTCGCATATTCAGCAAACTATCCAGCATTACGGTCAAGTGTTATAAGCAATTGATATATTGAGATTTATTCCTATCATCACAATATATCAAGTATCATTGTTCAAATCAGATTTTCAGAAATACTTTCCAGTCAGATCCAAAAATCAAAATTAAGACATCTATTGCTCAAATAGAATCAAACATTAAAAATAGAACAATAATATCAATATTGAGTAGAAACAGAAATGTTATATATAAGTATCACCAAATTACATCTAAGTTCAAGTCGATTACATTCAATCCCAAGAAAGGAGTTTAGCCACTCATGGTAGCCATCAAAATCCTAAGAGCTAAAGAAGAAGAAGAAGAAGAGAATGAAGACTATGTGCTATGCTTCGTGGTCCAGCTCTTCAGATGTGTATATCTAAAAACCAACTCATACCTCATTCTCTTATCAGGAATATATATATTCCACGAGCATCTCGCTTAAGCCACTTGAATCTCTCTTGGGTGAGATAGAGTACTTCATGTTGAAGAAAGGCTCTTGCTTAGGCAATAACATTCTCGCTTGGGTGAGAATTGCAAAACTACCTGGGCTTCTTCACGAACACTTTCTTAGGCGAGATTAGGCTCGCTTGAGCGAGAATGGCGCCAAATGTGTCGCTTAAGCGAGATGACTTTGGCTTGAGCAAGATTGGTCTGCCTTGAGCGAGACTTCTTTGTTTGGAGCGACCTGTTGCACAAATTCTTCCTTTTCTTCTTTGTTTCTTGATTTCTCCTTTACTCTTCTTAAGTTCTTTCCTCATCTACTTTAATTTACCTGAAAAATACACAAAATAGGGATCAAATGATTTCCTTTAGGTAGAAACTTGGAAGCATGTAATTGAAGCTCATTTTTCCTAGATCAAGGAAGATCAACATGATATAAACACAAATTACAAACAGAAGTGCCAACATTCCATATTAAAATTACTAATTTTTGGCACTTATCAGTTCATTATGCTTCAATCTTATTCTAGATGCAAGGAAAGGAAAACTATAAGACAAAAGTGAGGTTATGATCATTATAGGCTGCCATTCTACATGAGCTTATAGGATGTATAATCCTATGACAGAAGAAATTTGTATCAACAAGGATATGGTGGTAAATGAAATAAAATCATGGGACTGGACAAATAATTATAATAGTCTCAAGGAATAAAAATGCTCAAGTAACACTTCGAGATTAAAATGGATAAAACATTGGCGAAGGCACTTATCCACGAGGCATATGTCCAACAGTCTATCCAGCAGCATGTGTCTATCCAACCACAAAGGCATTCCAAATAGAGAAATCCTCTAAGATCTTCGTTGGGTTTTGAATTGTTTCCTGGTAGTGTAGTGACAAAATGAAGGTGATCTCGTACACTTTGCCTTATTAGCATAAGCCAAGCCCATTGATTATGCAAAAGCATTAAATAAGGAATTATGGAGAGTTGCTATGATAGAAGAATTAAAGGCAATTGAAAAAAATGAGACATGGCTTTTAACTAAATTACCCTTTAACAAAAAAAATTGATGCTAAACGGGTATTCAAGTTAAAACTAAACTCTGATGGATCCATTTCCAAATGTAAGGCTAGACTGATTGCAAGTTTTTTTTTTATTTTTTTTTTTTTTTTTTTTTTGCAAAAACAAGGCTTAGAATGTAACACCCTAGATGGATATTACTAGATAAAGCATATATCATAAAATTTCTTTTGGAATTAAAATATTATATAAAGTTCCCAAGCGCGGGAAATTTAAAACTTATCTCGCTGCAGTTCAATCACAATGCTCTATCTTTATTACACGTTCATAATAGAGAAAAGAATCATAAAATTTATTACAAAATGCATGAAAATAAAACATAGAGAAAAATCCCCCATCGTATGTCCCACTCCGTCACTATGCATCGCGTTCTCACCTGGACTTACATCTGCTCCCGCGTGACAAGTCACACGATCATCACCAAACACAAACAAAAAGGGTGAGCTAAGAAAGAAAATTAATACAATCAATAAAATAATAAGAATTAACCCTCACCCAATCTATCTTAGCCAATTTTAGTTTATTGACTTCTTTATAACGTTACACCCCAATCTCATAACCTATATAAGAAAGGTTCATTCACAACCTTGGTCCTTAGGGATGATCATGCTTCCACAAACCTACTCGCTCGTGGTCCAGCTCTACGGACCTCTCCACCCGTAGTCCAACTCTACGAACCTGACCGCTCGTAGTCCAACATGCGTAAACACCTGTTATGAACCTCTCCACTCATAGCAGCCTCAAGTGTAAGCACGAAACAACGAACCTCCCCACCTACATCAATCACCCATCTAAAAAATCTCCATTACGAACCTCCCCGCTCGTAACTAATCCATCATATCCCTGACCAAGCCATCAAGCCCATCCATGCAAATCCATTTGCAATGGACCCATGCCCCTGCACTATTGCCTGGTGTTGCTTAAGTGCCGTCAGATGAAATTGTACTCCAAATCGCCTAGCGGTCTTAACATGTCATTGGGCGCCGATCGTTCCAGGGATTTCCCTGATTCACCTATCGCTTAGAGAAAATAAGGTTATGCTACTACGTTACTATCACTGAAATAAAATAAATGCACGGTCTTTATTATCCACCAATCAATGTGATATATATATATATATATATATATATATATATATATATATATATATATATATATATAAACCACAAAAAGACAAAAGTGGGCCCATTATCATGCACCAGGAAGAAAAAAAAAAGAATGACCATGGAATGCAAAATGCACAAGCATTATCACCCACGGGGAACTCATTAGGTGCAGGTTACTATTTTCGAAAGATCAAAACTAAGGAAAACATATGGGTCCCATCAATGCTAAGAATTGTCTTAAACCTTAATTAAGATGCACTATGTAATCATGGTTAGTATGCACCTAAAATAAGAGGAAGAAAGACTAATACCTGTAGGATACATTCCCAAACCCCGACCTCACTAAAACTTAACAAGTTTACTCTCCATCTGAGCCACCCACGGTTGGGTTTTAAAGCCACAAGGAACCACTCCCCAACGTGCAGAATCACCATGCAAGGCCTTTCTCTCCAGTCAAGATTTCAACAAACATAAATATAAAACCCCAACGTGAATCACTACATCGCAACGTGAAATAAAACGTAACCACCTACAAACTAGGGTTCTTTCTGCAAGTAAGGAAATGGCTAATGGGAGCAACTACCTCACGGGGAAAAGGGATGAAACTGAAGCTAACCCACTTTAACGTTGCAACAAGATATAAAATATGTTTCGAACAATACAAAGTTGCCCACACCCATAGTAGGAAACCCAAATCAGCGTACAACCAACCAACCACCATGGCAGCACCTTTGAGCCACCATTGACGCCAGCAGCAACGTCGCCAAGAATGCAAACCGTAGCCACGCGCAACGCACCAACGACGCACCCACCACGGTCAACGCTGCACTCATCATGAAGGATGCCATCTTCAACGACCCATGGTTTCACGCGAAAATTCTCAAGAGATATAAAAAAGTATTGAAGGTATACACACCAAACATCATGCCCAACCAAGACAATGGTCACGAAACACGACTTAGACAATGGATTCACAAAACATACACATGATTACAGTACATCGTAAACAATACTCATCTCATTTTATATAATTCATGCAACAAAAATCAATGGTGACAAAAGATAAAGATAGGTTCAACTCCCCTAACCTGGTTTCCTTGCTCCACTTGCAATCCTAATGATCCTTTCTCGTCCCCAAAGCTTCGATCTTTGTTCCCACTCTAAAACCCCTTTTGAGTGCTTACTTTCTCTCCCAAAAATGCAATTTCAATGCTCTCTCTCTTGCTGCCACACTCACGAATTCTATCTTCCCACTCAACCTCTCCTCTTCCCAAATTTCCAATCCAAATTAAATAAAAATATCATTAAAACGAATTTCATTAAATTAAATGTCAATGGCCATTTAAATTGTGATTTTTACTTCCACAACAATTGTCTCTACATTGCCCTTTTGGTTTCTCAAAGGAGCTCTAGAATTTCTAGTTTTTTTTTCTTCTTTAGCAAAAATATTAAACATGAAAAAGATAACTCATGCTAACCAAGGTTCAAACTCACACCCTTCCACCCACCAAGTCTATGCACAACCAACAAGCTATCACATGATTCATGTCAATTCACATATACATACAAACTTAAGCCATGCGTCCGCATTCACAATACATTGGCAAAACAAAACAAAATTAAATAAATATACTAATAGCATACACATGACTCGAACCCAAAACCTCTCAACACAACTAAGTACTCTCAACCACTTGAGCTAGTACTGTTTATTGTCTAGGACTTGTCAAGAAATTCTTTTAGGTTATTCTCAACCCACCATTACTTGTACTTTATTAGTTATTATTTATATGAATTTCTTCGGTCTTACATAGAATACTAAGAGTTGTTTGCTCCATTTGCTAGGATTAAAACCATAAGATTTGTTGTGGCATTGACAAATGGAAGAGGGTGGCCCTTGTTTCAACTATATGTGAAGTCTGCATTTTTGAATCTTGAAGAAGATGTGTATGTCACACAAACTCTTGGATTCGAGATCTAAGGTAGTGCAAACAATGTTTATAAATTGAGAGGCTTTATATGGCTTGAAGCAGGTGCCTAAAGTCTGGAATAAGAAGATTGATTTGTTCATGCGGAAGCACCATTTCCAGAAATGTTCAGTTGAGCATGATGTGTATGTAAAACACAAAAATGACATGGATTTGTTGATAATGTGCATCTATATAGATGATATACTAATCACAAGTAGTGTCACTAAGATAGAAGATTTTAAAGTTACTTTGATGGTTAATTTTGGATGACAAATCTTAGAAGATTAAGATATTTCTTGGGAATGAAATTTGTTGATAATAGCATAGGAATTGTGCTTCATCAACATAGATATGTTGCTGGAGTTATGAAGAAATTTAACATCGACGAGTGTAACACTACAACTACTCCAACAGAGGTGAGTTTTAAGACTGATGAATTAAGCGATGAAGAATAGGATGTGGATAGGACCTTGTACAAACAAATGGTAGGCTCACTAAGGTAACTTTGTAAGAACATACCCGATATTTCCTTTGTTGTTGGATTGATAAGTAGATTCATGATTCATCCAAGGAAGGTGCAATTCCTTGTTACTAAAAGGTTCTATGTTGTAGTTGACTCTATAAATAGAGCCATACTTGAAAAAACCTTCATACATTAATAAATCTTTGAGGTATAGTCAAACACATCTCTCTATTCTTCATCTCCCTTCCTTCTAACATTCATTTCCCCTTCTTATCCTTATCTTTGAATGATAAAAAAATATCATCACATAAAAAATAAATCATTCTAAAACTATTTTAAATAAATAAATATGTGAAATTATTTTAGAAAAAAACTTAAGACTCAAAATATTTTATTTTTGAATATGAACATCTTCCTTTAAGAAAAAAAAATGTGAACATCTTATATTATATTACATTTATTTTTCTCTTATTCACAAGGTTCTATAATTATTTATTATATATATATATATATATATATGGTTAAATTACTCTTTTGATCTCTCTATTTGTCATAAAATTTCAGTTTGGTCCTCAAGTTTTTCGTTGTCTCAATTTGGTCCTCATTTTCTTAAAAATGACTCAATTTGGTCATCACCGTTAACTTTGACCAGATGGTGTTAAGTCAACACCACGTGTCAATTTTTGGTTTTTTTGAATTTTTTTAATATTTTTTGAATTTGTTTTAAACTTTTTAATTTTTTTTTATTTTTAACACGTGTCACTTCATAGTTGTACCACGTGTCAAAGTGACTCAATTTGATCCCTATATTTGTTTTTAATTTCAATTTAATCCCAATTTTTGTAAATATATATATATATATATATATATTATAATTTTATTTCTTTAATTTTATATTGTTAATTTAAATTTATTTTTTAATCCATCAAAATTGAATAAATTTTAGTTTTTTACTCCTTTAGAGTTTTAAACTATTGATTTTAAAACTATAAAGTAAGCCAAATTTGATTTTAATATATGTAATTTTTTTAATCTTAATTCTTAAAAAAATCGATTATTTTGGGACGTGAAATGAAACAAAATCATATTTAAATACATTGAACATTCTTTGGATCTTATATTTAAGTACTTAGGATATTCGATTACTAATTTAACCGATGGTCTTTAAATTTTGTGAATTTAATTGTTTTTAAATTTCAAAAATGCTAATTTTATTTTTTTCATGACAATTCAATTAGTAATTCGGTCATGGGCAAAACAAGATCAAGATGTCATATA
>Ga0214542_1013260_pt1 | contig 10052 bp, 6 predicted proteins | sample CNSS1metaG_FD_160096 | JGI IMG/M metagenome (GOLD analysis project Ga0214542, IMG submission 160096) | Root nodule microbial communities from cowpea collected in UCLA plant growth center, Los Angeles, California, USA - CNSS1 | ecosystem: Host-associated > Plants > Roots > Nodule | place: USA...
ATATTTTGAATATTTAAAATATTTTTATATATCAATTTTAAAAATATTTTAGAATATAAATATTAGAAAAAAAATTAATAATTATATTCTTATAATATTTTAAATAATTATATTCTATTTAGCAATTGAATATAAGAATTTATTCAATTTATATTAAATTTAATAATTTATAATTGAATTTAAAAAATAATAAATTCAAAGGTCAATTTTAGAAAAGATATGAATATATTTTTATAAAAGATATTAAATTTAGTGTCAATTTGAAAGGGACAAAATTGATTTATTTAAACAAAAATTGGGACTAAATTGAACAAAAATAACGAATATAAGGACTAAATTGAACGAAAAAAATAATACTACCACAAACTGACACGTGGCACTAACATTGACACGTGGCACAACTATGACTTGACACGTGGACCATTTTTTTGAAATTAAAAAAAATTAAAAAAAAATCAAAAAAATCAGGAGCTGACACGTGGCATGTACTGTTCAAAAACATTAACTATTTAAACACCGTCAGTGAAAAGGACCAAATTGACCACAATTTGACGAAAATGAGGACCTAATTGAACATAAAACGAAAATAGGGATCAAATTGAATAAAATCAACAAAAATTGAGACCAAATATATATTTAAGCCTTTTTAAAAAGAACAAAAAAACTGAACTACAATAACGAGCAATATGCAAAATTAGAAAAAAAACGTGATGAGAGTTCAGTCTATGACAAAACGAAATTGTACTTGAATAGTAGAAGAGTCTAGTTTCGAAAAAAAAAAATTCAGATTAAAGAAAGAAAGTTAAAAAAAATTATATTCCATCTCTTTGATATCTGAATTTAAATATCCAGTTATGATTAAAATGACTAAATCCACCTATTCGAAAGATGAAGGATTAAATTAATCCAAAATTTCGAAATTGACTAATTCAAAAATTCACTGAAAGTTCAGGGACCAAAAACATATTTAATCCTAAATTTTATAATATTATAATATTATGATTTTATAATTTAATATTTATTGATTTTATGGTTATATTTTTATATTTTTTTGTTGTAATCTTTTATAATTTTAAATAAGTTTTCGTTAAATAATTTTTATGAAAATCATGGTCTCTTGTCCCACGATATTATATAAATGAAGATAAAATAACTGTAACATCACATAATTAATATAAACATATAAATACACTACACAGACTGAATTAAAAAGTTATAAAATTTTAAGATATACTACAAAATTTTAATTTTAACAACGACTCAATCGAAATCTAAATTTATCAAGTAACCAAAACATAATTAATTAAGCATTTCCTAAACATGTCTCCTGAATGATCCAAGAGCCTTGATAGCCGCTGCTCTAAGGATGTATTGGTGGTATAATGCAGCCACTGCTGCTCCAACAATTGGACCAACCCAGAATATCCACTGTTCATAACATAATCACCAAAATTAACCAACATCGGTAAAAACATGTTTTCATCTTCAAATGTTTAAAATGTTTTTACCTGATCATCCCAGATTTTTTCGTCATTGTAGATTACAGCTGCTCCAAAACTCCTTGCTGGGTTAATGCCGGTGCCAGTAACTGGGATTGTAGCCAAATGAACCACAAACACGGCAAACCCAATGGGGAGTGGTGCTAGAACCTTCATGTTTAAAAAGTGAGACCATGAATCAGTGACCAAATATATATTCTGGTATATTAAGGTTGTAACAACAACAATGGCTTACAGGAATATAGGAGTCTCTAGCGTTCCTCTTAGGGTCAGTGGCAGAGAAGACAGTGTAGACAAGAACGAAGGTACCGATAATCTCAGCACCCAATGCAGTGCCCTTGTTGTAGCCATCAGCAACAGAGTTAGCACCACCTCCATACCTGTTGTAATATGCCTTTTGGAACCCCTTCGCTAGTCCAGTGCCACAAACTGCACCAGCACACTGTGCTAATATGTACAACAACGCCCTTATCAAGGACACCTTGCGTCCTAGGAACAGCCCGAATGTCACAGCTGGGTTTATGTGTCCTCCTACCACACCAAATCAAAAAACATGTTACACTTTCTTCTTGCATGACCAAACCAGCAAAAACAACCACGTACGAAATGAGCAAGATTTTTGAAACAAACAAGAAATTGTACCTGAAATACCGGCAGTGCAGTAGACAAGGATGAAAATCATGCCACCAAAGGTCCAAGCGATGCCCAGAATGCCAACCCCATCACATTCGATGCCATTAATATTGGCATCGATCTGTCTTTTGTTGCCAATTATGGTCTGCACAGTGACATAGAGGAAGAGAAGGGTTGCTATGAACTCGGCGATAATGGCTCTGTAGAAGGACCAATGAGCGAGCTCTTCGAGGTCGAACAAGGGTGCTGGAGGAGGGTCATGATAGTCCTTTTCGGGGTATTCTTCTTCTTCCTCTTGAACCTCAACATCTTGAGCCATTTATCAACCCTCAATCACTGCTATAGTTAGGTAACTCTGTGTGTGCCAAAGTTTAGTGGAAAGAGGTGGTATTCAAGGATCAAAAGAAAGAGAGAAAGAATGGTAATGAATCAAATAATTTAACTCTGTGTTTTGTTTTTTCTTTCTATGTACAACGACATGATTTGATTTGCACATTTTTTTTCTTTTAGCTTGATTTTCCTTGCATGGCACCCACCCCATCAATAATCAATAATGTAGGATCTTGACTACTAATTTTAGAAATCTAAAAAAAAATGTATTCAAAATTTATAGTTTTATCATTTTTACCAATAGAAGAATGAATACCAAATTTAATTTGATTGTAAGAATAAAAAATAGTAAATATTTAATATACTGTTCTTTCAAATTATTAAACCATCAATAATTAAATTAAAACTAATATTTTTAGTTATCTCTTCATCATTTTAAATAATAATAGTGTGCGCAAGAAATTCATATTCTTTTACTATTCTTATAAGAGATCAATATAATTGAAAAGATAATAGATAAAGTTTTTAAATTTAAATAATTAAGAGTGTAAGCCCCATTCTCTGTCCCAAAAAGGGTTGGGTCTGGCCTTTTCGTAGGCCCAAGGCCAGTCCAACTGTAGGACCTCCAATACCCATTTCAGCTCACTCAGTATGCTCTTGTCTCCTTTTTCAGAAAACAATTTCCTCTCCTCTCTTGTCTTCTGCTAGGAGCTCTGCTAGGGCACGATCTTCATCCACCTTCGAGCTAACGAAATCCATCTAGCACCTTCTGGTAAGTTGAACTTCAGAGTTCTCTAGTCTATTCCTCCTCATTTCGCTGTTTGAGCATGTTGGTTAGGTAGGGTTCCAAGTATTTACCTCGTTTTGTCCTGGTTTTCACGTTTTAGCTCACTACTCTAGTTCCTGGAGCTGTGGTACCCCCTTAGTTAGGACATGTTTGCTTTTGGTACTCAAAACAGAGGTAAGGGAAGCTAGTATTTGTTGAATGCTTTTTGAATGATGAATGAGGTTTTTGGTGGTATGAGACTTGTCTTGTTTGCATCTGGTATGTTCCCTTGTGTGTGTGTTCCTGCTACATGCGTGAAACAGTGGTGAGTACTGTCAATCTCGCCTTGGCAAGAGTGTCTGAGACTCACCCAGGTTCTGCTCGAGCAACTCGCCCAGGCGGAGGCCCTTGTCTTTGAGCGACGCATTGTCTCGTTCAGGCGAGAGTGACTCACCCAAGCGAGTTCTCGAAGAAAAACCTTGTGTGCTCTGCTCTGCTCGCATCCTCGTCCAGGCGAGGGGTTTTATTTTTGGGCGAATGGCGATCTCGCCCAGGCGAGCTGGTCTCGCCCAAGCGAGGGCTAGCAGAGTGCCACTGTTACAGGCCTCGCCTAGGCGAGAATGCCTAGCCTAAGCGAGACAGTTGCTGTAGCTTAGGCGAGGACTTCTAGCCTAGGCGAGAATAGTGCAGATTTGTGTTTTTTTATCTCTATTTACCTTGTGTGTGGCTATTTATCTCGAACGCGCATGATTATGGTGTGATTGCATGAGTGGTATGAGTTGTATGCACTGAAATTTGTATGTTAGTATGAGTAACACAAGGGATTCTGTTTGGTTGGTTGATAACGTGCATGAGAATTCAATGTTGAGATAACAAGTGGTGGTTATGGTATGAGGATCATGAAATTTGTATGTGATAGGCGTAATTCCATTAGTCTCATGGGGAGGTCTCATGTGGCGCGTAGTGTATATGTTAAGATATGGATTCAAGTAAGGACCGCATCCCGAAACTCTGATGGGTCAGTGAGTCTCAGGTAGAGCAAACTGACCCAAGTGGTAAGAGTGGCGGGAGGCCTTAGTCTTTGGCAGGATAATGGCCTTAGATGCTTGAAGGTTAACTTTGTGTGTGGTAGGGTGAAACCCATTGGCAATGGCTTTGCAGAGCAGTAGAGGCCACCACAAGTACAAGCATCCAGTGAATCTGATCTTAGTATATGTATCCAAATAATTGAGTCATAGTGTCCTGCTTGTCTGCTATATCATGATTCTTTGTGCTCACTGTGTTACATGCTTGAATTGTTTAAATACTTGTCTGCTATACCGTATTAACTCTAAATTACACTAGCTTACCCTTTCATTTTCGTGTGTTCTTGCCTTGATTCTTCTCCTTTTGCAATGATCACCTTATGGTGGGAGCAGATGGGAAGAATTCTGGAGGTGGATCTATTGGTGGTAGCGGGGCTACGTAGTCGGGGACCAGTTATCTGTAGCAAAGCAGTTTTTATAGCTGTAATGCCCTTCTTGTTTTGTATTTCCTTGCTCTAGGAGCGACCTTTCTGCAAACTGTTAAACTCCTTTTATGTTTGTTCATGGCATGGTGGTATGCCTAAGTTCACTTTCACAGTACACTTTTGGATGACTGTAATAGTACCTTTCTTATTTTCTATGTTCATCAGATTGCTTCTTATTATTATAATCATGCGATATTTTATTGAGTAGATTATTCTATTTAAATGGGATGTCACAAAGAGCATTAACAATAATATAATAAAGTTGAAATCTCTTATTGAAAATGATATGGACAACTTAGTCACAAAAGTTATTAATTAATAATAAGTGAATAAATGAGTAAATAAATGATTGATAAGTATTATCTTGATGTTTTTAAATTCAATAGTTATTTAAGTTTCATCTATAATACAATTGATTTTTTAAAAACATATACTTTAAAACAATGAAAATATATTGTATAATTTAATAGACAATGTGAGAAAAAAAATTGGGAGGGGCCAAAGCCCCCTTACTCCATCACAGAGGACCAACGACAACAAATAATGACTGTTAAAGCGCAATCATTGTAGAAAAGAATGTGGTGGCACGACTGTATAATTATATTCAACTTTGTAACAATGGTTTCATTAAAAATCGTCGTTATAAGGGAACAAAGCATAAATAATGACAACTTCAACAACATCGTCGTCAAAAATTTTAAAAATGTTGACAAGTTTACGTTGCACCATCATTGAAAACCTAGTAACCGTCGTAGAATTTCTTTCGAGGGTTAAAAGTTTTCACTTCCCTATCGCGCTCATTGTTTGCGTACGTTGTCTGCTGCTTCTGTCGCCCCCTGCCACCATTTGTGGTCTCTTCCCCACTGTGGCCCCATTTGCGTACTCATCGGTGCTTCCGTCCGTCGAAGTCGTAACGTACTTTCCTTGTCAAAGTCGTGAAGCACTGAAACCACCACTCACCGCTACAATGCTGCTTCCGTCGTGCCTTGCCACCGCACCTCCGTGTCTCATCTTCTTCTCCTCCGAACCATTGCACAAGAGCCACTACTTTCGTCGCACTCTGCCACCGCTCCTCCGTTACCGTTGCCCACTGCACGAGCCACCCCAAACCCGTGTCCGTGCTTCATCTTCTTCTCCCTGAAATCAACGTGGTTCTCCTATGTAACATGTAAGTCTTTTTTAATTACTTTATAATAAAAGATATGTTACTAGTATTTTAAATTTGATGCATTTATTTTATGCAATTATACGTTGATATTTGATAAATTTTATTTTTGCATGGAGATATTTATTTGTATTATATGTTTATTTAGTTTTTAAAATTTGGGTATTTGTTGATATATTCTATTATATGCATATTGTCAAACAAGTTAGGATTGAATTTGGGGGTGTCCGACCCCCGACAACGTGTTGAGATTTAGTCTGAGTGTCCGACTCCCGACACTTATTATTTGTATGTACTATAAAATTATTACTCATTATAGAACAATGATGGATCAAAGTTGGATTAATTTATCACGTATAAGTGATGATTATTGTTAGTTTTGAAATGGTTAAAAAGCCAAGAAGGGGCGGTTGAATTAGCTAGTTAAAAAATTAGGTTATCTTTGCAAGCTAAAAACCACCTTTAATTGAATCAATTAGATCACCAAGTTAGAATGCAAAAGGTGTTGGATAGTATATTTTCAGTCGATCAAAAACAGAGTTAACAGATTGATTTTACTAAATAGATTCTGTTCTGGTATAATCAATCGATTGAAACAAGAAAACAATCGACTGAAATACTGAAAAAAATGCAGAAATGCAAATTCGAGTTTTAAACCAGGAACAATGCACAAGAATAATCAAGACCAGTTCTAAATGATTATACAAACATGCTCAATACTGCAGATGTCATGAAAACATGCAAGAACATGAAAAAAATTATTAAAGCACAAGTTCTTTAAACTTTAAAATGAAAATGCAAGAAAGAAAGGTTAGAGAAGAGGGGAGACCACGAGATTTTTGTACTGGTTCACTCAAACCTAAGCTACATCCAGTTTTTCAAGGCAACATGAGTTTGACTTTGCACTATTTCAAAATATTTACAAAGTATTCACCCTTACACTTTCAAAATATGCAAAAATACCACACAAGACTCTTGAATCACACCAGCACAGCAAGAACCCTCTTACAAACATGGAAAACCACCAGGCACACACACAAAGCTTGAGAATGATCAAACCTCAGTGGTAGCACAACCCAACCTACCACAAACCACTTTCTTCAAGCTTTAAACCAAGCCAAAAGCTTCAAGAATTGATCCAAGATCAATCTTCAACTGCTACAAGTTGTATGATCATGAAGGAGAGAGTTTCCACGAGGTTCCAAAGCAATTTCATGTTCAAAACTAATCAACAGACCTCTCTTTCAAAAATCACAGCTTTTATAGTCAAATTGTTAAAAAATTCAACAGGTTTATTTCATTTGACTTAAGTAAAATCGGTCGATTAAAAACTAAATCAACTGATTGAATTTGTTGCAGTTTAGACTACTGCAGCCTACCTTTTAACCTGTTGAAAAACCATTCAACAGACTAAAAGAGACATTTTAACCTATTGAAAAACCATTCAACAAATTAAAAGACACATTTAAGACCAAATACATCTAATTAATGCTACAAGGTCTACAATATGAATTACAAACATCAACTACACTTTCTTAATGATGTAACTATGTGGAGAGCACACGTTCCAACCTTAATCAACATGGATATCATCAAGTCTCCTTTCCTTCATCAATGTAGGCTTCATTCCAATGGTAATGACATCAAGATAGTTCAAAAGGGCTTCATTAAGTCTTCATCAGATCTTCAAGAAGTAAATCACCTTGGCTTCACATGTCAACAATCATGAGAGAGGGGTCGAGGAATTTATGGAATCTGCTCAACGTCATGCTGGTAGTGCAGAAAACAAAGGAAAGACGAGGTGTACCTGTGTGAATTGTTTGAATGGGAGAATATTGGATTTGGTCGAAATTAGAGAACATCTTTTATGTGATGGATTTCTGAAGAATTATACAACATGGATGTGACATGGTGGATTAGTAGACCCTCCAAGTGTGGCTAAAACACATGAACATGTGTACTCGACAATGAACAATAGATTAAAGGACATGATGCGTGATGTTGAAATACAAATCTTTACTAAAGCTGTGTATGAAAATATGACTACAATTATAAAAACTTTGTTATATTTTGGTTCAACTAACTTCACTCGATTTTCACCATCATCCAAGCATTAAGTAGATGATAAATTCATCACCTTTCTATGATAATACTTTTAAATTCTACCAATCATATCCTCAATTTTACTAATACCGTAATTTTCTACACTATTAATACATGAAAAGAATGAACTCATACATGAATTTTTTAAAATATAGTGTATGAAAATAAACTAAAAATGCTTACTAATTATCAATTAATAATAATAAAAAATGTATCACTTTGATTATATAATACTGCGGTAATGGAGAGAGATTAACGGAGATAAGGAATGAAAAGGTTGGAAAAGGGAGTGAAGAGAATAAGTGAATGCATGAGAATAATATTAATTAACCTTTATAAATAAACAATGTTTGATTGTGGTTTCAAAATAACATTTACTTTATTTTTAGGTGGAATTAGTAAGAATTAGACTATTATTTAGTTGATTTTTTTTTAAAAAAAGAAAACATATAAAAAAGCAGATGTAGGAAGAAAAGGAAGGATAAACATTACTATCAATTGAAGAGCAATAAAGTTGATCAATTATTAATAAAAAACACCGGTTAAAAGAAGTGATGATAACAAAAGATATTTGAATTTTTAAAATTCAAAATTCTCTCTCATTTTCTTTGTGATACTTTCAATCATGAAACATTTTATATCTTGCATTTGCTTTTGTTTGAATTCATTTGAATTTAATCAATGATGATTTATATAAAAGTTATTTAAAAAAATCAAGTTATTTTTAAAATTCAAATTATGTATTAATATTATTTTATCACCTATTTTTTATTTCAATTTATTTTATATTGTTGATATTTTTTAATTTTTCTTGTTAAGAATCATCAAACTTGTAATATTATTAAAATAAGTAAAAATGAGATAAATTTAAATTTGTAGTTAATCTTATAGATAAGAATTCTACTTTACATTGGCAAGTATTATCACTTAAAACTAGAGAAACTCTATAATAATAGGTCGGATTTTCACCCATCATAAATAAGTCTTATTGTTCAATACTTAAAGAGATAATTGGTACGATTTCCATTTATTATAAACAACTCTTATTGTTCAAGGTTAATTAGAAAATGAAGATATAGATATCAAAAAACATACTTATTTTTTATAAATATAGAAGAATTTTATCACGTTCGAATTAAAATGAATACTCAATTTAAAACAAATTTTTACAATAAAAAAAATGATGAATCATATCATAAGTAATTGAAATCAAATAACCATTAAATAAAGAAAAAATAATAATTTAAGAAAAAAAACGTGAATATCAACGTTAATTTCACAAAATAATTAAAAATGCAATACAATATTTTAACTAGTTTACGAAAAACAGAACCAACTTAATGTTGTAGCAAAAGAAGTAATCTTATCTCTTTATTAGAGCAATAGTACTAAATGTTCCTCTTACTATGAAGTTTTTCATACATATTTGATTCTTATTAGATAGACAAATACCAAATATAATAAAAGATTTTAGGCACACGTAATTACAAATTGGGCTTGTTTGGTACAAAACAATGTATCAATTTTGTTTTTAAGCTTAATTAGGTCCATTGACAAAAAAGTTTGGCTTAAAAGCTTGTGCCCACTATTTGTCCCCATTTACTCACATGTCTCCATCACATGAATTGATGTATGAACAAAGACAGCCAAAATTATATACTCATAATTACCAAAAAATAATAATAATAATAATAATAATAATAATAATAATAATAATAATAATAATAATAATAATAATAATAATAAAAACACATACCAATATTTGTATTTAAATTTGTGAAAAAAAAACTTCAAATCAATCACCATATCTAAAATAAAAATTCTGTTGACTAATATACTCACCGTAATTATTTTTTTCTCTCCATAATTACTCTTAAAATTCGTATATCTTAAACTAAACTTCTAGAACATTAAGCATCGTGTACAGTACGTCCCATCGGTCAATCGGCCATTACTGACCCCCAGGTTACCATCGGTCTCACGAGTAAACGAACAACCATCTAAAATCGTTGAAGGACCATCGGTCGAACATAGTACATAAAATAT
>Ga0214542_1013264_pt1 | contig 10049 bp, 3 predicted proteins | sample CNSS1metaG_FD_160096 | JGI IMG/M metagenome (GOLD analysis project Ga0214542, IMG submission 160096) | Root nodule microbial communities from cowpea collected in UCLA plant growth center, Los Angeles, California, USA - CNSS1 | ecosystem: Host-associated > Plants > Roots > Nodule | place: USA...
GATTAACAGATTCAGGATTTTATACACATGTCATGTTAACCATTGTCATGCTATGTCATGTTAACCATTGTCATGCTATTATGGACATCATCAAAAACATTTCAAATACATTTAATCAACAACACAAACCTTGCACCAAAGATTTTGTGCCCTTGATCAACCTTGATCTTTTGTTCCACTCGTTCATCACGAATATGCCCTCAATCTCATCATAGATCAAAATCCCATCCATCCAATACAACATCCGGCTCCTCTCTCTCAGATAAGATCATATTTATACATCGAAGCTTTTGGTTCGTGTATCGGATATTGGTTCTTAAGGGAGTGCTTTCGTGCATCCTTTGATTCACCTGTAAGGATGGATAAACCTTTAGTGAAGTGGTGCGTTTTGATTTGTGAAAGGTTGATCCAAGCAGGGACTTAACTACAAATAAAAGAGAAATTAGATCAAAGGGTTTAAAACTGAAAATAGAAGAAGAAGGGCTTCCTGACGAACTAACTTTTATTAAAAAGAGTTTTTAAGAAGGACAAACTAAATGAAACAAAACACTATTAAAACTAACATTTTAATCACAATTTTATGAAAACTAAATTTCTCTAAGTAGTTAACAAAAACTAGTTAATTCAAAACAAACTAATATTTATTTAAACTAAAACGGAAGTTTTAGAAAGGAAAAATAACCAAAATTGGAGTGCTAACAGCCACATATTCAATCATGTTTCAAAACCAATTTCCAAAAAAGAGTAGTTGCTACAATTAACTAAAGCTAGTACAAAAGATATAAGAGTAGAGCAATTTCACATAAAGAATTTTAAATGTGGTATCGCCACTAAGTATTGATGAAGCATCTATCAATACATCTGCAACAGTTGAAACAAAAATTTATGTTCAAAATATCATATCATTCTGGCTTACCTCTTAAGACACATCCATAGCAAATGAATGATCCTTTTCCAACTTGAATGTCACCAATGATGAAGGCACTTGGCACAACAAATACATCTTTATCAACTATAGAAGCCTTATGAAATACGTTTGTCAGAGTTTGATGCGTAGACACTGAACACAACTAGGAAGAAAATTAATTGGCTTAGTCACTACGACATCGAATCTACGTGGAAGAGAATAATGTAACTCTAGAATCATGAATAGTGATCATATATTGTAACATGATTATAATATGGCACAAATTAGGGCATGGAAATGAAGAAAATGAAAAGGGGAAAGAGACAAAGGATGCTCTTATAGAAGAAGTAACCACCCTGAAGGCAAGAATCGAGATGATCAATGGCATGTCCGATCTCACTATGGCCATTTCATTTGATTTTATGCAACCATTTCAAATGATTTTATATTAGATTATTTGTTAAAATATTGATACTTTGTTCTTCTACCTTGTCCCTTATTAGACAGTGTAATTGTCTCTGTCAACATTTATTACAATTTAACTATATTTTTCTATTTGCCCATCACTCTTATTTACAAATGTTTACTTTAAAACATGATTGTTTTAAACCTGTTTAAACTTACACAAATTGTAGTAGTTGTGATGCATGTGCAGGAGGCTGACCCAACAAATTTGGAAGTGCTTTATGTTCTTGGTGTTAGTTTGAATTAATAGTTATGTATAATTTTGTGTTTTAATTCATTGAAGTGTTATGTAAATGATTTTGATTTTGAACAATTTTTGTTATTTGTGTGGATATATTATTGGAAAATATTTTTATATGGTGTACTAGAATGCTTCTGACTGATAATTATAGTTTAGGAATATTGTACTAAATGAAGGTTTTTTATTGAAAAAAAAAATCACATTTACATCAGTTATGGGTTATAACAGATGTAATAGCTCTTTTTCCTACTTCATAAATCTTTCTATATTAAATATGTTTTCCTTAACTGGTGTTAAATTATATGATATTACATCGGCTGGTGTTGACAACTGATGTAATAATTCTTCCACTTATTACATTTTTTGATACAACATTGGTTAATAAACCGATGTAATGTGCTAAAAAAATCGATGTAATATCCCTTTCTTGTACTAGTACGCACAAGACCATAGTTTATCTATCGAAATTCCATGCATTCAGTCATTGAAAAATGCATATTTTTCCCTTTTGCCAAGGCATTTAACTGTGTTACAAACATGGTTGCAATTTCCCTTGATTCTAAAGGTATGTCTGGGCCACATGAATAAGGGTTTTAAGGAATATTAAACTAAATGGAGGTTTTTATTGAAAAAAAAAATCACATATAATATCAGCTCTAAGTTATAATCGATGTAATAATTCATTTTCCTGCTTCATAAATCTTTCTCTATTAAATCAGTTCTCTTTAACCGATGTTAAATTATATGATATTACATCAATTTTGAAAACCGATGTAATAGTTATATCACTTTTACATTGTTTGATACAACATCGATTTATAGTTTCTTCACATTTAGTATGATCTTTAATAGATGGAAATCAAATGGTGTTAGTTACATTTAGTATGATCTTTAATTTACTCACTTAGAACTAACTTTTTTTATGTGAGACCAATGGGACATACTTATACTAATTAGATGATACAAGTCCAAATGATATCAACAATGAGACAATACAAGCTATTGATTAGACAAAACAATGTTGACGTTCTCACTTATATTGATTAGACAAAATAGTAGAATGAATTTATTAAACGATTCATTAATATAATAGAATTAATATAAACATACAATAGATGAGAGTGTCCATATAATAATTAGACTGAGATTATTAATACACATTGGATGAGTGTGTCCATACATATTAGATGAGTCTCTCTAACAACATTTTCACTCTTTTAGTCCCATCAACAAGCACAAAATTGCAAATAATCACTATTATTCATTTTTCTACATGGTCTATCCTTTGTAATTTTATATAATCTACTTTTTACATTTTGTGTATGGTCTATCCTTTGTAATTTTACATCGTTTACTATTTACCTTTAGGTGCATCATCTAACCTTTTGTACTTTTATAGAGTCTACTCTTATTTACCATTTTTTTGTCTATCATTTGTTGGTTTAGATAATCTACTCTTCACAGTTTTGTGCATCATTTAAATTTTGTATTTTTACCAAATTTACTCAAATATTTAAACATCGTCTGTCAATTTTATTCTTAGACAATTTACTCTGTACATCTTTTTTCATCATCTTACAATTGTTTCATTTTTAATTTGGATTCTTTACTTGGACAAAATCATAATTATATACAATTTACTTTATTGAAAATATATAAAAAAATTTAAATACATTCTCATTATAAAAACAATTAAAGTATTATTATTTAATTTTATAAAATTAAATACTTATACTAAATTGTAATTATACTTTTATAAATTGAAATTAATATAATGAATATATTATAAGTCTTGAAAGTTTTACTCATACAAATACTAATATATATATATATATATATATATATATATATATATATATATATATATATATATATATATACACACACACACACACACGTAACTTTTATAATGTTAAGAAGTGAATTTTAAGTCTAACTCAACCTTACAAAATCGGCTTGTAAGGTGACAGCTTGATAGCGAGTGGAACATTAGACCCAATAAATAACAAATTTTTGCTAGGATAAGCTCTAACTCATGGCTCTGATACCATGTTAAGAAGTAGACTTTATGCTTAACTCAACCACACAAAATCGGCTTATAAGGTGATGTTTGCACCCATTTATATATTATGATTTGACCTTATCTCTAGTCGATGTGGGATTTCCAACACACCCCTTCATATCGAGACATATACATCTTAAGTGTGGGCTAGATATTAATGTGTGGTTCAATTACAGTATAATAGTAGGTTGAACAATAGACCCAACAAATAACAACTTTATTATGGTAGGCTCTAACTCATAGCTTTGATATAAGAAGTGAACTTTAAACCTAACTTAGCCTTACAAATTTGACTCATAAGGTGAGGTTTGCTCACACTTATATATTATAAATTAGTCTTATATCTAGTTGGTATGAGACTTACATTAATGTCTAGTTCCATACACGAGATGTGTATGTTTCGGCATGAGGTGGTTGTATTGGAAGTTCCACAACGAGTATAAAAGTGGATGCAAACCTAACTTTACAAGTCGGTTTTGTAGAGTTGAGTTAGAATTAAAGTCCATTGCTTAGGATAGTATCAAAGTCCTTCAAAGTCTATTATAATGAGACATATTATTTGTTGGCCTATAGATTCCACATTGATTAGAGATAAAGCATATTCACTATATATAAAATGGGCGCAAACATCACCTTACAAACTAATTTTATCATATTGAATTAGACTTAAAGTTCATTTCTTAATATATCACATCTATGTCTATATAATTACAAATCTAAGTTTATATAAATATATATATATATATATATATATATATATATATATATATATATATATATATATATATATATATATGGTCATCTACGGTGATTTGGAACGGTCTAGCAATTTCAAGAATTCAAATTGAATTACAATGGTTTAAATCTTTAACCTTGTCAAATTCAACATAAATCTATCAAATTCAAAGTTAAGTGATTTGGGTAATTATATTTAGTTAAGTGATTTTGGGTTTACAAAACATTATGAATTTGTAATATACAAATATAGTAATTCCAAACAAACTAATAATATAAAATTTTTATATTAGTATTATATTTAGTTCATAATGTTTTGTAGTACATCCATATAATGTTTTATAAGATTTGTTCTTATTTAGTTTACGTTAATTACAACAAAATAACAAAATCAATTGTTTGCACCTTTTAATAATTAAACCAGGTGTAATTTTTTTGGACAGAATTTTTTTTTTGTTTTTTCCAAAACAAAATTTTTCTCATTTATATATCGGTGGTCTCCATTAATCCTAACCAAGTGTTTTTTAATTGGATATTTTAATTGGATCTTAGTGTCCTAATCATCACTACTAACTTGTATAGCATCATAAAAGAACATTGTGAGGAAGAATGCTATAAAGGAAGAAAAATAGAGAATAATGTGAAAAAAATCCATTCTGGAAAGCTTTTTACGACACGTATTTCACATATTCTGATAAATTCTTTATGGAATGCATTTCATGCATGGATGTTCTAGAAGGCATTAAGTATTCGAAAAGTTTATTTTGGAAATCTCATTCCAAAAAACACTTTCCACAATATATCTCATTCATTCTATAAATTTTGTTATGAAAATAATGTTCCATAAATCTTATTTTGAAAATTCTGTTCAAGAAATCTTATTTCGGAAATATTGTTCCAAAAATTAAAAAAACTTGTTCCAAGAAATTTCCGAAATATCCAATCTAAAATTTAAGAGAATAAAATGATTATTTTTGAAATTTTGAGACTGTGTTTGAAGAAATTGTGGGGGTCACATGAAGTAAAAGTGAATATTTCAAATGGGTTAAGGAAGACGGCCCAAGCATGTACGATTGAAATATGCTATTGTTCTTAGGCTTATGCTATTCACACATCCCTTTACCTGTTTATACAAAATTCATTGTTTTTTATATTTAAAAGCTTTAATTTTTTTTATATTTAAATATTAATCAACACAATATTTTAAAACAAAAAAGAAATTAATTATAATTTTATTAAATTATAAGAAAATAGTTTCATTTATTTAAAACATCATTGAAGTGACTTTTTTTAAGGAATTGTAAGTGACATGAGTATATTTTATTCGTAAACTTTAAACATATAAACATTTATTAACAACTTTGTCCAATCTATAATGCACCCTTTTTAAAATATTTTTTAATATAGTGACAATTTGTAAAGGTCATCTATAACAATATATAAAGGGGATTCCTCTTTTTGTGTCCACTTTTTATTTTTCAATTTTATCCTTAATTACTATTTTAAAAATTAATTATTTTATAATTATTTTTTCTGTAACCGTTTTTTTTTAAATCTTTTTTTATTTTGACCATTATTCTAAAAAAAATTTTAAATAATTATTTTATTTAACAACTATTTTAAAATTTATTATATATATTTTAAAATAAATATTATTGATCTTATAAAAATTAAAAAATTTGGACACACAAGGGCGAAAGCGCATGTGTGTTCGCTAGTCATTACATAATATCATTTTTTTTTGTTATTTTATTAAGAAAATACTTTTGTTTTTGTTTTCCTTTCGATTTACTTTTCTTCATTTTTTTATCTTTATAATTTTTTGAGGAATATTATTATAAAATTTTAGTTCTATTATTTAAAAAAAATAAAATATAAATAAACTAAGAAAGGAAATAAATTTAAGAGTGATTTTTGTAATTAAAATATAAGTATGGAGTGATTTTGGTTCATAAATATCAAATTATGTGAATTTGGATTTCAGCATCATACTAGAATATTTTCACTGCGAGTTACTTGCATAAGTTTTTCTTAATAATATATTAATACATGTTTTATGAATATAAATTCTTTAAATTTGAAGAAAGATATTTTATTGGTGAAATCTATTGTCAAATATCATTTTAAGAATAAAAATTATATATTTTTTATTAAAAATACTCTTAATGTTAATATTATCTCAATACATTTTTTTATCAGCAAAAAATAATAAAATAAAGTACTTGGGGTACTCTAACATTTCTACAAAAAGAGTTACAAGATACTTTCACATAAGATTTACATATTTTAAAGATATTGATGCTAGCAAAGTGTTAAGGAAGAGACTAATATGTTAGTCTAATGTTACAACAATCTATAATTGCATAGATATTATAGATTGACAGACATATCTAGTAATAGAGTCAATTGTCAGACATTGCCACTTTAGATTAATGTATAGGTTATAGATTCACATGGAATTATGCTCCCAATAGTCCTATTGTCTATTCCAGATAAAAAAAACATTTGTACTTCACTGCAATCTTAGCCTCTGCAAAACATAACATATCTTTCCCAACTCTTCCCATATACTCTTTTCCTACAAATTAAGCCTTCACTTCCTTATTTTCAAACATATTAGTGTCATATGTATCAAATTGTCCCAATGACATTTTACTTAGAATATTTACTATACTAAAATTGAATTATTCATTTTTTACATTAACAATATTTACAATATTTCAAATAAATGATAAATTTTCACAGAAAAGGTGTTTCTTGGCAAGTGATTTTGTTTGTCGTATACATCTAGGTATAACATGAGTCATAAAGAAACAGTTAATTGAATTGTCTCACCAAATTATCTATATATTTGTGTAAATAAAAAGCAAATGGCAAAGCTTTTTTACTTTTAAAATCTTTTAGTTATGTGTATAATGTAGTTAGGGAGGAACAAATTTTACATACAGCGGATCTTTTCTCTAATTACAATATATATATATATATATATATATATATATATATATATATATATATATATATATATATATATATTTTTTTTTTTCCTAACTAATTTTATTGCATATACTGCATAATTATTTTTATTTGGTATTTATATGCAGGATTAATTGTTTTTCAACTTTTAATTTTTTTAAAGTCTTTAAAATAATTTTAAATAAAATATTTGAATTTCATTGATTTTTTTTATTTTTTGTTCTTATAATTTAGATACTATATTTTCTTATAAATCTAACCTTTTATATATTTTGTATATTAATCTCAATATTTTATTTTTAAAAGTCGGATCAATACGTTTCGTCAAAAATAATAGTTGCTTTCATTTTTTCGGAACGCAATCTCAACTCTTCTTTTATTGATATAAAATGTGAACATTATCCCGTTAAATTAAACTAAATTCAATTTTTATTCCAAAAAGAAGTATTTAGTTTGTCTTTAATTTGACAATTTTTTATATATTTTTTATCATTTTAATTTTTTCAAAAACACAATTATAAATATTTTGATTATTAAATTTAATGTTTTATATTTATTGAATGGCTTCTTATTTTTATAAATTGAGCTCTAAACCATCATACCCTAGCTCTGTTCCTATAGGTAAAAATACAACCATTATGAATTGTTCCAAAAAAACTATTTAACTAGAAAATTTTAAATTTGAATCTTTTTAGTAAATTTTTGGTATTGTTTATATATTGTATCTCCAAAATACATTAATATATTGGGTGTAATGCTTTAAAATATATTATAAATTTTTTAATATATTAAAATCAATGTATTTTCAAAATATATCGATGTATATTAAAATAATTGAATTATAAAATTCAATGTATTTCGTGTATAAATCATAAGAAGATCTGAACTAAAAAGTTTGAAAAGGTAGAATGAAAATTAGAAGTGAAAAGGTGTGAATAAATAGATTACAATGTGGAGAAGTACATAGGTTTTCAAAATCAGAAAAAAAATGTGAAGAATCATGGAATATCTGGCATGCATGTAGAAGAGTGCAGACACATAAAATTTCTTATTATTTGTTCTATGATTCTATCCACCCACTTTGTTTTGTGTTATTTTAATTTAGCCATGTTCATTGTTCCATTGACATGGATTTGGGTGGTTACGTGGAAACATATAACCCAAAAAGATTAGGATGTGGTTGGAATAAATATTGAGGTCCACGAACTGTTTTGTCTGTGGTTCCATTGTCGCATCCAAATATAATAAGTAAGTTAGGTTAGTGAATGTGTCTTTTGGGTTTCGCCTTTCAAGGTTTTATGTCGACCTAAACCATCAAACTCCACACAAGTTTCCTTGCAATTTCATACATATTTTTTTATTTTCCTTAACTAAATTTTTATTATTTTATAGGACCTGAGTTTTTTTAAAACATATATTGTAGATGAATAAAAGAATAAAAAGCCTCTAGATAGAGTAAATATATTAATTATTTATTTTATTCTATTTTGGGACGTATCTAATCTCGAGATCTTTTTCAGATTTTAACATATGACACATTTTAAATATATCATCTTCTAAATAATTTGACATGCGTTATCTTTTAGATTTTAACATATACTATTTTTGAAATGATATTAATATATATTTAAGATTAAATTTTTTTTTATTAAAATATATTGAACCACATTGTTTTTTTACTAAATAAAAATAAAGAACTACATTTAGTCTTTTCAAAGAATTCGATACTCATTTGAACAAAAAATATAGGTGTAAAATCGAATCAAAGTAAAATTTTAATTTCTTTACAAATTTAAATATTTTTAATTAAACTTTTATTAAAAGATTTTGTTATACTGAATATTCAAAATATTTTGTCATTTGATTTGCCTTGTTAAAAGATTACCTGAATGTTAATTTTTCTTCTCGTTTTCAATTCACAAATCGACTTCTGTATTGCTTTTTTCTTTCTAATTTTCTTCAACTCAAAAGTCATTTTATTTTCTCTCTTTAAGATCAAGTTAACCGACGAGTTAAAGAAATATTAGAAAGAGATAGATAAGTTGGTTAAAAAAGAATGATCACGTTATCTAATTTACATTAAAATTAGATGATAAAATATTTAAATAAAAACAAATAATATTTTGAACACTTAATAAAATAATGTTTTTAATAAAAATTTAAAAAAGAATATTCAAAATTTATAAACTATTTAAAATTTAATTTTTTTAAATTTATTATAGAATGGTTGAGAAGTTCATATTGTGACATCTTTTTTTAATAGATTACACTACTAAATAAAGCATCACTTATAATAACGAGAAGCACTCAGATGAACAAAAACGATAGAAAAGGTAACTGTTACAGTCATCCGGAATTACTTAAAAGGGAACTTAGGCATACCGCATAGTCCTAAGCAAAAGGAAATTTAAAAAGAGGTGCAACAGTTTTGCAAAAAGGTTGCCACTAAGGCAACTAATACAAAAGGCCTCATGACCCTGAAACTATTCCTAAGACATCCAGACAGGGAAGTCTAGGCCACACCGCTGCGTCTCCCGGGTCCATCACGAACCTCCCTCTCATCTGCTCCCACCAGTAAGGTGATCATCGCAAGAGAGAAAACATAACAGAAAACAAACACAACATGCAAGGGTAAGCTAGTGCAATATAAGACTTATCATGGTATA
>Ga0214542_1013265_pt1 | contig 10049 bp, 5 predicted proteins | sample CNSS1metaG_FD_160096 | JGI IMG/M metagenome (GOLD analysis project Ga0214542, IMG submission 160096) | Root nodule microbial communities from cowpea collected in UCLA plant growth center, Los Angeles, California, USA - CNSS1 | ecosystem: Host-associated > Plants > Roots > Nodule | place: USA...
AAATATTTATCTTTATCTTTATTTTAAAAGATATTTGAGAGATTTTAGCAACATAAAAGCCTAGTCCAATTCCTATATAAAGAGACCAAGGGAGAAGCAGAAAGAACAAGCTCGGGACTTCGGAGTTTAAGAACCCTTAGGGGGCCTAATTTCGTTTCCTTTTTCTCTCTCTATTCTCTTCTATCTTTATTTTGCATTCCATGGAAAGCTAAACTTCTTGGGTTGATTCCATTGTAATTTCTTAATTGGATTCTGAGGTTAGATCAATTAATTTGTTTGTTCTATTGATTCTTGTTGAGATTTATTTTCATCTATGTCTTTTGGTTCTTAATTTAATAAAAGTAATGATTTTTACAATGTAGCAAGTTAGCACGATGTTAAATCTACATAACATAACAATCATATGAGTCCAAGGGTTTTTAAATTTTAATTGAGAAGTTACTTTGATTAATTTTAGAAACTTTCATATGATTGAATGAGTTTTTGCTAATAATTGAGAAGTTACTTTGATTAAAGGTGAAAACTTAGATTAGAATTAATCAAGAAGTTACACTACAAGAAAAAATATTTTTAACGAAGGTTTATTTTTACATTACCCAAGGTTAAAACCTCTACTAAGTTTTTTACCCAGGGTTTCGATTTCCCCTGCTAAACCATCCCTGGAGAATGTGTTAGCCGGGGTTCTTATGAACCCCAAGAAGCACCAATCAATAACGGAGGTTTTTTATCCTCTTGTATTTAACATAGGTTTTAAAACCTCAGTTAAGTTTTGTGGGTTTAAAACCCCCGGTTAATTATCATGAATTTTGAAACCTCCGTAAAATATCGTGGATTTTGAAACCTCCATAAAATACTATGGGTTTTAGAGCCTCCATAAAATAACATAGGTTTCAAAAACCCCATAAAATACCATGGGTTTCAAAACCCCCTAAACTACCATGGGCTTCAAAACCTCCGTAAAATACTATAGGTTTCAAAACCTCCGTAAAGTACCATAGATTTTTAAATTATTATTATTATATTTTTTTTACTCATTTATAATTTATGTATTCATATATATTTTTTCAATCACAATTATTTACATTTATTCTATTTTTTTAATCTATATTTAATGAAATTATACTTAAATAGATATAAACTCATCAAATTGACAAATTATTTATAGATGACTAAATGTATATCAAAGTATAACAAATATACGAATTCAAATTCAAATTCAAGTACAATATTAGTCAACAAAAACTATCATGAAGTACTGCAATGGTTCTCAAAACATAAAATGATTCAATTAACTTCTACATTATATTATATTCTTCAACTATCACATATGATTTTCCTCATGTCCAGAACTTGTTCTATTAGTTGGCACACTTCCTTGATCAGAAACCTACAATATAAATGTGAATCATAATTACAAATGTAAACTCTGAAAAATAAAAGAAGTTGTTGCCATAGTTGTTGTCTATACTCACTCCATTTTATGTTAAGTGATTTGAATATATATGTCACATGAGCATCAGATTCCACTAGAAACTTAGCCTTCAAAATTATTACACAACTAGTTTAACAACAATTGAAATATAACAAGAATCAAAACATATAAAAGAAATTATATATATCACTTTGTTGATAAACTCCTTTTTGAAGGTGTTCTAATAGGTACTTTTTGTAAATACAATGCAATAATTGTGTCTCATTTGTTTTTAATGATGATGCCAATGATTTTTTTTTGTATGGGGATACTAACAGACTGCAAAAAATTTTCCTAAGCATCATAAGGGTCAACTAGATGTTAAAAATTCTAATATTAATATTGGTGGTGTACTGGACTTGGCATCTAAGCAAACCAAATGATTTGTTAAGGAGAGAAATAACAAATGCTAAAACTGCGAAGCCAGACATCCCTTCGATGAAAAGGAGAAAATGTGTCTTTGAATCTGTTGGTTTACATAAATGCTCTACAATCGAGAAGCAACATAAGATACCATCAAAACAATTTGGAAAGACAATAGAGAGCAAACTGCTTTCGTCTAGTGATTTTGTGTGCTCTAAGGGTTCTCTGTATGAATCACATACGCAAACCCGTATATCAAAAAGTGTTGTTGCTTGTTCATTGGAGAATGTTATGACAAATAACAAACATATTATTGAACCTTTCAAATGTCCAACAACCAAACGGAAAGATACATGTGGCTTAAAGGTTGGTGGGAATTTCTTCGAAATATCATAAGTTTAGTATTGTTTGTTGTACCTTCATGTTCATTTAAGTATATTTCATGAATTGGATGAAAAAAATGAATTTAATTAGAATGCAACAACAATGTAAAGGTTTTTTAAACTCATTCTAAAGGAGAAGGCAAATATGAAGAATTATTTCTCATTGCTTATAATTATTTGTACATCAACATTTTAGAGCCAAGTATATGGAATGAAAGGGGAAATAAATCTCCCTAATAAAGACAACAAGAAACGAAGTAGTCTCCCAAGGAAGACAGTAATAAAAAAACAAATTCCTACCTAAAATATATAGCATTAAATCCAAAAAATATTAAAATCATAATTATACAAATTTTAGAAGTTTCTATAGAATCTAGGTGACTCTGGGGTATCTTCCAAAACATTTCATTATAGGTTGTGACATGTTTAAGTTTAAGATGATTTTTAATTGGTTGACAATGTAATAATATATGATGTGGTAAAAACTGTAAAAGGTTTGCTTTCTGTATGTTCTTGCTTACTCAACCCTTAAGGATTGTTATTGTTAGATATGAACCATTATTAGTCAATGGCATTCTCAATTTGCATTTATAATGAATTGGCTAGTTGACATGCGAGAGTTTCTTTGAAAATTTAGTCAAGAATTTCATTTTTGCAACCTTGTCTCTTTAAAACCTTCCACCATAAGACTTGAGTGGCATTGTGCTTTGAAGTAGTTTGGACTTTGGATAATGTTGTAGTGTTTTATGTTATGTAAAATATTTCCTTTTTCATTTTAATTTCAAATTGTCATTAGTGTTTCCCAATTCCCTATTGCATTCTCAATTTGCATTTAGGATGAGTTGGTTGCTTGACATGTGACAATTTCTTTGACAATTTGGTAAAGAATTTGATTGTTGCAATCTTGTCTCTCTAAAACCTTCTTCCACCATAAGGCTTGATGGGCATTGTGCTTTGAAGCACTTTGGACTTCGAATAACGCTATAGTGTTTTATGTTATGTAAAATATTTCCTTGTTCATTATTTCAAATTTTCATTAGTGTTCTCTAATTTCCCTATTATTGTTACTATTTATAGTTTTCTAGCCTAAAATATATTGGTTAATGAACACCCCAATTTTGGGATGTCACGGATAGTTATAAAATGAACGCATTTGATGAAAAAGAATTATCATTGAAAATATACTAAGAAAAAACACTTTTCAATTAATTTAAATTACATAATTCCAAACGTCACTTTGTCAAAAACTTCCAATAACATTTGCGGATAAAAGAAAATTACATAATTTTAGAATCTGATTTAAAACAACTAAATATATTATAAAAACATCCCGAGTTCACCATAGCCTCTCGTCAATCTACTCCAAGCCAAGATTATCTGCAATATCATCTGCTCCCGTATAACACACACGTTATACGATCATCGCACATACAACAAACACACAAACAAACAAATAGGGGTAAACTAACCATTAGAGGTGTCAATTTGGCCCTTAGCCCATGGGCCAGCCCTGGCCCACTCTTCATAAAGCCCCCTTTTAGGAGGCCCCCAAATGAGGGGGCCAAAAAAAAGCCCCAGCCCCCAAAGCCCCCTCTCTAGTGGGTTAGGGCTAGGGCTAAGGTGGGTTAGCCCCTAGAATAATACTACATTAAGCCAGAGTCAAAGATTAAGTTGTGCGACCCGAACGAGCCCAATGACCTGGACGGGCTCGACGACCCGGACGAGCCCAATGACCAGGACGGGCCCGATGACAAGGATAGACCCGACGACCAGGCCGGGCCGGATAACCCGGACATGACAGAAAACACGGACGGGCCCGACGACCAAGATGGGCCCAACGACCATGACAGGCCTGACAACCCAGACATGCCAGACAACACGGACGAGCCTAACGACCCAAACAGGCTCGAAAACCCGGACGGGCCAGACGAGCGAGATGGGCCCTATGACCCAAACGAGCCCAACGATCTGAACGGGCCGACGACCCGAACGGGCCCAACGATTCAAACAGGCCCAATGATCCAGACAGGCCCAACGACCTGAACGGGCCCGACGACTCGTATGGACCCGACGATCCAAACGGACCCGCCGATCCAAACAGGCCCGACGACCCGAACGGGCCCAACGAGCCAAACGGGCCCGACGACCCGAACAGGCCCAACGAGCCAAACGGGCCCGACGATCCGAACGGGCCCGAAGACCTAGACGTGCCAAACGACCCGAACGGGCCCGACGACCTGAACGACCTCGACGAACTAGACGGGCCTGATGACCCAGACGTGCCAGATGACCCGAACGGGCCCGACGACCCGAACGGGACTGACGACCCAAATGGGACTGACGACCCAAACGGGCCAAACGACCCGAACGGGCCCGACAACCCAAACAGGCCCGACGACCCAGACGGTCCGACGACCCGAACGGGCCAGACGACCCAAACGGGCTCGATGACTCAAACGGGCCAGACGACCCAGACGGGCCCGACGACCTAGACGTGCCAGACGACCAGAACGGGCCCGACCACCCGAACGGGCTCGACAACCCGAACGAGCCCGACGATCTAAACGGGCCTGACGACCAGAATGCGCTCGACAACTTGGATGGGCCTGATGACCCGTTCGGGTCGTTTGGCATGTCTGGATAATCGGGCCTGTCTGGGTCGTTGGGCCCGTTCGAGTCGTCGATCCCGTCCGGTTCGTCGGGCCCGTTCGAATCATATGGCCCGTCTGGGTGTCGAGCCTGTTCGGGTAGTCGGGCCTGTCCGGGTAGTCGGACTCGTCCGGGTCGTCGGGCTCATCCGGGTCGTCGAGCCCGTCCTGGTTGTCGAGTCCGTCTAGGTCGTCGGACTCGAACGTGTCTTCGGGCCCGTTCGGGTCGTCGGGCCCGTCTGGGTCATAGGGCCCGTTTGGGTCGTCAGGTCCATACAGGTTGTCGGGCCCGTTGGGGTCATTGGGCCTGTCTGGATCATTGGGCCCGTTCGGATCGTCGTGCTCATCCGTGTCGTCGGGCCTGTTCATATCGTTTGTCTCGTCCGGGTTGTTGGCCCTGTCCGGATTGTCGGGCTCGTCTAGGTCGTGTGGCCTGTCTGGGTTGTCGGACATGTTTGTGTCGTCGGTCCCATCTAGGTCGTCAGGCCTGTCTGGGTTGTAGGACCCGTCCGGGTCGTCGGGTCCATACCGGTCGTCGGGCCCGTTCGGGTTGTCGGGCTTGTTTGGGTCATAGGGCCTGTCAGGTTCGTCGAGCCTGTTCGGGTCATTGGGCCCGTCCAGGTCATCGAGCCTGTCCGGGTCGCCGGGCCCTTCCATGTCGTTGGGCCCGTCCGTGTTGTGAGGTTTGTCTTGTATTCGGGCCCGTTTGGGTCGTCGGGCCCGTTCGGGTTGTTGGGCCTGTTTGGATCATTGGGCCCGTTCGAGCCGTCATTCTTGTCGAGGTCGTCGGGCAGGTCCGAGTCGTTAGACCTATTCGGGTCGTCGTGCCTGTCCCACAGATAATAATATATTTTAAAAAATAATATATTTTTCGTGTGGAAGATGAAAGCCCATGGGTTGGCCCTGGCCCATAGGGCTTTTGTAGGGTTTTTGCCCCTGTGGGCTTCTTTGTTGGGGTTTTTTTTTCAATGTGGGCTTTTTTGGCCCTAACCCACATGGGCCAGGGCCAAACCCTATGGGCTGGGCCAAATTGACACCTCTACTAACCATAAATAATGATATTCATAAAAGAAATTCATAAAAAAAATATGTCTAATAATACTCAACGTCGCATTCAAGAAACAATTAACCAAAATAACATCAATCATGCTCAACTAAGCATAACACCACATTCATCTCAATTCCTCTTCACATATAGTAATCATACACAATCTTTGGTTTTCCGCGGCCTCTCACCCCACAACAACATCTAGTTTCCTAGAACAGACGGTTCGATGTATCCTGCTTAATGCAGCTAGACTATCTCCCTTATCCCTCAAGGAATTATGAGTAAAAACGTCGATGCATCGCATATCGAGCACTATACTCGCAACGAGCCGAAATAAGGAGAAATATATTTTCCCTCTCCACTACTTCACTCAAGCCTTTACATGAACAAGAATATAAAATGGTCAAATAAAAGTAGAACCCGTGGCTAGTAACCAAAATATAGAAATCTCCCATAACTCATTTACAAAATGTTGTTCCATCAAAAGTTCCAAAGCACATAAGTATATTCTATTAAAATCGGCCAAAGACCAAAAACGTGTGGTCTGCATGCATTCAAATAAAGAGAGAAAATTAAGGAAAGAAAAATTGTATTCATACGTGGATCCCACCCATGCACCAACCAACATGCTAATCTTGGGAAAACTAGAAAGAAACTTACTGCACCACTTTTACGTGAAAGAGATATGAAAATGAAGAAAGAGAAAAGCTAATACAAGTGTTTATGTGAAAGAGAAATTTCATGTGAAAGCATGGCCTTCCACCATTCAACCCACTGGAACATATCTGGAACATATAAAATGAATAGTACATAGCTGCCCATACGTAAAGCATAATGACACACTATATGTGGTAAAAAGAAACTAAGCTGCCATGAATAAGAGGTGTCCCTTCACGTCCACCATTGCACCAATCAAATCTGAAGTTTGCTATAAATAAATAAAACGTAAGTTTGAGAACTTTAAACCCCAACGAACAAGAAACCTACTACCATGCGTTGCAATCTTCACAAGGATACCTCAAACCAAACCTCATACTTCATACACACCATGGTAAACAACCCCATGAATCATGCACACACCCCAACTATCAAAGCTTCACAAAACTAGAACCCAACCACCATCACGAAAAGTTCCCAGTGGCACAACATTCAAGCATCAAACATTTAAAAGAGAACAAAGAAAGAGTTAAGCTTCCCCTACCTCATGTAGTAGCCTTCACCCTTAGTTCTTCTCTAGGTTACAACCTCCATTTGCCACTTTCTTTCTTCTCTTTTTACCCCAAAACATAAATAACTTAGATTATATATTACACTCTCCACTAATAAACCCTAACGTAATCTTTCTATTAAAATTTTAAGCTTTTGCCGTTTTTATTTTTTCTATAACAGAGGCAGCAACGTTTCTTTAACAAAATAAAAGCTGGTTGCAGGTGCAGCAACAGGAAAACAGAAAGAGGAAGAACCCTCATTTTCAAATACCAAAAGAGGAGAGAAAATTTAAAAAGAATCAGGTTTTGTTTTTTTTTTAGGAAAGCGAAACAGAATAAATGCTGCAACGATTTTGTTTTTAGGAGAAATAAAAGATTCAGATTTTTTTGTGCATGGCAGCAAAGAGAAAGAGAAAAAATAAAACCTGCAGCATGTAGTTTCGCGTATGGAAAACCAATTTGAGGAGAGAGAAACTTTCAATTTATAATTTTCCATGGGCCCCACAACCAATAAAGAATGAAAGAGAAATTAATTAAAACCTCGACAACAAGTCGAAGAGATTCGACCCCTGTAACTGCCGCACAAACAACTACAAGCGCTAGCCACTGAATTAGACACATTCTTGTTATTTTTCACGCACCAACCCTTTATAAACACACATATATATCTTAAATATAATCTTAATAACTAAAAATAAATACAACAATAACATCACTTAAATAATTATTATAAATACAACAATAACTTAAATCACTTAAATAATAATTATTTCATATTTCATAATTAGATAATTTAATTAAATTAAATAAATCAACAATATTAATCAAGTCATTAATTTTTATCATGTGTTTCCCTTTAATTTAATTTTTCCCCGGGTCTTACAGTTAACATTTTTCTTTTCTTTTTTACATCAACTATATACCTAGTGTTGTAATGAACAAAAAATTAGTAATCTTAATTCTCTTTTGAAGTAATAAATTTCCAATCGACACTTGAACAATATAATAAAAAGAATTGAACAATCTCCCATAAGTCTAAGTCAACATCTATCTTAAAAAGAAGAAATTACTTATACATTTATAACATTTCCTAGAACAAATAAACCTTGAAAATTTTTGTTTTTGGAGTGTTACATGGTAATATCCCTCATTCTAAATGATTCCAGTAACAGACAAAAGTTTAAATTATTCACCCTTCTCCACAACATACAAGAAACTTTCACAGTACAGCCAAATCTCAGGACACCAAAAGATCAAATGCAACATATCAAATGTTAAACCATTCATTCATGCACAAGAATATTCATTACACTATTGATTAGATTTAAGAGATAAAATGTGATTACCAGTGAAGGCAGAGGACATCTTGGTTGTCCTTAGAATCAACAATGAAATGCATTGACTTCAAATGAAACAATTACATGCAGATGGTGCTCTCCCGCAGACTAGTTATAAATGAGAGAAATAATAGTAGTCAAATATATAGGATAAAACTAATTTTAACACAAACGAGAAAGCCGACTACATTGCTCTTAAAGTGGAAATATAAAAGGAAATGGAGGAATATTAATGGGCAATATAAATAAGGACTGTATGCTCTATTATTTGAAATATTTTTAACCGATAGAAAGAATGATACTATATCACTACACAGGTTGCAATCCTTATGCAATCCTTAACAGGCAATGATATATTTTCCTCTTATCAGGCAATGATATATTTTCCTCTTATCCTAATTTTCAGGAATTGGGTGTTTGGAAATTATGATATAAATACTTAAAAGTTCAAGATTTGAGGCAGAAGTTTCTTCCCCGTGTCATGTATATATTACAAACAATATACAACATGATAGCTTATGGGTGACAAAGCCCCAATATTGACTTTAGTAACTACTAACAATCTTGGTTTATTGGAAGCTCCACTAACTCAAAACATCAATAGCACATGACAAGAATACATTAATTAATATATATAACTCACAATTTCCTAACTTAATGCATACCTTAATAAATTTAGGGAACCATACCCACATAGATTCATGCCACTTAAACCACATCTCCAGAATAAAGCTTGCAATTTTCAAATTTACTGTATCACTCCCCAATAAACAGAAACAGAGAAATAAGTTTGAATTTTAGTATCAGCATATTAACCAAGAAAAGGAAAAACTGGACTCGTTTAAGTCCTTACACTAACCTGCATCCACTGATGCCCATGCATTTAGGGTCCACAATATCTTCTGGTGTGGCACAAACATTTGTGGAGGCCTTGATGAGAAACTCAACGAAAATTTCAAAGCTATATCAAGTGACAACAATGGTATTAACAACAAATCAACATCTAGTTCGCCACGACATGAAATATACTCTCAAATAATCGCTAATAAAAAGTAGTTTTTTGGTAGTGATTCTTAAATATGTAGGTAGCTAATTCAACCTCACATCCTCACAAAATCCAACCAATTCCAACTCCTTGAGACCGTGTTCACATTTCATTGTAATTTTGTCTTTTGTTCTTAAAGGGGATTTCGTACATGCAAGCCCTATCCTAAAGAAGAAAAGCCAAGGCTTCCATAGATGGTTCAGTAATGTCTTTCATTGAAAAGAAATGAAGGAACTCATTGCATTTCAACAAATTGGCACAAAAATAACATTCACCTATGTTTACTTATCCATAGGCAGGCCTCCTCTTTGACCACTAATAACCAAATGAACCATTAAAAAATAGATTATAAAAGCTGATACAACTACACAAAAGTGTGTATTCTCATAATGTATACAAATATCAGCCAGAGAGGATCTGGTGAAACTAGCGACAATTCTAGTTCAGTGTATTTGGTTTTAAAACATCTTTTTCTTTTTGTGACTTGTTGATTATAATTTAAACTTGTAGCTTCTGTTAGTGGTTCTTAGTACTGCACGATATAAA
>Ga0214542_1013270_pt1 | contig 10045 bp, 12 predicted proteins | sample CNSS1metaG_FD_160096 | JGI IMG/M metagenome (GOLD analysis project Ga0214542, IMG submission 160096) | Root nodule microbial communities from cowpea collected in UCLA plant growth center, Los Angeles, California, USA - CNSS1 | ecosystem: Host-associated > Plants > Roots > Nodule | place: USA...
TATATATATATATATATATATATATATTATGTATATATAACGAAAGAAAATATACGAATTGTTCTTGTATGGTCGGAACCAAGCAATCTCAAGAGCCTTCAACCTTCTTTCTCCTTGTCTCTATTACTGACTTTGATCCACCGTCAGGAGTGGGGTACCTGCAAGCACTTCGATGCTTAAGTCAAAAATGACCCAATATTCTTTATGCACTATATGAGTTCAAGATTAGATACCCCCTGTCAGTCATTGAATCATCCCTTATATTACCGGCATCACTCTTGACTTTATTACCTACTGGGCGGTTTTCTTCTTTCATTAAGCACTAAGGAATCTAATCAATGTTGTAACTACCCCAGACCTTAACGATAACATTTCCACATTCCCATTGATGTTGAGCCTTTGAGTTCTTGGACCTGTATGTTATCTTTGCCATCACTGGAAAAGATCTGCCCCTCTACGCTGCTAGTCCATTATGTACCAGGCCCCTTATGTACCAGGCCCCTTAGGCCGAGATGTACTCGGCCCTTTAGGCCTGAATGTGCCTATTGCCTTGTTGAGCCATGGAACGCACATTGCCCACAGTGGTCGAGGTGTACATGGATACTAGGCTGAGGTGTACACGGACACTGGGCCGGGGTATACGCATCCATCCACACCAAGTTGGGTCCATCCTCTTTTCTCCCTATCTTCCTTTGATGACTGTGCGTTAACTTGAACAACATCCCTCTTCCACTATGCACGTGTCCGGGTACATCCCTCCCATGCTCCCCTATTGTACTAATTAGTGGGACGTACATGGACACCCTATACACTAGTCTTCCCAGGCTCATAGTAAACAAAGTGAAACAAGAGTCTGTATGAAAAAATAAGTTAAGGACTTAAGGGTCTTACTACCACTCTCCAAAACGAGAATAGGAGTGCAAGGTCTAGAGGTAGTGTTGAAGTGGCATGAGACTCGAGATATTAACCATGATGATGACATCGGAACCCGTGCATAACCTATGCGCAAAGGAGACCCTAGGGCTCCTATAAATAGATGTAAGGGCCCATATTGAGAAGGACTTGTGTTCTGAGAAGGGAAGCCCCCCAAGCTAAGAAGTAGCATCCCTCCCAAGGTATGTCATCCCCTTTTGCTTATTGTTCTTCCAGTAGGTGTAGTGGGTCAGAGGATGAGTGGGATATACCCGATTCTTCTAATAGTCTAACATCCCCAGTCGATAGCGACTGTACTGAGGGTGTCGAAGAGTATGCAGCCTTACATTACCCGGGGTATGAATGGGTAGATCCTAGAGTAAAGCTACCCTTGTCGCCATTCACCCGGTCCGCTGAACTAGTTGCCTTACGCAAATGGGCTGACATAAGAGCGGATATCGTTGATGATCGTATTGTAAGCGTTGAACGGGTTAGGAAGGGGGATAGCGTGTGCCACAAACGTGAGGGTCATTCGCATGATTTCTTTTATATGTATGCAACCTTAGTGACCGATTTGCATGTATGCGTGTCATTTGACGACTTCACGATGGGCGTGTTAAGGGTTTTGAATGTAGCCCCTAGTCAACTACACCCCAATAGTTGGGCCGCATTACAGGCCTTCATATTGGATTGTCGTGTGCTACCTTTGAAACCCTCGCCCCAAGTCTTTTTGCAGTACTATAGTACCCGGCCAGGGGAACTGGCCAGTTGGGTGTCCCTTGTAGGTCAGAGTCACCAGTGTCTGCTAGCTTCGTATACCCAGTCGTTTAAAAGGTTTAAGACAGGGTTCTTTAAAGTCATTATTAGGTCCGCCGGGGCTAAGTACTTCTATTTTGACGACGCAACGCCCAAGTTTCCCTTTTATTGGACTAAAACCCCCCACCATATATCGCATTTGGCCGAGAGAGTCTTTAACCCCTGAAGATCGACAAACACTGTCCTACTCGAACCAATTGCCCAAGAGACTATCGTCAAAGAAAATTATTGGTGTGTTTAGATCCTCCCATCCGCGCGATGAGTTATTCGGTATGTATGCTCGATTGGCTAGGTGTCAGTGGGGTGATGTTAATGGTGGCTAATGCATTTATACTTTTATAGGTATTATGGCGGCTGGTGGTGGCTCTGGAAAGGATGTTTACTTGGAGCTAAGGCGGAAGAGGATCGAAGAAGAAAAGAAGAAGAGTGGGGGAAGTGCTGGGCGGACTGCGGCAGAAGGATTATCGCATAGGGGTGACTTGTTACCCCTTCCTATTGAGAAGAAGAGGAGCACGCGACGCGATCGACCCTCCAAACCAGGAACCCGCCGTCCTCCTTCGCCTAAAAAGACACGGAACGCTGAAGAGGGAAGCAAGGACTCCCTGTCGGCCCTCTTTGACTCCCAGCTGAAGATAAATGAAGGCATAGAGGTGTCCTTATCCTCAGAGGAGGCGGAGATAGTGTCCGCCATCCGTTCAGAAGCCGTGTTGTATGCACTGACTGAGTTTCAAGCTAGGGCTATGGTAATGAAACGGCACCTAGAGACGGTCTTTTGCAAGTTGCCAGACTCTAGCAGGTTATCTGTGGAAATAGAAACATTGCAAAGGGATTTGGCAGAAGCGAATCACATGAGGCAAGAGGTGACCCTGCAACTAAGAAATGTGAAAAATGAGAGGTCCCAACTGTTAGGGGAACGCAATACTTTGAAGACACATTGCAAAGAGCTGGAAATGAAGGATGAAGAATCGCGAGCCGCGCTGGAACAACTAGAGGAGAGGTTGTCGGCCCTCCAGGCCAAACACACCTCAGCCCTGGAGCGGATCTATGAGTTGGAAGGATACATCATGTCTTAGCATGAGGAGGGCTTTTACAAAGCCATTCGTCAAACTACCCACTTATTCAACTTTGATGTAGGGGATGATCGTATTGACATTGAAAATGATGTCTATGATGGGGTCTTGATGAGTATTGAAGACATAGCGTCTACCAAAGTTGTTACTAGCGATCCGAGGAAGGTGTCGTCGCCTCCGTCTGCCTGATGAACTTATGTGTTCTATGTATTTTGGGTTGTGATTCACTAGGATCACATTATATGTAATGTGTTAAAGGCCTTTAGAGCAAGTACTGAACCTTTAAGATTTGTAGGTCGTCTGTAATGAACTTCAGTGTGTTTTGTGTGATATTGCATGATGTTTGAATTAGCTGCCTTGTTTTTACTGCGAATTAATTCAGCATGATACGTGTCTTGTGGTTATGTTGGCAAGATGAATGGTGACGATGTTCCTTACCATGTGGGCGGGGATGTTGTCTTCCACTTTGGTAGGGATGTTCTTGGCCACAATGGACAAGCGCTGGGAGAATTTAATAGTAATTTAGATATGAGAAGATTTAGTGTCGTATGGAGCTCAGTGGCGGTGTATGGGAGGGATCATCGAGATTAATGATGTTACCTGACCCATGGTGAAGGTGTGAGGGGGGCTCGTCATGGTTGACAAGGCTTCCGGACCCATTGGTGGAGTAATAATTGCCTTGTCTTTGAGAATGTAAAAATAATGAACAAATCCAATTGTAAAACAATATAAAAGGAATGTAAACGCTTTATTGGTAATGTGGATGCCTCATTAAAACCTCCTCGACCAAAACCCTCCTTAGGGAAAAAAATCGAGGTAGGAAAGAGTACATCGTGTGAAACACAAAGTCTAACTATAATAAAATTTCAAATGCAACGAAATCCAAGTCGCTGGTATAGGATTCCCAAACAGGTACTCTAGTATGTATGCTCCCTTGCCAATGACCTCACGGATGCGAAACGAACCCTCCCAGTTAGGGGAAAATTTCCCTGCATGCTTTCAAGCATCATTAGCCATCCTCCAAACCAAATCCCCTTGATGAAACGAACGATGCTTGACTTTAGAGTTATAGTGGCGTTGAGCCCGAACCTTGAATGCTGCTTCTCGTATTCGGATATGATCCCTGAGCTCATGAAGCAAGTCTAGGCTAGTTAGCATGCTTTCCTTATTAAGGTTAACGTCAAACAACTGCTTTCTCAATGAAGTCTCGCCAATTTCAACAAAAATCATTGCGTCAACCCCGTATGTCAAGCCGTATGGCGTTTCCTGGGTCGTGGATTGGGGTGTGCAGCGATAGGCCCACAAGACTTCTAACAGCTCATCTGCCTAGTTGCCTTTTGCGTCCCCTAGTCTCTTCTTCAATTCCCTCAGTATAACTTTGTTGGTGGTCTCTGCTTGCCCATTTGTTTGCAGATGCTCCACCGAACTAGTAACATGACGAATATGAAGTCCTTTGTAGAATTCGGCAAGTCCTTTATCAATAAACTGTCGCCTATTGTTTGTTACAATGCTCTTTGGGACGCCAAATCGGCAGACTAGATTTCTTCAAACAAACTTTTGTACCTGTTGAGCCGTGATCGTAGTGAGGGGTTCTACTTCGATCCATTTGGTAAAATAATCCACTGCTACCAACAGAAATTTGACCTGCCCCTTCCCAGGACTAAAAGGTCCTAAGATGTCCATATCCCACATAGCGAAGGGCCATGGAGATATAATGGCATGAAGTTCCTCTGGCTTTGCGTGTATGATATTGCCATGATGTTCGCATAGAGTACACCACTGGACATACCTGTCGCAATCTCCCTTAAGAGTGGGCCAATAGTACCCCGCTCGTAATATGCGGGATGCCCTGGCTCGTGACCCTGAATAAAAATTGCAAATGCCCGTGTGTAACTTGTCCAATAAATACTAAGTTTGATTTTCGGCCACACATTTTAAGAGAGGGTTGGAAAAACCCCTTTTATATAACTCGCCGCCTATGAGCATGAACCGAGAAGCCTTCCTTCGGATGGCAGGATCGTCATTCCCACTGCCCTCACCATTTTGTATGAATTGAACTATAGGCGTCATCCACCCCTTTACTTTCGTTTCAGTGACCTCCGTGACATTGCTATCTACCATAGTGATCGTAGGTTGACCGAGGGTAGCATAGATTACTGTATGATGCTGGCCCTTCACTTTCATCGTAGCTAACTTGGAGAGTAGATTTGCTCTAGAGTTCTGGGCTCGGTTTATGTCTTCCAGTTTTGTTGTTTTGAATTTTCCCAACATTCCCCTCACAACATGGTAATATCATAATAGGAGGGGATCTTTCACCTGAAAACTACCATCCATATGTCCAACTAGGAGTTGTGAATCTGATTTGCACGTAAGGTTCTCGACACCAATGTTCGCTGCTAAGTGTAACCCAACAATCAACGCTTCGTACTCTGATTGATTATTGGAGGTTTTGAATCCAAATCTTAAGGATTTTTCATGGAGAAGATTATTCAGTCCTTGCAAGACTATACCAGCCCCTCCTCCTTTGGTGTTAGAGGAGCCGTCCACGAAAAGTTTCCACGTATTATCGTTCAGCTCTGATTGTCCGGTTAGTTCGTTAACAAAATCAACCAGACATTGGGCTTTCATCGCTCCCCGCGCTTCACAACGAATATGAAACTCGGACAACTCAACTGACCACCCCACCATGCGGCCTGCCAAAATCGGGTCTCCTCAGCACTTTGTGTATTGGGTAGTCGGTTCTTACTATTGTCTCATATCCCTGAAAGTACAATCGTAGTCTTCTGGTTGTGATCACTAACGCCAATGCCACCTTCTCAACTGTCTAGTAGCGTAGCTCGGCATCCTGCAAAACTCTACTGATGAAGTAAACGGGCTATTGTTGTCCGTCGTGTTCCTGGACTATAGCAGCGCTTACAACGTTATTAGAAATAGCCAAATATACTAAAAGTGGTTTACCTTTCTCGGGTTTGTGCAAGACTGGTGGTGAGGACATGTATTCTTTCAAGTTAACAAACGCTTGCTCACAAGCTTCGTCCCACGCAAACTTGAAAGCTTTTTTCATCAGTTTAAGCATGGGTTGTGTTTTCTCGGCTAGCATCGGCATGAATCTTGACAGTGCCGCTAAGCGTCCTACCAACCTCTGTGTCTCTTTGATGTTCGTTGGACTGCGCATATTCAACACGGCTTGGCACTTGTCCAAGTTGGCCTCAATACCTCGGTGTGTTAGCATGAAGCCTAGGAATTATCCTCCTGTGACCCCGAACACGCACTTTTTAGGATTTAGACACATGTCATATCGACGCACTGCTTGTAACACCTCCCTTAGATCTTTGATGTGCTGCTCAAGTGAATCAGACATCACTACCATGTCATCCACATAAATCTCCATACACCTTCCGATAAGATGATGAAAAACTCAATCCATCAGCCTCTGATACGTAGCCCCTATATTTTTTAATCTAAAGGGCATTACCTTATAGTAGAAATTGGACTCTTCCGTGATGAAAGTTGTCTTCTCCTTGTCACCTGAGTACATACGTATTTGATTGTAGCCAGAATAGGCATCCAGGAAACTAAGTACTTTATGGCCAGTTGTGCCATTGACAAGACGGTCGATGTTGGGCAAGGGGTAAGTGTCTTTGGGGCAAGCTTTATTAAGGTTCGTGTAATCCGTGCACATTCGCCACTTACCATTGGACTTTTTGACCAACACCACGTTGACTAACTAAGTGGCATATGTAGCTTCTGTAATGAAGCATGCTAATAATAATTTATGCACCTCGGCCTTGGTTGCTTCCCTCTTCTCTCCCCCCATTTTTCTTCTCTTTTGAGCGATTGGTTTCGCCTCTGTGTAAACGGACAGTCTGTGAAAAGTGACTCGAGGGTCAATTCCAAGCATGTCGGTCGCACACCAGGCAAACAAGTTGGCATGTTCGTTCAACGTCTATTTCAGCTCTGTAGCATTTGCGTATGACTTACCAACATGAGTATATTTGAGCCCCTCCCTGAAATCGTGCTTCTCTGTAATCTCAACTGGCTCAACCCGTGTGTCATCGTTGAAGCGAGTGTCTAAGTCTGCGCCCTCGATCCTTGATGTCCTCTTAATGTTGTGTACCGCGCATCTTAGGGGTGACTTGGGTCGCCCTCTCAAGCTATCCACATAACATTTACGCGCGGTGGGCTGATCCATTTGTATGGTGATGATGTCCCTGAACGCAGAAGGGAACCTCATTGCGAAGCGATACGTAGATACGACCGCACCCAACGTGTTGAGAGAGGGTCTTCCCAACAATATATTGTATGATATATGCACATCAATAATGAGGTATCGGATTTTTACTGTCCTCGTCACTTTTTCTCCTCCGAACTTAGTGAAAAGATCGATGTAGCCTCTCGTGTCCACCCGTTCTCCTGAAAAGCCTACTATGGGTTTCAAATAATGTTGAATATTTGTTTTCGAGATTCCCAACTTTTTGAAAGTTCCCCAATAGAGGATATCCACCGAGCTCCCCTGATCCACGAGGGTTTTTCTGACGGCGAAGTCCTTGATTTCCACCGATATCACCATCGGATCGTCATGTTGAGGGTCAATAGCCTGAAAATCGTCATCCCGAAAGGTGATAAGCGGCATACACCTATGCAGATATACAAAAACGGCATTCACGCTCTGAAATGCTCGTACGTATTTCTTCTTGGCAGACGTAGTTGAGCCTCCGCTAGCAAAATCCCTTACAATATAATTGATTACTCTCCGCAGTGGCTTTTCCTGTGTATCTCGTTGCTCATCCCTTTTATGATCGACCTTCCTTCGTAGGTTATCCTCGCGCCTTCCTCTGTACGTTGGCGCTTTGTACTCCTTCCTCTCATTTCCTCCTTCTCGATCCTCCTTTCGGGACGAATATCCCCCATTTTCACGTTTGACAAACCTCTTTAAGTGTTCAGATTGTATCAACTCCTCAATCTTATCCTTCAGCGTGAAGCACTTCTCTGTAGTATGGCCATAATTCTGATGGTAACGATAGTGCTTCGTGGTATCCGCATGAGGGGGAGTCGGGACCTTTCTAGGAGGGGATATAAGGTCAACATTGAGGGCTTCCTCCAGAATCTGTGCCCTGTTCGATATCAACGGGGTATACCTGTTGCACTTTGATTGTCTTTGTTCTCGGAACCTGGAGCCTGACCTGAAGGTTGCTGCCCTTTCTTTCTTAGAGTGTTTCCTGTCGTGGGTCTCCCCGTGAGTGGTGTTGCGAAATTCCTTCAACTCTTCCATTTGCATAAACTTCGTGGCTCTCGTTCGGAGCTCGTCCAAATTAGCCACGGGTTTTTTACACAAGCTGTCGACAAACGAGCTTGGTCTAAGAGCCGTAATGAGATGATGCATGGCAACCTCTGGATTCAAATTGTTGATGTTTAAAGATAGTTTCCTGAATTGCTCCATGAAATTTCGCAATGATTCTTCTTTTTCTTGACATACATTCACCAGTGCTAAAGAGGTAAGGTGGTGGGGTTTGCTAGTGGCAAACTGAATTCTAAATTGCGTCGTCAGCGTTTCAAAATAGTCGACGGAGTTGGTTGGAAGTTGGGTAAACCAACGGAGCGTCGGACCCTTTAATGATGTTAGGAAAACACGACAGAGGATATCATCTTCTGTTGACTACAATCCCACCTGAGTGGTGAAAATGTCTATATGCTCCTCCGGATCCGTGGTGTCATCATACTGATTCATGGTGAGTCCCTTCCAACGTGTGGGGAAGTCGGCTGCCATGATGCCATCCACAAAGGGGTGACGCTTGGGTGTTCCTACTCTCGTACCAATCTGGTTGGGGTTGGTTTGAGCTCTTGATTCCTCCTGGTCTGACGTCTCTTCCTGTTCCTCCTCTTCCCGTGGCACCTCTCTCCTTCTCGTCGTGCGTTTTGTCTGTCTCCTAATTCTTTGGTTCTCTGCCCTGAGGGCATTGATTTCTTCCTCGCTTTTATGCCTTATTTCTTCCAGTTGTCATTGCATCTCTACCTGCATCTCTTCCTGCATTTGTCGCCGCATCTTGGCTAGGGTTGCACCATGATCTATCGTTGTCCTTGTCGACTCCATATCCCCTGAGAATAGCCTGGCCCCACGGTGGGCACCAGAATGTTCTTGTATGGTCGGAACCAAGCGATCTCAAGAGCCTTCAACCTTCTTTCTCCTTGTCTACTCTCCCTATCATTGACTCTGATCCATCACCGGGAGTGGGGTACCTGCAAGCACTCTAATGTTTAAGTCAGAAATAACCCAATATTCTCTATACACTATATGAGTTCAAGATTAGATACCCCCTATTAGTCATTGAATCGTTACTTATATTACCTGACATCACTCTCGACTTTATTACCTACAGGGCAGTTTTCTTCTTTCATTAAGCACTAAGGAATCTAATCAATGTTGTAACTGCCCCAGACCTTAACGGTAACATTTCTACATTCCCATTGGTGTTGAGCCTTTGAGTTCTTGGACCTGTATGTTATCTTCACCATCACTGGAAAAGATCTGCCCCTTTGTGCTGCCAGTCCATTATGTACCAAGCCCCTTAGGCCGAGATGTACCAGGTCCCTTCGGCTGAGATGTACCAGGCCCTTTAGGCCGAGATGTACCCGACCCTTTAGACCTGGATGTGCTTGCTGCCTTGTTGAGCCATTGAACGCACATTGTCCCCAGTGATCGAGGTGTACATGGATACTGGGCCGAGGTGTACACGAACACTAGGCCGAGGTGTACACGGACACTAGGTCGGGGTATACACATCCATCCACACCCAGCTGGGTCCATCCTCTTTTCTCCCTATCTTCCTTTGATGACTGTGCCTTAACTTGAACAATATCCTCTTTTGCTGTGCACGTGTCCGGGTACATCCCTCCCATGCTCCCCTACTGTACTAATTAGTGGGACGTATGATAATGTTAATTTTTACCATTATCCAAGCTATATTTCATTAGCAAAATCATCTCTTCCAAAGCGTTTAACCTACTTAATCCTCAATTTTACCTTACTTTTGTAAATAAATACATTGTGGGTTACATTGATCTAAATATACCACTAATCCCCATTTTTGTGTCCTTTTTGTAGATGGGAAGCTTTTTTCCAAAAATCCAGACTAATGAGTGACCCGGAATAGCAAAGAGAGAAGAAAAATGTCAACAGGAAGCGCCTGGCGACGCGAAGCCAGCGCCAGGCGGAACAGACCGCCAGCCACGCGCCAGCCAAGCGCCAG
>Ga0214542_1013273_pt1 | contig 10043 bp, 4 predicted proteins | sample CNSS1metaG_FD_160096 | JGI IMG/M metagenome (GOLD analysis project Ga0214542, IMG submission 160096) | Root nodule microbial communities from cowpea collected in UCLA plant growth center, Los Angeles, California, USA - CNSS1 | ecosystem: Host-associated > Plants > Roots > Nodule | place: USA...
TGTTATTTGATACTTTAATTTGAGATTTATACTATTATAATATTTTTCTTAATATTTGACATCATGAAAATCAAAAAGAGTATGTTATTTTAATATTGAATATTTTGATAGTATCATGATTCCGTTGTGTGATTTTTAAATTTTTTTTATAAAAAATATTTAATTGATATATGGAACAATAAAAAAATGGGTATGGGTATGGGTATAAGAAAATACCCGTTATCCGGTGGGGATGGGGATGGGTCAAAAGTTGTATACCCGTTGGGTTTGGGGATGGGGATGGGGATGAATTTTTATTATGGGGATGGGGATGGGATCATGATACCCGTACCCGTCCCGCCCCGTTGCCATCCCTAGTATCCGGTCATATTACTAGAAATTTTTATATTATATGAGATTTTTCTTAAAAACTTTTTAAAGAAATTTGTAAGAAAAGATTTTTTTTTTCTGTCATTTTTTTTAAGAATCTTAATTAGCATATAATTCCTTCATGGATAATTATTTTTTACAAAATTATAAAATTTGCAAGTATTTCCTACAAAATTTATTGCAAAAAGTATTTTATACAAAATACTGTTGCAAAAAAATTTGTAGCAATTTCTTGAAATTTTTTTTTGCAATTTTTTTTTACAACAAAATTTGTAAGTATTTCTTACAAAAAAAAATTCAAAACAAAATTGGCAAGAAATATGAGTTTTTTACTAGTGTCACAACATAGCAAATAATAAATATCATTATCTCTAGGAACTTGTGCAATACATTATTTACAATTCAATTAAATAAAAAAAAGTCACAAAAACACAAAGAAATTCTTGTATTTTTATCAAACTGTTGGTGTGCAACAGAAATTAACATAAAGTACTTACACATGTCAAGACTAGATTTCGTCCACTTCATTCTCATGCATTATCATCTCAATTCCAAGTTCATGTCAAATTCAACTCATAAGTTTACTCAAATCATATTCGTAGTAACTTTGAGCCTATGATAACTCATCAAAGTCTAATCCCTTGGATCATCAACAAGTAAAATCATGCATTAAGTTCAAGAGTCTAAGATTACTAATGAATCAAATTTAGTTATATCCTTATATACAAACTCCATTAGGTACTCAAATCCAGTTTTAGGTTCAAAAGACATTTTTCAATACCTCAAGAACCAACAATCAGACTATGAGTGATTAAGCCACAACAAACACTAAATACATAAATGAAATACTAATGTAGAAATGAAAAAACATATATATAACATGAAAAAATAGATAATATACCAGTTTATTACATCTAATCTCAACAATAAGTTTAACTCTCTATGGTAGAGAACTTAGGGTTTACAAAATGAATCTATAGGAAAGAAATGGAAACCAAAGAGAAGATGCAAGTTCTCTCCTAAGGTTCTTAATGACTGGTTCACACTCCAATTGTACCTTTCATTCGCATCTCCATTCTCACTTCGTACCATCTTCCTTTTCAACCCACAAAGGGAAAAAATCACCATGGATTAGGGGGGCCCATGGAGTAGAAGGGAGAGCTTCCCAACACTCCTAGCAGCTTCCAAATGTATCTCCGAAGCACCATAACCCTCACAAGAAACATGAATAAATACCCTATTTTGACATGTCGGTGATGCCACCGCCCATCGCCATCTCAACCCTGCTAGGCACCATCAAGTCAAACGCAAAAAGGGACTTTTTGTCAAACCACCATTTAGCGCCAACTTAGCACTATCCAGCACCAGTCTGCAACACTAAGTGGCACCCAACAATGGCTCTCTAGTTTGTTATCTTCCACCATAATTGTTTCATATTCACTTATTTCAAACACTTAAAAGGAGATTAGAGGTAAAATAGCACAAAATAACTAAAACATAGCAAATTACAAAAAATCGAGACAAATGTGAGGATTAAACCAGATAAAAGTCAAGGAAGATAATTTTATTCACAAAACTTAACACAAATAAAATGTAAATATTAAGTTATGAGTCTTATAGTCTTATAACATATATTATAGTGCAAAATAACTAAAACATAGAAAATAATAATAAAACGATACAACCGTAAGAATTAAATAAGAAAAAAAGTTAAGGAAGAATTGATTTTATTCACAAAAACTTAATCCAAATAAAAGGTAAAAAATAAGTTATCAGTCTTATTGTCTTATAACTAGGGATGTCAACGAGACATGTAGGGTACTGGTAGTGGTTCCACCATACCCAACCCGCTAGATAAATATTTGTCATGTACCCATATTCATATCCGTGCGGGTATCCGTTATGTGGGTACCCGCATATTATTTTAATATCCATGGATGTCTACGGGTATCTACGGATATTTACAAAAGAAAAATTTAATATTTAACAACATCTTTTCACCATAAATTTAAATAAAAATACGCATAACATTCATAAATTTCAAACAAAGTGCAAATAACTCATTTAAATAGTCTTGAGTGACAGTTTACAAAAAAATGAAGATTTTTTTTGATAAAAATAACTCATTCAAAATCAATGTGATAATGTTTAATCATGTTTATTTTTGTAATTTTAGCGGATATGGGTATCTACGGGTATAGATACTACTGTACTCGTCCCATTAACATGTGAGTATTAAAAATGCACGTACACATTAGCCACGTGTATCCATTTATAATATCAATTTTCTACCCATTGCGAATTTTATTCACATATATCGGATATGAATTTTTTTCACATCCTTACTTATAATGTATATTATTCCTCTCACAAAAGAATTATATACTAAAATAAATTATACAATTCTATATTTAAAATATCTCAACTGAAAACAAATAAATTTATATTAATTTTATTCAGCTATTTTCTCTCTAAATTTCATATATAATCATATACTTTATAAACTATAAAACTGAAAATTATAACAAAACCAGAAAATTAAGTATAGCTAATAAAAAATCAAGAAATTACTATAAACATTTATGCCAATAAAGTTTTAGTTTGACAAAAATAATAATTTAATGTGACAAAAATTTTATTTCAGTAAAATAAAAAATCAACATTTATGACAATAATTTACATTAACAACCATATAGTAATTTACAGAAATAATAATATTTAATTTTATTAAAATATTAATAATAATTTACAGTAAAAAAACAATAACATTCAACCAGCATAAAAGTTAAATATAATAAATAAAATAAATTTTCTAATGTTAACAACACATTTTATTTTCTTAAAATACAACGTAACCAAATATACAATTCACTTAATTATTTTTTAAAATCAAATGCATTATAATCAACAAAACTGATTTATTTAAAAATTATGAAATTGATATATATATATATATATATATATATATATATATATATATATATATATATATATATAAGACAAAATTTGTTATATGTTTGGATACAATAATAATAATAATTTATGACAAATTAATTGTTTCTTTTACATATTAAAATGTAAAACTCATTTCCTAACTTATTGGTAATATATGGAGTGATAGGTGTTCTAGTCTTTAAAAAAATGGAAAGGAAGAAAAAAAGGTGTGGGTTCAACTTTTATGATTAACAAAAACTAACAACAAAGTACATATTCCCTATATTTCCTTTTCTAACCCTAAGAATCTATTTAATTAAGGTGAATGGGACATTTTAACAGCTTTCAGAGGAGATGCATTCACGTCCTCCCATTCTTTGCTGTTCATTATATTTAATGTTGTATAAAATGTTGATTAGGTTGTCATTCACAAAACATGAAATTTCCATGGACAAGACTTCTCTTTTTTTTTTCTTTTTTTATTTGTCTAGTACCTCTCCATTCAGCTCATCCTTAAATAGATTCCAAGCACCACTGTAACATGAAGGCAAAAAAATTACTCAAACCCAATAAAAGGATGAGTGTGACACATTGTCTTCCTCATCACTCATTACAAAAATGATTAGCAAGAAAACCTAAAGCCAAAGATTGATGCTTAACATAATCCACATGATACATCACACGTAAATCCCTTTAAGAAAAAGTGTCTGTACTCATCACTAACATGTAATGAAGTGAATCAACCTATAAAATAAAAAAAAATAAATCATAATTATACTGTTGAAAGAGCATGTAAAAGGTCACCTGAAAAAAAAAATCTTTGTATATGTTCTTGAGGACACTTAAAAAAGGGTTTTCTTTGAGACCCCACCTCCTTGGAGCTAGCTGTATAATTAGGAATCAACACTGCAAAGCAAAGCCATTACCATTATCATTGCTCATAAAGTGAGAGCCAAGAGAGGCTCCAACCACCCGATGGACTAATCTAGATCATCATATTCTTAATCGCACCAATCAACACAATGATCATTATGAGATCACACCAACACAATATCATCATCACGCTCTTTGTGCACTCTCCTCACTTTAAACATTAAACAAAATCACACTCATAAATACAAAAATAAAAATACATCATACATTTTTAAAGTGATTCATACTTTAAGTTCTTTATTTACAAATTACAAATACTCAACAAAAATATTATCACATGTAACATCCCATTTTAGTAGTATAAAACTATTAAAATAAGATATTTTATATTATAATATAAATTAGAGCACGCGACTGATGTATATGAGAATCAACCTTCTACAGTTATCCAAAATATACCAAAGCAGTGGTACCATAGGTACAAAACAATGCCACAAGCAGAACTTAAACTTGAAATAGTTCTCCAAAAGGATTGCTCACAGAGTAAAGAATTACAAAATAAACAATTCCAAAAGGGGCTCAAAAGAGTGTTAACAAACATGTCTACACTAAACATCACCATCTCTGTCAGCCGCGCACGATCATCAGAAGTTTCCACATCTGCTCACACAAAGATTGGTGATCATTGCAAAAACAAAAGCCAAACAAGAAGCAAACATAGAGAGAAAGGGCAAGCTCGTTGCAAAAAAGAAAAAGAAATACACACACACACACACACACACACACACACACACACACACATATATATATATATATATATATATATATATATATATATATATATATATATATAACACTCAAAAGAATTGCAGAACAACGCACCAATTACACCAAACAAAGCAATATCAACTAACTCATCACACAAGATAACACTCTAGACTCAATTATTCGGATCTAGACATTGATGTATGATTCTTGGTGGTTTTTGCACTTGTGGTGACCTCTACTACCTGCAGAGTCATTGTCAATAGGTTTCACCCTACCACACAAGGTTAGTTCCTTTAACCGTCATAAGAACCCTTAGGTTGTTCTTAAAGACAGGACCTCCTGCCCCTCTCACCACATGACTCATTCCACTCTACATGAGTCTTGAATGAACATTAGAGTATCAGGATAAACCTCATGTATTGACTCCTTACATCAATGATCACACAACTAATTAAATCAAATAGGATTTCCCCCATGGAATCTCCTATATTCTCACACAAGCATTTGAAAACACATTAAAAACCATACAACATATGTCTCTCTTGGAAAATAACTAATTCTTATATTTTTTATCCAATCCAACTTAACAACACATTATGCAAACGATTTGAGATTTTAGAAATAAAATTGTAGCTTGTGTAAAGCTCCAAAATATTTTTATTTATATTCAAATTAAAGATGATTGAATCAAGAACCAAATGCAACAAGAACCAACTTAATTGAATAACTATAGAGAAAGTTATGCACCAAACAAGCAACAAAGGTCAATGTTGTCAACAACCAAACTACAAGGACCTTACGATAAAAACTTCTCTCACTACAGAGCTCCGATTCAAGATCCAACCAGTCAAAGTCAAGAACTATGTGTTAAGGATCAGCTGTTAAAATTTCAGTTTGATCCAACGGTTAACGAATTAGGAACCTTCATTTTACGAAAAATGTGCAGTGTAGGAAAACGAGTAGCGTCACACCCTATGCTTCTTTGTTGTGAGATTTTGACTTATTCCACTACACAATTTGGTATCTTGCACTTTTATCTTCTCAAACTCATTTCAAAGTGATTTATAGATGATACCAAACTGAACAACTGCAACAATCAATATCTCTCATTCCAATTGCATTCTAAACTACCTAAAATTCTCTAACCCATAGATACCCAAACATGAAATTCATCCCCATTCAATGCAATCATTAATCAAACATACTCAGCACATTCCAGAACAAAAATAAGTACACTCTATTTCAAAGAAAAAGAAGGAGTTCTAGTTTCCCTTACCTTGAAAGATGCTAACCCAACAACAGGCCCCAAAAGAAGAGCACCATGGCACAACTACAGCTTACGGAGGTGGAGGAAGAGCATTCAATAAGCTCGGAGGAGGAAAAAGCTTATGCCCTAGCAGAACTTTATGATTCAGAACTGTGAAGGAGAAGGGAACTGATTCTGGAGAGGAGACATAATGAGAGTGAGTGGCTGGGAGGGGGATTATGGGGGTAACAAGTGGACTGACCCTGGATTCTTTAATAAAACCAACCCAAACCTTTTTAAAACAAAAAGGGGGTCTTACATCACTCATTATGTAATTCTTTTTGGAAAAAATGACAACTATTTGTATCATTTTTGTACCAAAATATACAAATCTTCCATACAATTTTTATGGTGAAAATTGAAAATTGTCTTATATAATTTTTCTAACAAAAATTGCAAAATTCACTCAAGTCGTCTTTGACCAAATTCGCCCAAGTCAGCCACAACCGAATTTGCCTGAGTTGGCCACAACCGAATTTCAACCAATTCAAAATTTAGTCGAATAAAATTTAGTTGAATTCGGTTGAATTAGTCCCGACTGGGTCGATCTTGTGAAATTTCGGCGATTCGACCTAGATCGAATTTCGGCCAAGTCAGCCTCGACCAGATTCGGCTGGGGTGGTCTTGTCCGAAATTCGGCCGGACTTGGTCATATTTGGTAGAGTTGGCCCCTACCTAAATTCAGCTGATCGAATTAAGCCGACTCGAGCCCGACCACCGATCAAAATTTTGTTGAATTTAGCCAACCTCGACTAAAGGTTGCCTCAGGCCGACTTAGGTTGAAGTTTAAAATGAGTCGACCTTGGACAAAGGTCGAGATGAGTCAGTTTGGGTTGAAGGTCGACCCTGGTCGATTAGACTGAATGTCGAGACAAGCCTATTCAAACTAAAAGTCGAGAGAGATTGTTATAAACCAAAAGTCTAATAATATATTTTAAAAAATGCTTAAATACTAATTTAGTCTCTATTTTCGTTGAGCTTATTTAATTTGATCCTAATTATTTTTTTTGTTGAATTTAGTCCCAATTTTCGTCAATTTTGTTTAATTTGATCATTTTTTGCTAATGTCGTTTACATAAGTAACGGATAGTGAACAATGTCTATCACGTGTCAATTTGTGTTTTCAATTTTTTTTATTTTTTAAATTCAAAAAAAAATCCATGTGTTAAGCCAACACAATGTGAGGGTCAATGACACGTGTCAAAGTCAATATTTTATATTCAATTTGATCCTTGTATTCGTTATTTTCGTTAAATTTAGTACCATTTTTTTTAAATAGAGCAATTCTGTCATTGTCCAAATTGAGACAAAATTTAATTTTTATATAGGTATTATATACTTTTATTAAAATTAATATTTTTGTTAAATGTTTTAATTTAGGGATAGAATTGGTTTGAACTTCAAATGAAAATTTTTAAAGTGATAGTAAAATTATTGATTTAAAATTTTACGAGGTTAAAAATCACATAATTTTTAAAATTTAAGAGATGCAATAGTGGAGAGGTACGATGCACGGATACGATACTTGTATCGGACACAACACGTATCTGATACGTCGATACGTTTATTTTGAAGATAATAGAATATGATACGTGATAGATACGTGATATATGAATATTGAAAAATGTATGATAATTCTTAAAAACATAATTATATGATTATTATTGTGTGAATCAAAATTAAAACTATATGTACTAAAGTTGTCAACATAAAAAATATAAATTATTGTCATCATTAAAGTACCACTACAAGAAAACTCTTAAATAATGACCAATTTTATTAATCAAAAATAGGTTAGAGATCAATTTCCCAATTAGAAACCAATTTAGAGATAAATTATTTTGGTAGTCAAAATCTTGGTAGCTAATGTTATTGCCTAATTTAGAAACTAATTATTTTTGTAGTCGAAACCTTTGTAGCTAATGTTAATGACCAATTTAGAAACCAATTCATAATGAATACTATTTTAATTATCAATTTAGAGACCAATTATAATTTTGTGAAACTATTTTAGTTGCCAATAATTTTTAGTTTTTAAATTGGTAATTAAATTGGTCACTATATAGTGACTAATTATATTTTTTTTCATAAAATTGGTCATTATTCAAATATTTTCTTGTAGTGTTTTATGACTTTACAAATTATATACTTCATTGATAAGTATTGATAAAGTATCCCAAAGTATCGAACACGGATACGTGTCGGACACGGATACGTGTTGGACACGAATACACGTTATCCAAGTTGAAGTATCGATGCATCATCATAGGTGGAGAGTATTAAAAAAGTTGGACTAAAATAAAAAAAAATGGAATTAAATTTAATATAAAATATTGATTCTAACATGTGTCACCTAATTCTAACACGTAACACAATATTGACTTAATATTTGAACACTTCTTAAAATCATCAAAATATTTACAAATTTTAAAATAATTAAAAGAAAAAACCAAAAAAATACACACTAATAATGAAAATAATTAAAAGAAAAAAAATCCAAAAATACACTAACGTGACAAAAAGTATTCATGTACATTCATTACTAGGGATGTCAAAAAAATTCGTACCCGCGAGTATCCGCAGATAAAACCCGCAACGGGTAGGAAACATATATTAAAAAATGGATACCTGCTACCTGCAGGTACGGGTATTTTTCATACCCGGATCTTAACGGGGCGGGTACGGCTATCATTATATCCATACCCGTGGATACTTGTACCCGCTAAACTTTAATTCACAAAAGTATCATCATATATATATATATATATATATATATATATATATATATTAGTAAAAAATATTCTAGCCTAATTTTTTCTAAGTTGCACATCTTGTCTTTTGTCTTGATTCTTCAAACTCCAAGTATTGGTACGTTGTCTTCTTCCAAGTACACCCCTTGACATTCTTATCTTTCCTGTATTTGAAATTGGGCATATACATCAAATCTTATATAGACAATGACGTTTATCGTATGCTTGTTGTCAAGTGATGGAATCAAAATAAGAATACTTGGCACGTGACAATTGAGGTTTATTATTTGTTTATTTTGTTTATTTTTTAGGAATCAATTGGAAAAAGTGGACTTTTTGATAAAAAAATTACTTACAAAATTTTCATTGTGTTGAACGTCATTTTATATCTACTTTTATAATTATTTGGATTTTTATGAACTTGAGTTTATTTGAACTTTATTTAAAATTTATGACAGTGATATATTTTATTTTATTTAAATTTATGATTAAATATTTGTTTTTTAATTTGGTAAATATCCAAGGGTACCTGTGGATATCCGCGAATATGAAAAAATAAGCGGGTATCCACATAACGGATATCCGACGGATATGAGTATGAGTACGGGACGAATATTTATTCAGCGGGTAGGGTACGGGAGAGCTACTACCCGTATCCTACCCGCCCCGTTGACATCCCTATTCATTGTAACATCCCGTTTTCATAGTTTTTAAACTATTAAACAAAACATTTAAATTTTAATAGTTCAGAAGCAGATGATGACATAGACCAGTATAACATATAATACAGTCATCCTCAAAAATAACCATACATACGCTGATCAACATATACAGCCCATACACTACTAAAGGGTTACAAAACACCTTAAGCATCTACTAAATAAACATGTAACTACTACTGCTGGAAAACGTCTTGGAAACCCCTTCAACGCCTGTCTAGGAAGGGTGTACCTTCGCCTGCACTTTTATCTGCTCACGCCATTCAATAAGGACGATTATTGCAAAAGTAGAAGACACACAAAACACAATAGAAACTAGAAGGG
>Ga0214542_1013276_pt1 | contig 10036 bp, 8 predicted proteins | sample CNSS1metaG_FD_160096 | JGI IMG/M metagenome (GOLD analysis project Ga0214542, IMG submission 160096) | Root nodule microbial communities from cowpea collected in UCLA plant growth center, Los Angeles, California, USA - CNSS1 | ecosystem: Host-associated > Plants > Roots > Nodule | place: USA...
GGGTTGAAGGGGGAAAAAGAAAAAAAAAAAAAAAAAAAAACAAGTGAAGGGGTTAATGGTGTGTGTGGAGGAAATAGAGTGATGATGATGCAGGTAGAAATGGCGATGATGATGGTTATAATGAGAAGTGATGACAAAATCTGAGGTTTAAATGGTGTTGCCAGCAGAAAGAGGGATACACAACACAATATGGTCCAAAATCTCAACCACTAATGATTTGAGAAGAGAATACAAACAAAACAATAAAAAGAAAAGATAAAAATTAGATAAAAGAAACAAGTTTATGAATGAAGATAGGGGATTTGACCTTTATATATATGTTATAAAGCAGTAAATAATGTAGAATGTATTAAGATGTAATTAAAAGGGATTATACATATATGATATGTAATAAGTATTTAAAAAGTAATATTAATAATGAGTTTTAATTAGTTGATTGTGCAGAGAAAAATGAAATTGAATAATATGCGAAATAGTGTTGTATATTGAAAAAAAGTGGTTTGCACATGAATGAGATGTGTTAGTTGGGGGCAATAAATTTGTCTGAAAATATTAGGCAAGAATATATTGGTTGAGGTTGGTGATTGAGAGAAGAGAATTGAAGGGTGGTGGTACGGAGCTGGGCCAAGTCACTCCCCTGCCCTGCAAATACAAACACATCAATTCTGGTTTTCCTTTCAGAAACTCATCACTTTCCTGCTCCTTCCCAACAAAACCTTACCTCATCTTTTCATATGCTCACGCAAAAAACACTTTCACCTCCTTTCACACACATTTTCCAACTTTCTAACCCTATTTGTATTTTAATCTTCCCGGCTGCCTCAAATTCAACCCTAGACCAGTAACCACTTTCACAAATAATAATTCAATAATAAAATTCCATTCTTTCACTCTCAAAGTATAATGTAAATATCAAAATTTAAGTCAAGTATATCATAGTAATTATATCTTAATAAATAAGCTACAGTAATGTCCATTCAAAAAATTAAATGAAATGAAGAATTGATACAATATAAAGTTACAGGCATGTCAAACATAAAAATAAAAATTAATATAAATTACCAAATTATAAGTTGCAGATGATTTTATGATAATCTTATATTATTTAAAATTCGAGATTAAACGTATTAATTCTTTTTTTCATTTTTCAAAAAGTTTTCTTAAAAGTAAATCCGTCATAGAATTTCACGTTTCAAAACAAATAATTATAAACAATTATAAGATATCTACAAGTTCTTCATTATTTTATCTTTAAGAATTATCTACAAAAAATAAAAATAAAAATATAATGTATCCTTATCTTTAACTCCTAAATAAAATAGCAAAATAACAATTTTAATACACTTTTCTTCCTCACTTTCTAAAATGTGTTTTAAAGACAATTGTGAAAAATTTTCAACACCTCCCATACAATAATTGACATAAGAAATTTTATGTCAACCAACTCGACGCGGAAACAATATAACCTTGATTCAAGCATGATCACTTTCTTAAAAACAAAATACATGTAATTTGTGAAGAAAAAACAAATTTACAAAAATTGAACTCAAGCTATAAACAAATCAAGAATACATAGAGTGAAAACAAAATGAAAAAAAAAGTAAATAAAAAGGTTTATTTTAGATATATTTTCATAAATTTCATTACATTCTTAAGCAATTAATGTTATTCTAAAAATGTGACGATTCTAGAAAAATAAGCCGGACAGAAATTGCCCTACAAATATTTGCAATGTGCGAAAGAAAGTCATGTGATATCTGATGAAGTAGTAGTGAATTAGAACCTGATTTCATCAGTTGAACACATTTTCCCCTTCTTTTGGCCGACAATATGTATAGGTGAAAAGGACTTGTTTGGAAATATACCAACTTTCAGTTCATAAGAAGAGCACACTCTCTTACAATGCTCAGCTTTTGTCTATGGGTTACGAAACCTTAACAAAACTAATACCAACTCTTCCATTTTGTTTGTTTTTCTAACAAACCCGTTAAGCCCTTAATCGATTATGGTCTGTTTGGCTACCATCCAAAAGCACGTTGATGTGGTGAACAAAGTCAACTAAAGGCAGCAACTTTGACACAGTTAAATGTGTTTTGAATGTGAAAAGGTGGCACAATGGAAAACATTCCAGATACTATCATACAGAAAGTTTTATTATAGTGTGATCAAGTTAATTTTTTTGATAGTAAAATTGATTTTGAGACAATCTTTACTTTAATGTTGTAAAACATAATAATGTTTTTAAAAGCTATTTTACTTTGTCATTCAAATAAACACAACTTTTGTATTATTCCCAAGTATAAATGCTTTCTTAAGGCTAATTATTTCTTTCATAAATACTCTTTAATATTCATAAATACTCTTTAATTTAATGTGACATCTCATCTAATAGATAAATTCTAAAAAACAAAACATTGCATAGTTATAATAGTTTAGAGCAGGGGACAGAAGGTGTAAATGATTCAACTATTATACTTATCCATAATATACGGAAAGGAACAAGGAACGTAAAGTCACACAACAATGTCAATCATAGAACTAAAAGAGAGCAACAATTTAGTAATTTGCTCACAAAGCAATGAGTTACAAAATAACAGTTCAACAACAAATGCTCAAAGGGCATACTTCCACGGACTTAGCTAAACAACAACATTTCTATCATCATGGTGATCACCAAGAGTTTTCACATCTGCTCACACAAAAATTTGGTGATCATTGCAACAAGGAAAGCCAAACAGGAGACACTAGAAAGAAAGGGTAAGCTAGAGAAAATAATTTTTAACATAACAAGCAAATATTAAAATAGGTTATAAACAGACAAAATAGTAAGCACTCAAAACATGTGATAGCAAACAATAAGAACCCTCTGACTCAATTATCCAGATAAATATAAAAAGATCGAATTCACTATATGCTTGCACTTGTGGTAGCCTCTACTGTTCTGCAGAGCCATTACCAATGAGTTTCACCCTACCACGCACAAGGTTAGTCCATGATCATCTAGGACCATTATCCTGTTAGAGACTAGGACCTCTTGCTACTCTCACTACTTGAATCAATTTTCTCTATGTGAGACTGACTGATTCTTTAGAGTTTCAGGATGCAACCTTGCTTTAATCCTTACCTAGTTATATACAGTACAATACCACCATGAAGTCTCCCCAAGAGACTCATGGAATTACATCTATCTCATACCATATACATGTTTCTCACACCAAAACCACATGTTATATCAACACATCTCAATCTCATGCCAATGCACCACCAACCAACCAATCCATAGTTCATTCCATGTCAAGCACAACATATAATAGTCTCATTCCATCGCACTTAAACATACACAACATCATACCTCAGGCTTTAAAAAGGGAAACCAAACAATCATGGAAGAGACAAGCATTTAAACAACTTTGTTGTCAATCTCGCTCAAGCGACAAGAGTTTCTTGCTTAAGCTAAAAGCTCTTGCCTAGGCGAGATTGCAAACAAGGAGTAATGTGAGATTTTGCGAGTTCTTGCTTAAGCGAGATCTTCTCACTTGAGTGAGATTACTCTTTGCTCAAAACAAAAGTTCGCCACCTAAGCGATAACTCGGAGCAGAACCTAGGTAAAAACTCTGATACTCTCGCTTAGGCGAGGCTTGCTCGCTTGGACGAGAATGACAGGTTTCTCCCCTACTCACGCATGCAAACTAGGAAAGCAAAGCCACACAACATCTAGTTCATTCTCACACAATCATAACCATCACTTCAATAGATAATATTCAATTTAAAACCCAAAATAGTCATACGGTTTGAAAAACATTTAAGAGTCCTAGCTTCCCTTACCTTGACAGATGCTACAACTCTTGACAAGATGAGTACTAAGAGGAAATGAGCAATACAACTCCAAAATAGTCTAGGAAGATGAGAAAACAGGTACACAGATAGACGAAAAGTGAAAACATAATGGAAAATGAAATAGGAAAAGTCGAAGAATTCTTCTAAAACAACAAAAAGCTAACGGGCTGACTTGGACCCTTTACTCACTAGAGTTGGGCCATCAACTTAAAGGGAACTTCTCCCTACACCTCCAATAGATTCTCCTGTACCTTTAAAAATATATTATAATTCCTAAGTTGCCCTGTAGTAAATATTAAGTTGACCCTCAATAAATATTGAAAACATTTTTTCTCCTTCAACTCACATCCCCATCTTTAATCTATCTTCTCCTGTCACACTCACGCTTCAACCTAACTATCTCCATTCTTATAAGAAATCAGAAATCTTATTTCTTCCAAGACTCCCTAACACGTCCCCTCTGAATTCTTTTCTCCATACCCCTCCATTAGGCAACTATCCACTTTTCTTTTATCCATTCATCATGACCATGACAACTCATGGATCTTCATATTGAACACCAAAAACAAACCAGAGGGGAGGGGTGAGGTTTTGATCTCTGCACCATCTCCAGGAGATCATGGAGACCCATTCTTCTACCTCCAAACCAACGCACCATTATTCTTCACAAGAGAATCCAACTTCACTTAGATCTTCCTCCTTTCATCCATTCCAAACCACCAATTAAATAACAAACCACCATCCTCGACACCTCTATAGACCACCACCTTCATCTCCATTCTAAAAATACTGTCAATATGTTGTTGCATCATCCATCTTCCACCTCAATATTCAACCCATTCATCATCTTCTCATTCTCCAAATACACATTAATAAATTCTATCACATAACCTTAACCCACACATTCATCACCTTAATCACCACCATTATCAACACCTTCACCATCACCACCTTCTTCTTCATTCTAGAAATACCAAAAAATCACCAATCCTTATCTCGCCTCCACTATCAAACTTCCACTGATCAATCAACAAAATGAAAGAGAAAAATAAGAAGCAGAGGGACAAATCGAAATCCTTCCATCTGTTTGAACCGTGGGACTCCCATGTAAGACCTGGGAAAATTAATTAATTAAATAATTAATTAATAAATGTGGGTAGTGGGAGCCTTTATGGCATTAAATATTGAGCGATATGACGTGAAAAAGTACTAGCTCAAATAAATGGTTGAGAGTACTTTAATGTGTGAAAGGACTTGGGTTCAAGTCTTATGTATGCCATTTATGTGTTATTTGATTTGTTATTATTTTTATATTATGCCTGAATCATGTGAATCACAATATTATTATATAATGGTGTTAATCATCACAAAATATGAGATGGTTGCATGGTTGTGCAATTGTTTGACTTTGGCATGGTATGAGTTTGAACCTTGGTGAAGCCAAATTTAACTCTCTTTTTGCTAAAAAATAGTGATGACATGAATGTGAAAGGGTAGAGAAAAACCCTAGCAGAAGGGTAGCAAGGGGGGCTGTAAAAATAACCATAATGGTTCTTAAATGGTAATAACAAGCCTCATTAAACCATATTCTCGTTTTTTTTTTACATTAACCTAGTATTAAGGCCTTTAAAAGGCAAATTTTGAGAGAATAGGAGGGTTTTGAGAGGCTATTTTCAGACAGCTTTGTGAGGTACACGAATTCAAGGAAAAACAGTGAGTTGAGAGTGAATTACAAGAGGCTAATTGAAGTGGTGATAAGGCAAGCTTTAGTGATCAAAGGAACCTTCCAATTTCAAGGTTTAGCAAGGGAAATTCCAGGCTAAGGGAGCTGAACCCAAAATTCTGTGTTTATTGTATTGTCTTGCATGATTTTGATGAAGTTATGCCTGAATTTCATGCTGCACATGAGGGAATTTGGGGTTATGGGTTTTGGTACTGTTTTATTGAATTTTTGGCCTAAATGTATGAATATAATGGGGTTATGCAATGTATATGTTGTGATTATGCAAATTTGGGGTTGGAGGCCTATATTGCGTCTAAGTTATGTTTGTAATGTTGGTACAATGTGGTCAAAATTGAATTAGTATGAATTGGGAGTGTGTTTGGGTACAATCGTTGATGTTGCGTGCGTAAAACAGTGCTAGAGTCTGCAATTCTTGCTCAAGCGAGCCAGGCTCGCCTAGGCGAGATATGCAAAGACTCGAACTTTATTTCTGCTCGAGCATCTCGCTCAGGCGGAGAATGCTGGTCTTAGGCGACAGGCCATCTTGCTTAGGCGAGTGTGCCTCGCCTAAGCGAGAAATCGTGAGGGCTCGTTGTTTTCGCTTAAGCATCTCACTCAAACTGGAAGCTGTGTGGTGGGCAAAGAGTGTTTCGCTCAGGCGAGAGCCCCTCGCCTAACCGAGAATACGAGAGAGTAAATGGTTTTTGGTTTAACTCGTCGCTTAGACGAGGCACTTCAGTTATGGGCAAAGAATGGTCCCGCCCAAGCGAGAAGGAGCTCGCTCAAGCGAGACTTCTTGGGATGCAGTTGTAATAGGGGCTCGCTCAGGCTAGTGGGCCTAGCTTAAGCGAGATAGGCTAGCTGTTTAGACAAAGGCCTTTAGCCTAAGCGACCTATGGTGCATTTGTGTGTTCAAAGCAAGTGTTACTACTGTGTCAGATTGGATGTGTTGGAATGGAAATATGTGGTCTACTAGGCTTCTAAGATATCTCAATGGTGGGCTTGCTGGTGTTCCTTGGGTTGTGGCCCAGAACATATCCTTGAGTTGTGGCTCAGGATAGCGGATGAACACGAGGAACTTTTGAGTTATGGCTCGGGTTGGCTAGTGTTGTCGGTGTGAGTGTGCTGGTTGTGGCCAGTACGGATGGGTCCAAATGGATTGCCCTCCTCAGTAATTTGCTGACGAGTTTGGTAGTCTTGGGATGTTACAGATTATGTTCGTATCTGGGAACTCCACCTACGTTACGGTGTGTGATCTGTAGCATGGTTTCTCGCACGTGCTTTATCGGTTGTGGCCGATAGGTGAGGCAGCAAGACGCCTTGAGGTACTCACTGGAAGATGTAGAACATCGACCACATGGTTATGGCCATGTGGAAGGAAAGGAATGAGTTTCCTTTGATGTAAATTGACATTACATGGTTGTGGCCATGTGGAAGGAAACTGTGAATTTTCCTTGATGCAAGTTGATATCAACATGGTTGTGGCCATGGGGAATGAATGGAGGAAATTTCTTGTTGGGTTTTGTTATATATATATATATATATATATATATATATATATATATATATATATATATATATATATATATATTTTATATATATTTATGTGTTATCTTTTTACCTCACCCTATCTGCTTGTGTTAGACGATGATCGTGTACGCGGTATACGCGAGCAGATGATATTGCAGGTGGAGTTGGTGAGACTTAGGCTCGGAGCATGGGCTAACGTGTGAGTTTTTATGATTTGTGTTTTGAAAAATAAATTGTAAACACTATGGATATTTATTTTATTTTGCGTTTTATAAATCATGGAATATTGGACTATTCTTAGTTTTAATAAAGTTGTAAATTTCTCGCGCTTTATGGGAAATGAAGTATTATTAATTGCGATGAAATTTTTGTTTTATCTATTTTATTTTAATTAAATCCGTAATATCTTGACGGGATGTTACATCCCATGTTCGTGGCTGGCGTGGAGATAAGGTGGTAGCTTGGCAATGGTGACAGAGCTTTTGATCATGGTAGTGCGCGGTGGCGGTAGTGTGTCGTACGATGGAGGTGGTGAAGAACCTCCATTGCGCACCTATGGAGAAGAAGAAGAACAAGAGTGGTTGAACGCCTCTTGTTGTTGCCGACGACGACTCTAGAACTAGAGTATGAAACAAATATCAAAATCCGTTTCATGAAAAAATTTGCTTTCATGAAATCCGTTTCGTTTTTTTTTATTTTGGCATTTTAGGTTGTGGCGTCCTGTGAACGCAAGCCCCACTTCTGCTGGTCCGAAACCAGAATCAACAGCTATCTCGCAAAACCAGGTTAAATCGCGGTGGCTTGCGTTGGTCTGACGTCGCAGGTGGGAGTGCCTCACGATGGCTTCGTCATCGTCATGGTAGTTTTGCAGCAGAGGTGGCGTCGATCTCTGTCACAGAGGTGACTGCCAGGGTGGTCACATTCTGGTGTGAGGGGTTTCGCATTCTGCCATGGTCGTTGCAGCAAAGGTGGGGTGGTTCTCCGGTGAGGCAGAAACCTCAATGGTGGTGAGGCCTGTGGTGGATGACACGGTGTTTGGTGGAGAGGGTGGTGGTGGAGGCGAGCTTGGGTGGGTTGTGGTGGTAGAGGTTCAGGGAGGATGTGGAGAGTTTGGTGGTAATGGTGGAGGCAAAAATATTCAGAATGCAAAATATCTCATTACTAACATGGAAGATGGCAAATTTGAAATCCTAAGAAAAACAAGACTTATCAATTTAGACTCAGTCCATTAAATCAATGACATAATTACCTTTTATGAACAATATTTGAAAAAGACAGATCTTTCAAGCATAACAATTATGATTCAATTGCTACACTTTCCCCATCTTTATGCATGCATGCGTCAACATAACAAACAACCCTCCACCCCAAAAAAAGTGTGAATCAATCTATGCATGAATTAACTAAAACATGTGAGAACGATTCTTCTTCAATCAATGCTATAGAGTTAGCATAAGGTTTAATTAATCTGATGTTGTGGATGTGCATGTGTAGTTATTATCGGGGAAAATCAGGTTCAGTTGGGGATGAAATAAACATAAGCAATAGAGAGGATGAGGGCACATTGGACCCAGACGTTGTGGCTCAAACATATTGGCTCAATCGTGAAATATTTGCAGGTATATTATATATGAAAATTAAGGAAACGAATGTCGACATCCGTTTCACAATTTTCTGAAATGGATGTTGACATCCGGAATATGAAAAAAGAAAAAAAAATTAACGAAACGGATGTTGAGATCCATTTCATACTTTTCCGAAACAGATCTCGACATCTGTTTCTTAAAAAAAAAATTGTGAAACGGATGTCGAAATCCATTTCAGAAAAGTATGAAACGGATCTCGACATCCATTTCAATAAAAAACAAAATAAAATAGTGAAACAGATGTCGAGATCCATTTCATACTTTTCTTAAACGGATCTCGACATCCGTTTCGCAAAAAAAAATAAAATAAAAAAATACCAAACGGATGTCGAAATCCGTTTCACAATTCCCTGAAACGAATCTCGACATTCGTTTCAAAGAAAAAAAAATACAAGGATCTTAACAAACAAACAAGGTTCCAACCATTCAAATCAAATTTCAAAACATTCAATATGATTATGATTAAACAAGAAGGAGACTAACCTGACAACACAGTGAGTGAGAAGAGAATGAAGCAGCACAATGATAAGAGAATGAAACAGAAGCAGAGGCCGGGACCACTGCTACCTTCAAGGGACCACTCACAAAGCAGACCACTCTGGAGAAAAAAAAAACGGACAGAAAAAATAGTGGAGAGAAAAAACGCTGTGCAAATAGTTAGGGGTGCAACCCTCGCATAAAAAGCAAAGCAAAATACCTCGTTGTCGCAATAAATATGATTTACTGCTTTCACCCATTTTCACCCACTGTCAGCTACAAATTTATTAGGGGCAAAATAGTAAATTTTGGGAGTACAGAAGTGCAGGAAGAAGACCCCTAACTTAAAATAGAGTAAAGTGGACTTTACATTTAAGATTCCAAAAGAAAAAAACTATGGTTTTCTTACATATTTATACATATTTATGTAAAATAATAACAACAAACTATTTCAATCTAGTAAATTGAATAAAATCTGATCAAATAAATGTTTTTTTAGTTAAGATTTATAATGAAAGTTTGTGTTAATTGATAATTTTTATTTTATGTATATTAATTTTAAAAGTCAACGGTCTTTTGATAGAATAAAGTACTGCTCAACACTGCTTTATATTCTATTCGAATTTTTTTTTATCTTAATTATTGTATTAGAGACAAGTTATATTTATAATATCGATTATTTCATACGAAAGTTTGATCTTTAAAAAAAGTATATATATATATATATATATATATATATATATATATATATATATATATATATATATATATATATATATATCTATATTTTTTTATTATTATTTTTATTTATTATATATAGTAA
>Ga0214542_1013278_pt1 | contig 10035 bp, 6 predicted proteins | sample CNSS1metaG_FD_160096 | JGI IMG/M metagenome (GOLD analysis project Ga0214542, IMG submission 160096) | Root nodule microbial communities from cowpea collected in UCLA plant growth center, Los Angeles, California, USA - CNSS1 | ecosystem: Host-associated > Plants > Roots > Nodule | place: USA...
TTAAAAAAATATATATATAATATTTATATATATATATATATATATATATATATATATATATATATATATATATATATATATATATATATATATATATATATGTTATGTAAATAACTTAATAAATTTTCTTTATTTTGATTCGTTTGTTTGATGTTAATTTTCTTTATTTTGTTAATTATAGTTTTTTAATTCAAAATGTGATTTTATTTTCTTAAAGAGGAAGGAAAATTAGGTTGTAATTTAGTATTCTGGTGACTACATTTGTTTCAACTACTGATTTCGAAAATAAAAACCAGAATTAAACTGTTCGAGAATCGAATATTTTAAGTATATAGTAAATGTATTATGTTGATAAATAATAAAAGGCATAATGAGTTACTTGAGAATTGATGTGAATAATTCTTTTACATACTTTCTTTCTGTGAATGATTCTCGGCACATCCCAGAGAATTAGGATCCATAACCTCAGCTGAAAACCCAGCCCAAATATATTCAAACATTCATCCCATTCCATTTAGGTTTTCTTTAGTCATTTTCGTAATTTCTTCTCTCATCTCATAATTATAACAAAAATTACCATTATCATGTTATTAACTATATTCTAAAGTAAGTAATCCAAAAACATCTAAAATACATTTCTCTCAAATTATATAATGCATAATAGATTCAGATTTTGTGATATTAAACTATATCTCATATTACATAATTCAGAACTATATAATCTTCTGTAAATTATGCAAACCAAAATATAATATCAAATTACCTAATTCAAAACCACAGCTCAGATTGCACCATCTTATTCCAAAATTATACAATCTAAAATATTCTTCAAAATTACACAATTTAAAATTCTAAATTATTTAACAGTAAATATGAACGCTTTCACTTCCGTAACATAAACCAAATAAATTATGAGAAAAGGCATGTCAATCACTTTTTTATATTATGAGTAAGAAGAAAGTATAGAGATAGAGAAAGAAATAACTAAACTCACTGACATACCCTAGCACAGCATGTGAGGCCCATTCAACGCCCCAGACTAGAATTAGTTTGATGTAAATTAATCATATATTTATCGTGATTTTAAGAATTTTTATTTAATTTTCAATATATATATAATGTATTTTATTCTATTATTTTTAAAATAAATATATTAGCTTATCATATATGTGTCGTCTCCGATCCACATACTATATTTATGCTATATTTATGCATCATAACATGTTACAGTTAAATAAATGAACTTCTTATTATCAAAGCTTAATAGTAAAATATAAACAAAGATTATTCACATATAAGCATCTCCGTAAGGAGTAACAAAAATGTTACAAGTGTTTTAACAATACTAAACATCCACAGGACGGTAATGCAGACAAAATTGGCAGGTAAAGTATTTTCCTTGTAAGTAAACCGAAAGGAATCATCAGAGCCTCTTGAGATGCTGAGTTTTGGAGCTGTAGTTCTCTTCAATATGTCGGGTAACAAGAGAGATTCCATAATGTGAGGCACTCGAGGCAGCATAATAGGATGTTACAGTGAGTTGAGTGAACTTTGGAAGCACATAACCTAAAAATTCAACATGTATCCACATTACTAAAAGGTATTTAAAGCATATAGTATCATCGACACAATAAACTACAAGACTTAAAACACCTCTAAGTGATTTTTCTTATGAAAAGTTAATGACATATCACATGGCAAGTAACATATTCTATCATGCATCAATTTCCAAATATTACATTTTAATACTAAAGCAGTCAATTCAAGCAACTAAAAGTGCAATTGCAGCAAAGCAATGCTATTTAGGGACAACAACTACTGCAAAGCTCCACTCGATTCACCTATTTGGGTTGTCAGAAGTTTTGGCATGAATTGCCATATGCCCTAAACACAGCATAACAACCACAATGCTTCCTCAAAATTGGAGTCTATTGTCCTTTTCATTTCTTTTTAAACAAAATCCCTTTTCTACCCTCTATGGAGATGGCAAGACTTCTACTTTGCTCTTGCATATGCTAAGGAAGTTTCTGCCTTGTTCTCACTTAAACATATTTTCCACCAACCCATAGTCAGGTGCGCATGTATGGTCTTGGTCATGACTGCAGGAAGCAAGATGGTGAGGGCTGAACTTGTAACGAACTTAATATACTGGACAGAAAAGCAAAATACTAGGAAAAACGCCAAGAACTGGAAGAAAACTCCCCAGTGTTACAGTAAGCTTCAGTCAAATATACGTAGACCAAAACAAAAAAAGTCTCGGACAGACCTTGCAGAAGAAGCTCTGTACACATCGTCACAGAAGCATTGTGAAATTCAAATGGACCTCTCCCTCTCAAACCCACCAGACGCAACCCTTAATTTTGGCATAACAAACTGTTTAACAACCAGACGGCTCTGCTCAGCCTATATTTATTGATTCTCCGCTAGATTTCCATTCTGCACTCCTGCTGTAAACCCTCAAACTTCAGGCCTTGCATCATTAACTCTCCTTCAGATTCCTGGACCCTATCACTACCCTCCCGTTGAAGAATTTTCTTGTCCTCAAGGCGAAATGTGGCGAATTTACTAAGTATTCAATAGATTTTCCCTTCCATTTCACTAATCACTGGTGTACAGCCTCTCCATGCTTGAGGTAGTAAATTCTCACTTTCGTCCCTAAAAGTTGTTACGGTCACTTACTGTAGCCCCTGAGATTTATAAATTTAGACATTAGTCCTTGAGATTCAAAACTGCAATATCTTTCTTCCCTGACATCAGTTAACATCAGCATGAACGATGGAGCAATACCTAACAAGTTAAGTGACACGCCTCAAGGGTGAACCTTCAACCAATTTTTGTTTGTAATTTTCCAATGCTCATCAGGCTGCAGCCCATTCCAACAGAAGTTTATATACTACTATGGCAAGTGGAATGATATGGATGAAAAGATATTAGCTTCAATGTTATGATAAATTGTTCAATAGACCCCCTTTGCCTTAAGTTAAAAAACTCTTCAAAAGGATTTCCGAATTTCTTAATGTGACGAGCAATTGGAAGCTCTCTTGAATTCTCCCCGTGTAACGAGCTATTAAAAGTTCTCTTTTGAATCTTACTACAGGAAGACAATATCCTTGTTCCACACTCCAGAAGAGAAATACTACTCACTTTAATGGCCTCCACTGTTCACATCTCTTCCCCATAAACCATCCAGTCCCTCACTCCTCACAACTTGAGCATCACTGACTAACTACCATATCACTTACCCTTTTCTTTCTTCTAGAATAGACTTTTCAAATTGGCTGGATTTTTTGGCTTAAACTGGAAATGTGATTCACCTAAACTGACTCAATGGCCTAATCATTAGAAGACCCTATTTGCCTGAAAAGGTTATACTAGTGGATTGTTAAACCCTTCCGTCTTTAGCTCGAGCAACTAATCCTGAATGGTCCTCCAGGTATTTTGGACTTCAAAATAAACTTGAACTCAGGCTATCCGTCCAACACATCCAACAGGCAATTGGGAGCTTCTCCTTTCAATTGGATATACATTACTCCTCCGAATGGTGTAACTTGCATCCCAACTAAGAAGGAGCACAATCCTCTAGGTATTTGGAAGGATCCTGAAGTTCTACTAAGAAACTATTAATATCGGTGACCTTAGACTAAACAATAAGGATAAAGAATTTATCTTTGTTTACCCAAGATAATGCAGTCACCCATGCTAGCAAATTTGATAGATTTAAATGAAAATCTCCAATATTTAGTTTCAGTGAAATATACATACTTAAACCTAACTTAATCCAACAAAAACAGATTATAAGATGAAGATTTCTACCACTTATATTATATACTATATTTTGGCATTATTTTAAGTTGATGTAAAACTTCAGTTTTTTTCCCAATCCAGATGATTATAGACATTAAAAAAGCATGTCTCTTTTGTTCTTTTGTTACTAAAACCAATGTCTTTGATATCATCAGTTACACCCTAAACTTGAGCTGCGATGTGAATCATTATCTTTTCGTGCATTTTCAACAGTAGCTAGATGATATGTTATTTGTGACTGTAAGGCTATTTTTTCCATTCCAGTCATCACACGTGCATTAATATTTGTTTCAATATTATTTCGTATACTGGGATTTTATACTCCATGTTACTAGCAAACGTATTTGTGTCTTATACCCAAGGTAGTATCCTGTGATCTACAAAACTGATTCAAGTAAACCAATTGGCAAAAGCAGAAACAAATGGGGTATAACCTATCTTTCATGCTTCCTTCTATGTTAAAGCCATTACCGTGAAATAGTTGTCAAATATTCAACTGTGACTCTGTAAGCACTATTAAAAATATAAGGAACCAAATATAAGCCTAAGATGTAAGCATGTGCAGAAGTTACCTCCAAAAGCAGTACTTATGCCTGTGAATATCAACAATGGAGGAATCTGTGAACAAATCATAAAAGAAATAAGATAACTACAGAATAAAACCGAACTCTACGGTACATCAAAGCATCAAATATGCTAAGTATAAAAGGAAAGCGTAAAGAAGTTGAAACCAACTTCTATGCTAAGTTTATTCATGGCATAAACAAAGCATAAAGCCAAGTAATTTCAAAAGTCAATCAACGTCTACATACCCCAACTACGAAAGGAAGCCACTTCGGTCCCTTCAGACCCTTTTGAAGATATGGTAAACCTACAGCCAAAGATAATTAGCAATATCCTCAACAAAGAAGGAACATGACATGAATTTTAATTTTAATCCATTAGCAGCACAAAGGATTTAACATCATCACTAAAAATTATAATACAACAACAAAGCCTTATCCCCAGCGTGAGGGCGGCTATATATGGATCCGAAGACAGCATTTGGCTCGATTACAGACCAAAATTTTAAAGATGTTAACATGTCATAATAAATTAAAATTCCTAACAAAAAAATAAATAATTAAAACATTTTCTAAACTAAATGGCCTGAGATTAATACTGAAAAGGCATTACATAACAAATTTAATATAATCTCCAACGGTATACCACAAAGAAGAAAACAAATAATTAAGCTTGCCTGTATTAAAACCATGAACTGTACTAAGCATAGCACCAATCCCCGTGCCAGCCTATTAAACAGCAAACACAAAGACAATAAGCAACAAGAAAGAACACTCATAAAACAAAAGTACAGTCCGAACTCGAGCCGAGAATAACTCAGTTCGAACTTTGAATTCCAAAAACAAAAATCGCAATTTTTCATCAACCTCGACTGCATTAGAATATTAAAATCAATACTGTAATGATACGACAACCCCAAAAGCGGACCCAATTGAGAAGGAAGGAACTTACGACAGCAGTGGCATCGTGCAACACCGGAGTGATTGTCCACTCGCCCCTTTCCTGATCGTGAAACAAAGACAAATTCGTAGAGTCAATTCATCAAACACCTTGAGCGCAGTTACAAACAAACACTTTGAGAAAAACAGAGTGAGAAAAATACTAACGGAATTAGGGTTGAGAAGCGAGAGACAACGAGGGCATCGTGGGGAACCGAGGCCAGGGTTGAGGGTAGGATCGTGATCTAGATTTCCGTTCCTTAGTTTCTCTTCGTAGACCTCTCTAGTACCCATTCCTCTCTCTCTCTGTGCTACTAAGATCGGTGTTGATCACCGAAAGGGTTTAGAAAGATGAAGAATAATGAATACTCTGCATTTTACTTCATTTAAAAGAAATTTGTGACTATCTTTTTCTCATAATTTCTGTTATGTTTTGATTATCTTTTAGATAATTTTCCCATTTCGTACGATAGATATACAGAGATGGTTTCGTTATAACGATTTATTCAAATATATTTATACATCTTAAGAAAGAAAAAATATTCAGATATCTTTCCAGAACAAAAATATATACTTTCTAAGAGGTGATTAATTTTTCGAAAAAAACAAAATGGCGCGTCAAATATTTTTAGAAGTAATTCTTTTGAGAAGAAAAATATTTTTTTTCTATACTACGAAAACACACGTCCACTATTATGTTTGTATTTCTTAATTTTTATAAAAATTTAAATTAGGTTTAATAAAAAATATATAATTAATTTTTAAAATAATTACTAAATATAAAATTTAAAAAAATAAAATATGTACAAAAAATTTGTAAAAATAATTGTTAAAAATAAAAGAGATTTTAAAATAATGAAGATAAATTATGTATAAAATAATTAATTTTTAAAATAATAATTAAAGATAAAACTTAAATAACTAAATATGGATAAAAAAAAATATTTTTTTATATATTATTAGCATAAACACAGGTGCGATAACATCTGTGTGTATACGTATTTTTTAAATATATATAGTATTATATTAGTAGGTAATGATACTGTAATATTATTAATTTAATATATAAAATTATATTATATTATTAAAAATTAAAAATAAAGTGAAATATATCAAAAAAATATGAGAGAGAAATGTTGATAAATAAAAAAAAAACAGAGATAGACAGTTTTATAAAAAATTTGTAAAAATAAAGTCAATTTTCAAAAATTTAATAAATAATTATATTTTAAAGGATAAAATTAAAATTTTAAAATTTAAACACACATGAGGGTAAAATTAAATCTTTTTACATGTTGATATAGATTATATTATAAATTATTATAGATTATAGATTAATATATTTTTTAACAGAAATTGTTAATTGGACCCTATACTACTTACCTCTTTAGGTTTTCTGTCTCTATTTGTCCTTTTTCCAAAATGACAAAATTAATAAATAAAATAAAGTTTATAAAAAATTAATTTAAAATAATAATTAAAATTTTATTTATTTTGAGAGAACAGATGAAACAAAAAATTATATAATTTGAAATTCAATTTATTAGTATAAATTTTTAAAAATATTTATAATAAATAATAATAATAATATTGTAAAATTCTAAACTTATCTTTTATTTATCATTCATTTTTCTAAATCATTATAACAAAAACAAAATAAATTTTAAATTATATTATAAAATATATCTTTAAATAATTTTTTTTAATAATTAAACTCTTAATTGATATTTTAATGTCTTTCAAAATTCGACTCTCTAAAGATATTTTTTTTATTTTTTTATTTTTTCTTTTCTAAAAATGATAAATAAAAAAAGTACAATTATTTTTTTATCTTTTTTATTTTTAATTTTTTATGTTTTTTTCCTTTTTTTCAATTCAAATTTTATTTATATGATTAAGATTAAAATATTACTCGTAAGATTATAGAGAATGCTATAAATGATAAATATCTTTTATAAATAGATCTTTTATTGTTTTATTGTTAAAAATATTTAATATAATTAAAAATTAGTTAAAATTAGTTTATTTTATAAAATCTATTGTCTTTTTGAAAAGTGAATTTTTTTTCCTTGTCTAACTTTTCTACTTGTTTGTTTTAAAATTGAAATATATCGAATGATTTATGATGATGAGGAATATCTTTTTATCCAATCAATAAGTTAAACAGAGTAAGTGTCTCTTATTTTTTTAGAGTCTTTTGGTTCTTGAGTTGCATGTATAGTCATTGGAGTTTGAATGTATGATTTAAGGGTTTTATATCAATCTTTGTTTAATTGGGATTATTAAAAAATTATCAAAACATTGATCTAATGTTTTTTTTTTGCAAATATTTTCTTTGTGACTATGGGTGCTTAGATGCAAATAAGACTTCGTGTTATGCTCATAGTTAGGTAAGGAAAGTTAGATATTTAAATTGATTGGATAGTGGTTGAATTGGATGTAAATGTGATTTTTCTTGTTTTATAATAGTGATTTAGTGAAAAGGAAAATTTGATGATTTAGGTTAAGTTGATTAGAGCTTTGGGATTGGATGGGAATTTTGTTTCAAAGATAGGTAAATATGGCTCAATTGATTTCAATTAGTATATTTTGAACTTGTATAACTTGTTTTGACTCGTAAGAGAGTTATGGATTATGCAAACACATTGGGTGAGTGTCTCACTCGTTGAGCAATAACATAATTCGCAAAGTTACTGAAGTAGAAGAATACCACTTGTTCGGTAGTAACTCTAAGTGAGGATTGGTTTTGTGAAAGTCAAAGAGGCATGGGCACATCATTTGTTTGGGCAAATTTGTGAAAATTGCTTCGAATGATTATGTTCATTAAGCGAGTGAAACTCTCGGCTTGGCGACATTTTAAGTATTTTCTTCCAATGCTAATTATTGGGTGAGTCTTTTGTAGCTCAACAAGAAAGTATTTCTTTTAAATGAAATGTTTTATGAAGTTATGAGAAATGTTGTTTTGAAATGTTTTGTGCTGTGATTATATATACATTGAAGAGAAAAAAAATATAAGGTATGAGAAGTATGGAATGAGAATGTTTAAATATGAGAAGTATTTCATTCTTGTGTAGTAGGATGTATTGGATAAGGATCTAGTTGGAAATTATCCAAACTTTTTTAAGTACTGTAACTCACATAGATAAAAGTATTTAGATAATGAGAGGTAAATAATTTAAGAAATATTATAATACATAAAGTATACTTATGTAGTTATTACACATAATACTAATTATAAAATGCTTAAATTAACAGAATAGTTTTACTCATTCGAGTGTTACATTATGATATAAAGATTATATTGTATTTACATAGATATGGATATATATAAAGATCGCTAAGCTTTTAAACAAAAATGATAATAAAGAGATACTGAATCGTAATACGAGAATACGATCTCATATCGTTCACGCTACCTCATTCTTATTTCATATACTCATTTCTTGGTTTTTTTCTATTGTAGGCAAATGGGATGGGTTTATTACGTATATGGACAAATTTTTTAAAAATTACGGAAGTAGGCAAAACATTTTGGGGGGGCACGTTTTCGTAAGAAGAAATCGTGTAGCCCCAAACGTTTTTGTGGGTCAGCGTGGTCAGAGGGGAAATCGTGTGGGGGGTGGACGAGATTTAAAGAAAATCGTGTGGGGGCGGAACGACATTGAAAGGAAATCGTTGGGGGGGAGGACGTTTTCAGATGAGTAATCGATTACCCCATACTGTAATCGATTACTGCATGTGTTGCAGTTTTCTGGGTGTAATGTAATCGATTACAGACGAAGTGTAATCGATTACATGGTTAATGCAGTGAAGTGTAATCGATTACAATGGTATTGTAATCGATTACATTGCAAATTTTGAAAAACAAAGTTGTTAAATTTGAATTGGATACATAGGCGAGCATAATAATTTGTTCTCATTTGATAAAGTTTTGTTGGTCCATAAAAGAATAAAGTATTTGAACTTGTAGTTGATGAAGGCATAAGAAATATTAATGTTCATAGAAAATTGTCTTAGTTTTGACATTGTAGAAAGAAGAAAAAAACATTGAAAATTAAATTAACTGAAATAAATAATGTACAACTTATTGACGAAATGGACATTGTCCCCTATGATGACCCTCAGTGCGACAATAAGAGCATTTTTTTGGCTTATCCGTAACGGGTTGATCCATTTCGTTATGGATCCTAGTCCTTGGAGGTCGTCCGGAAGCCTTACGCCTAGTTTGGGGGTCTGGATTGAAATTAGGACCTGTATATGTTGACCAATAGTCCTCATTTCGCAGGGGGTGGAATTGGACTTGATAAGCCTTATTTATGTTATCAAGGGTGTAAACTGGATCGATAAAATTTGAAAGTGGCATGTGACCAAAAGAACAAACAGCTATGACGTGCTGACAGGGTAATCGACTAGCTTGGAAGTGACCACAATCACACCACCAATCGTTTAATCTGACAGTGAATGAGATTGGTTTTGGCCGATAGTGATGGGGGCTCGATATCTCTTGCACCTCGAATTCTGAATTATCTCGATCGTAACGTTAAACATGACAATATGCAGATTTCTGTTGATTTTGTTGGAGCAAGGTTGTGACATCTTTTGGATATTGATGTCCAGCTCTTAACATAGAGTCTGCCTTTAAGCCGCGTTCAACAAACCAGGCATTTATGTTTTGAAATGTAATTTTCAAAAGTGCACAGATAGGTAATGAGCGAGCCCCCTTTAGCAC
>Ga0214542_1013279_pt1 | contig 10034 bp, 3 predicted proteins | sample CNSS1metaG_FD_160096 | JGI IMG/M metagenome (GOLD analysis project Ga0214542, IMG submission 160096) | Root nodule microbial communities from cowpea collected in UCLA plant growth center, Los Angeles, California, USA - CNSS1 | ecosystem: Host-associated > Plants > Roots > Nodule | place: USA...
CACCCACTAACAGGGGCCATGGGATTACGTCCCGACCACTGAAGCACGACCCTGAAAATCTCACCTAGAGATCCCAAGGAATTACGCACTGACACGGACCAACATTCTTAATCAATCAAACGGATTCAACATACATACACACATATATACATATACATCACATACAGTTTCTCATAATTCACCTCTTTCGTATTCCCAGCCAAACCATACCAACTTATTATTCTCGAACTATGAATATGGAACTCCGTCTCATATCATTATCATGCCACATTGATACCAACCATTTCATGTCTCATGTCGAACTCATACCAAACTCATCATTTCAATTCCATGAATCATCTCATACATATATCATACTCACATCAAGTTAGAGCTCATAAATCACAACTCATACGCCCTCGCATTTCATGTATACTCATTCATTTCATATTTTAACATAGCAATATAACCAAGCATGTATTTAATACCTCAAATAAGGATTCCGAATAGTACCCCCACATTCTCTTGCCCAACCCTCGCTTAGGCTAGAGGCCCTCGCTCAGGTGAGAGGGGTTCTCTCGCTTAAGCGACAAGCCCTCGCTTAGGCGAGATCGCGACAGAGGCGAACGGGTGTTTCTCGCGTACTCACTTAGGCGAGTCCTTCCTCGCCTGAGCGAGCCCGCTCCTCGCCCAAAAGTAAGGCCCCTCGCCTGGGCTGCAACTATAGCGACCCATCCTCGAACCCCCACGCAAGCTCGCTTAGGCGACCGTCTCTCGCCTGAGCGAGATAACACCTCGCTCAAAACTAAGACCCTCCGCCTGAGCGAGAGCTCGAGTGCGAGCTGAGGTTGGTTCTCTGCAAGTCTCGCCTAGGCAAGATCAAGTCGCTTGGGCGAGATCAATAGACTACGCCACTGTTCAACCTGCATCAGTTATACATTCGCACCCAATAATATTTCCAACCATCTCATACGTTCACAATAACATGCAAATCTCAAACAATCACGATACAAACACACAACCACAGAAAACGCATTACACAACCAGAGGGTTATAGCTTCCCTTACCTGGAAAAGGGCCAACAGTTGGGTTCTTGGGTGTAAACAGAGAAAGGCAGCAGCTCCTAGAGCGGTTTAGCGAGGTGGAATGAAACTGGCTCGAACAAGTGCGACGAAGCTCCAAGGCTGAACCCTATCGGAGAGGGTGACAGCTACTCAAAGGGGGTTAGGAAATATGTTTCAACAAAGTGAGAGGAATGAGGTTTAGGGCAGACTTAGGGTTTGTTTCCCTTTGGGCCAACCCTTAGGCTCAACTCACATGGGACAACCCTTTTAATTTAGGGCAGAAACTATTGGGTCTTACATCAAGTGATCGGATTATAATTAAATTGTTATGCTTAGACTTTTATACTCTCAAGTAAAAAGAAGAGTTGTGTATCATCTATAGCTTTTAGTCATACAATTGGCCATACAGAAAAATTATAAAGATTATAATTCAATTATAATCTTTATAATTAAATAAAAATTATAATTTTAGTCTAATGATAATCGCTTGATCTTAATATTTATTTATTAATTTAAAAAAAAAAAGAATTTAATTATGTCACTTATTTCACCCACTTTGTTTTTTTTAAAAAAAAATATATGATATACAATGATAATTTTGTAATTTTTTAAATTTTTTTATCTTTAATATTTTGTGAAACTATTTAAATTTTGTATTAGTATCTTTTTATCTTACATTTGATGAGTAATGTGATTTATTTTGAATTTTTTTTTCATGACGACAATAAGGTGATTTATAGTTTAATTTCGTTTGGCCGTTCTTTTTCTGTCTGTGATTTATTCGAGATGTTTAATTTGCTTGAAGTATTTGTAGGTGAACATTCGTCTCGGTTATTCGTTTTCTAGATCACTATTTTCTTCTTCAAATTGAAATCGTAGTTATTTTTTAGACTTCAATCACCACACAATGTATGAATGTATCCATTAAATTATTTTTGTTGATATTTATTTATTTTTTGTTTAATTTTTACAAGTTTGAAATATTGAAATTAATTGTTAAAATTGATTTAATATAAATGACTAATGTTATTATAAATGTTAAAAGCTGTAATTTAAAATTTAGTAATATTAAAATTTATATGGACTAATTAATTATGTTAGTTTCTAAGAGCGACTTAATAAATTAGTCGTGGTTTGTTTAAAATTGTAAAGACTAAATTATAGGAAAATTGTAAAATGTATTGTAGGGAGATTAAAAGGGATATTATAGTTTAGATTGATTGTAGGAATAATATATATAGTAAAATGTTTGCATGATATTATTTGCTTTTGTTGAACTAATTTTATTTAAATTAAGTATTGTATACATGAACACATTTGAACCGTCTATGTTTCCCATTTGAGAATTAATATAAATAGTTAAACACTGATGATTTGTATTAAATATCAAAATCTCTTATTGAAAAAATTGAGAGAATTATTTGTCATAATTTGTTAATACATATACACCGTAAGTCTATTCTTAATTTTCCTCAAATTTTAATTGAAATAAGTTTGTGTTGTTATTTAATAACATATTTAACTACGATGATGTTTTGTTATGATTTTTATTTTGTGTATTTTAAAAACTCATATAAAATGTTTGAAATATTTATCAATTTTAAGATAATAGACTACTAGGTTTGAAAAAAAAATCTATAACAATGTATAAAGAGAATTTCCTCTTTTGTCTCCACATTTCAAAATATCAAATTTACCCTTTAAAATATAATTATTTATTACATCTTTGAAAATTGACTGTTATTTTTACAAGTTTTTTTAAAAAATTGTTTATCTCTGTTTATTTTTTTTGTCTCTATTTATCAACAGTTATTATCTCATCTTTTCTAATATATTAACTTAAAAACATTACATTATTATCACCTACTAATATAATATTATACATTTTAAAAAATCGTACTCTATGCCTCCCCGAATATACTGTAATAAAGTTATTGTATTAGATGAGAAAAAATAGAAGAGGATTTAAATAAATTTGCAACCAAACTCTATTTAACTATACGGTGAAGATGAATGGGTGGTGGGAGTGAAAGTTAAATTTGAAAAAATAAAATGGCAGTGTGAATTAATGAGGTTACATTATTCTTTAATCTCAGTGTTATTTTAATCCATTTTTTATTTATTTTTAACTTATCATTTTAATTATTTTTAATTTATTATATCATATTACTAAAAGAATTAAAATAAATAATTAAAAGGTAATTAAAATAGTAGATTAAAATTAAGTTTAAATATCATTATTTTATATATATTTCAACATAAAAAAATGTTTAGAAATTTCACATTAATTAGTCGTAAGATAGATTTATAAAATATAAATACAAATATCTAGATAATTTTATAAGATTGAATTAAATTTAAAATTCATTTGTTAAAATATGCACAATTTAGATGTTATGTAAAAAATTACATGTAATATAATAATTTTACGATCTTCTTTGCTTATCTCTCATGTTTAACTTACACATTCTTCTACGATACACATGTTATTTAGAGAAAAAATCTATTACCATAAATATTTTTTGACTTTAATAATATATATCTTTTGATTTAGTTTTTTATTATGATTCAATTATCTATTTTTTAAGTATGTTAACTAGAATCGAGTAATTAAGACTATAAAGAATAAAATAACTTACCACTATTAGTATTTTATTAACATTGTTTACATATTAAATTATAAGGGAAAAAACTATTTAAATAAAAAAATGTAAAGATAAATATATTTTTTTCGTTAAGTTTGATATATGTCTAGAAGGTGTCTCACAATAAAAGAATCCATAGTTTTATATTATATGTGTGTGTGTGTTTTTTTTTCTAAAGAATCAAATAAGATTGTATCAATTTGTGAATGTTTTAAAATTGAGATTGTATCGAGAAGATATGTCTGATTAGGAGCTAAACTCGACAATATCTTGTATTTGAAAAAAAAAAGAATTAAAGTAAATATTTATATATTTTAAACTTAAATGAGAGATTACTTGGTAAACGATGAATGTGATTCTAAATTGAAATTGTTACGAATTGAAGTTATATATTTTACATGATCAAAGCCAAATAAATTATAAGTTTTGTTGGTTTGAGGTCTCTTCAAGTTTATTATGCTTCATTTGATTAAATGAAGAAAGAGAGGAGAAAAGGAAAAGTCATTATGCATTTTTTATATTCATTAAACTATAGTACTTCTAATATTCATTTTTCAACAATTGGATATTGACTAAAGATTGGGAATATGAAAAAATATGTTTGTAGTCATTTCCATATTGATTATATTCCAACACATGATTATATTGGTCCAAATTGTCTCAAGCTTGTCAAAAACATGTTAAATCCATTTCAAAACTAGCTTTATTTTTTTAAAAAGGATAAACTTGAAAAAAAAATCTATACATATTATTCTCATGAAAATAATTAATCCACCATAAAATAGATTTTTATATTAGTTCAACGTATCTACAATTTATGTAAGTTAATACTCAAATTATCCAATCTTTCATATATTTCATTAACATCTAAAATCTAATCAAATTTTCAACAACACAACATCAATGATTTACTTTTTAATATGTTCCTAAATCATTCTACTACTTTCTTTCGTGCCGTTATAACCTTACTCACATTTCAATGTTAACTTTCAAAAAACACGTTGTTCTTTAAAAAAAGACTTTTAAAAAAGATAATGAACTTGGTAAGATGAGAAATCCAAATTTATTTTAAAAAAAACTTTTAAATAAATATGTATATTATTATAAATTTATACTATCATATTTTGATATTAGTTAAGTTAGGTTTGTTATTGACTATTTTTTGGATTATGATCAGGGATGTCAACACGACACGTAGGGTACGGGTAGTAGTTTTCTCATATCTTACTCGTATTTTTTTTAATATCTGCGGATATTTACAAAAGAAAATTTTAATATTTAATAAAAAAATTTAACCATAAAATCAAATAAAAATACAATGCATAACCTTTATAAATTTCAAATAAAGTAAAAATAACTCATTTAAATAGTGTTGAATGACAATTTACAAATAAATGAAGATTTTTTTAAAACCAATTGATAAAAAATAACACATTCAAAATCAATGTGTTAATGTTTTAATATTTTTTTTAATTTAAATTATAGTATAGCGGATACATATATTCATCGGTACGAATACTATGATACTTGTACCTGTCATGTTAACATGTGGGTATAAAAAATATTCATACCTGTTACCCGCCAATATTCATCTTCAATATTCATTTCCTACTCGTTGCAAGTTTTATCCGTGAATACAAATTTTTTTTTCCATCCTTAATTTTGATAGTCCTTATAAAAAATAATGACCTAAATCATCTAACAATAAAATACAGGTTTTAAACCTTAAAAATTGATGATTTTTATAAAAATGAAAATAGTTATTTTAACTTTTATATATAACTTTTTAACTTAAAATACAACTACCATTCTTTTTTAACTTTAAATACTATTTTCTAATATTTATAAGAACAAACTATTACTTTTATTAAATTTTATTCAAATAAGATATTATAATAGCATGAACAAATCTCTTTTAGTACGTAATAATAAACTGTGCACCAATCCACATTTAACAATATTTCTAGCAACACTCGTACACTTTCTTTTCACTAAGAAAAGTACAATGTGCCACTTGATTACAATTTAAAAGAAGTACGTCACATCTTACAAATATCTTATAAATAAGAACCATAATATAAATAACCAACTATAACTATTACAAACTTTAAATAACATATAACATTAAACAACCATTAAGTAAAATCAATGTAAATATAATGTGCATTTTAGTTTAGTTTGATTTGATTTTTTAGAACAAAACTAAAAAAATTAACTCAACCATGTATATGTGATTTTTCAATTTTATTTTGTTAAATTTTAGTTTGATCAACTTTTATATTTGTTGCAATTGGTTTGATCATTCACAATTATTGGGATTAATTTGACTCTTCATAACTTTTTATATTAGTTCTGAACACACTTGTTATCAGAAAGTATAATATAAATTTAGAATTTTTTTTTTGGCAAAACCTTCCTTCAATTCCTAAAATAATAAAGACTTACACGATCATTGCAATCTATTAATATATTATACAAGTCATGGTACACGAAGGGTAATATCTATTATTATAAGTTGTAGAATTCTAAATATACACTTCCCGTAATTTCTAAAATCATAATTTGTATTTAGAAAAAGGTTTTCTATAATTGTTTTTTAAATATTTTCATCTTAGTGCAATTTACCTTCATTCTATCTCGACCATATATAATTTCTTAAATAAATTGTCACTAATGTAATTTTAAGTTTTGGAGTAAAAATATGAGATTTGAATACAATATAAAAAAAAACTTATAAATTCATCGTTTTTAAATTTTAGGTTAAACGTAATATTAATATCTTGTGTGTTGATATTGGTGTTGCATATTCTATTCAACATTCCTCATAATATTCATGAGTGATATCAAAATTAATATATACTACTAAAAAATTTATATTCCTGTCAATCTTTTTTTTATTTTTTTTAGAAAATATTTATAAATTTTGTTATGAAAAAAAATTGTAGGAAATTACTGTCAATTTTTTTGAAAAATATTTTGTATAAAACATTTTTTGCAACAAATTTTATAAGAAATACTTGTGAATTTTATAATTTTGTAGAAAATAATTATCCACAAAGGAATTACCTACCAATTAAAATTCTTAAAAAAAATAATAGGAAAAAGTCTTTTCTTGCAAATTTTATTAACAAATTTGCAAAAAAATTCTCATATAACCTATTCCTTATATAAAAAAATATCAAAATTACATTTATCTTTCGAATCATATCACATTATATGAATAAATTTATATGAATAGTATTTCAAAAACTATCTATAATATTAATAAAATCATTTTAGTGTTTTTTCCCGTACATAAATTTTTACTATTTTTTTAAGTAACCCTTTTTCTAACTATCCGCTTATTAAAAAAAAGTTACCTCTAATAAAACTATGCAAATTGTAATTTAATAATTACTATTTTCATTTTAATAATTATTATTGTAATATTATTTTCATCGTGTGATTCTACTAGTCATTAATAACGATTATGTGATTCCAGTAGTTATTAATAATGAATTATAATGTTTAATTTAACTCCAAATATTCTCAAAACAGTATTTATGGTCATTTTAAAAGTTTGAAATTTCTAAAAGCTAATTATCACTTTTTAAAAATAATTACAATTAGTAAATATAAATCTAATTATTTAATTCCAAAACATTTCTATCATTTTAATTTTTGTACAATGCATATATGAAACTTTTGGATAACTAAAATCAAATAATTTTAAGTGACTAAAACTTTAATAACTAATATTAGAGATTGTTTTGAGTGTAGGGACCAAACACCTAAAATCAACACTTAAATTACCTTTTTCTCCTCAGCTTTCTTCTTATGTAGCTTGTCGTATCCTCTGTTCCACACAATCTTCCTTATTCCTCGATCGGTGTACCTGTCTAAAAGGTTCCGAGATACTTAAGTCAGTTAAGACCGATCGGTAGATAATCGTAACTGCTGTAATAAATGCGAATTAAAGATTCTCACCAACCTACCTTAGGCCCCTATTTATAGTTTCCAGTTTGGGCCTGTGATTAGGGCTCCTTAATCATGGCCCAATGGCTTTTTAATTTTGATTACTGACTTGTTTTATCTTAATTAATCTGATTGACTGGTCAAGGTTCCCATTTGGCCGATCGACCGGAGGTCGCACGGCCTGACGGGTTGCCCTTTAAAGGTGAGAGTCTCTATGAAGATGGAGACAACATTCAAATGAAGATGAAAGCGGAGGGAGTGTTTAGTCCGTCTGACCGACAGGTAGCGAATATAGTGTGCTCAAAGCTAAGACTCCGATGGGTTGGTCGCCTTAGCGTCTACTACGAGGTTCATCCGTGACGGACGATCGTACAGTGTAGAGACTAATTTATACTCCAATTCATAAATTAGTTATAATTTTTTTATTAACTAGTTTTGAACCTGTTGGCACAGGTGATTCATGATTTATTTATTAATTTTGTTTAAATATTTTACATGTAATTATTAAGATACTTTTATTAAGAATAATTTAGTTGATATTAATAATAAATATTTGTTATAATTTAATAATATTAATTTGGTATTAGTAATTTTAGAAATAATTATTTATATTAAAATTTGTATTGTATTATATTAAATTTTGTTTATAATATATATTTTATTAAAAGAGATTTTGGAAAGAAATAAAAAAATTAATAATTTGTGACATAATAATCTTCATATTGCTTAAAACAACTTAATTGAATAACTAATGATATAGTAATTTTAAAATTAATTATTTTACATATTAAAATTTGTATTACACTATGCTAAATTTAGTTTACATTACATTTAGAATTATAATTTTTAAGTGTATAAATATAAGTCACGGTAATAAAACATTTAAGTGTATAAGTATGTAAAAGTAATTGTATAAAAAGTGAAATAGTAATTTAAATATATATATATATATATATATATATATATATATATATATATATATATATATATATATAAACAGCTGTAAAATCTCATTATTTTAATTGAATAGATTCTGTAACATCTCAAAATTTGTACCATAAGTGTGTTAATATCTAAAAGTGTATGATACATTATTTTTCATAGGTATTGTGACTAGTATAATAAATTTTGAACATATGATATAAAAATTAAATTATTCAAGAAATCAAAATTTAAGTGTTTGCAATTAAAATAATAAAAATATTACTACAAAATAATATACTTCAATAATAAAATAAGTTATAATACTTATAACATTATAGCTACATTTCAGTTTCCAAAAAACATATGTTTTGCCTTTATTATAATAATAATATAATAATAATAATAATAATAAAATATTTATAGTCTTCTCCAAATTCAACCTTTATGATATATGTATAAACACTTTATATATTATGATAAGGTAAACAAAAAAATTGTTTTTAGATTGAATCTCCACTGTCACGTCACAATTCATGTACATGCACTGTCAAAATGGCAAATCACAATTAATGCCATGATAGGTTAATATTAACGTCAGATTCGATAAACAAAAAAAATAATCTTGATAGGCCAATCTTTAACAAACTAAACTAAACCAGAGAAGAATTGAAACAGAAACAAGACAATGCAATTTAAACTAAGTGTAATCATTACAAAATGTAGTATAAATATGGATGAAGTGAATCAAAGGGGGGAAAGAAAGAGAGACAATGAAGAAAAAAAAAAAGAGATGGAGGACAAGCAGAGAGTCTTTGCAAGTGTGAGAAAAGAAAGAGAAGAAAAATAAAATACAAAGATCGTCTTCAAAAGTATATCTTCCATAGCTAAGGTAAAGGAAGGAAACATCTATCATTTTATCTTTTTACTTTGATTATTTTTTTATCTATTCATAATTATTTTTATCTCTATATTTACCCTAAGTGAGGTGTCCCTAACCTCATTCTAATTTATATTTAGTTCCCATTCCTATTTATTTATTTATATTCATCCCTAGTTGTGCACTGGTCCTATTTATTCAATTTATATTTACTCTCATTTACTTATTTATATTTATCTCCAGTTACGTACTGGTCCTTTTTATTTATTTATATTTATTATTATCCATTGATCCTATTTATTTATTTATATAATTATATGGTTTAATATTGAAATAAAATTTATGATAAATAAATATTTGATTATTGTAGTTGGAGGTATGACCTTGGGGATTTAAACGAGTTAGTATTACTCAAGATGAGATGTTCTTGAGTTACGTTGTTGGCCATGAGCTCATTTATCCTGACTAGTCACTACAAAATTAATCAATATCTTTATAAAGTATAATAAAATCCAGTTTTATGGACTTGGGAGAATTTTCATTTCGTTTTATCTTATTATGATATACTGTATTTTTTTATGTGATATTTGT
>Ga0214542_1013281_pt1 | contig 10033 bp, 7 predicted proteins | sample CNSS1metaG_FD_160096 | JGI IMG/M metagenome (GOLD analysis project Ga0214542, IMG submission 160096) | Root nodule microbial communities from cowpea collected in UCLA plant growth center, Los Angeles, California, USA - CNSS1 | ecosystem: Host-associated > Plants > Roots > Nodule | place: USA...
CTCTTCTGTGTTGCATGGTTTATTGGCCTTTTTACACGCAAGTGAAAAATGTCTCACTTTAATTATATGTCAACTTAAATTATCCACTTCTGGTATATGTCCAAAAATGGATTTATGATAAATCTATTTTAATGGACTTAAGGTCCACAAATATATGAATATGAATTTAAAGTCCAAAAATATATGGATATGAATTTATGATAAATCTATTTAAATGAATTTAAAATATTATAAATTTGAATTATTATAGTTAGACCTAGTTTGTGACTTCAATTTGCGAGTATAATTGTTGGAGGTCCGTGCAGTTGAAAGAAACAGCAACAGGAAGAAAAAGGCGAAAATAATTAAGCAAACTACTTTTGTAAGTGCTGGTGGTAAAGCATTCCATTGCTACCAATTTTTCCTTTTCCATGTGAAAGCGTTGAATTGTTCTTCACACAGAAATTTCGATGTAGTTCCTCTTTCTGGTTTTACCATTTCCCTCAGAGAAGAACTTGTGACTTATTTAATGAGAAAAAGAAAAAAAAAGTTACATTTGGGATGTTTATTAGCTGCACGAAAGAGACGATGATGATTGTTCATGAACAACCACCAACGGTTCATTAACATGACAGCAAGTTGGTGCCATCTGCCATTGTAATTCTAGGGTTTCCCTTATATACCATGGCGACATTGAAATGCATGTTCTTCTTCCACGTTGAAGTTCTTAGTTAATCGGGGTTGTTATGGATTCCTTCTAGCAAAAGTTTTCCTACCTACAATCGGTGCTCTTGTACCACCCATTACTGCATTAATTGCAAGCATCTTTAAACATGCTCATTAAACATTGCCCCCTAATTAATTAACACTCCATTGCACTGAATGAATTGAGTTATATATCTGCATGGTGATTTTATTGTAGCATGTGTTTGAATGGATGCTCAATATACTAATGTTCGTTGGGAATAGTTCAAATGTGAATAAAAGTTTCACATTGGATAGAAAAGACAAAATTAAATACTATATAAGATACAAGACCCATAATCACATTGCCTTAAGGTTTTTGAATAAAAGTGATGTCAAATACCTTATATATGTAAGACCAATGCCATATATACATAATCTCTTAATGCCTATAAGCCATATGAAAAATATATAACCCATCGCTTCTTAACTTACATCTTTCATAAGCTTAATAAAAGTCATCAATAATGTAATACTAAATATTTGTAGGTGGTCATACAATGACAGAGTTACATGTATCTTTTCATCACATAATACCGTCATCGTATTTATAATATTCTTTTTTTCCTTTTCTCCCTTTTATAAAGTGCATCCAAAAATCATATTTTCTAAATAAATTTTAAAGGATTAAGGATTTGTTTCAACAAACATTGTAAAAGAAAAGTAAGAAGAAATAAATAAAATAAAATGTAAAATTTTAGAGAAATTATATGAAAAAAATAACTTGTTGAAAGGGACTTTATACCACTTTGATAGGTATCGACATTTTGTCTATTGTAACAAACCCTACCTAAACAAATATTGATAGGGTAGTGAAAATCGTGAATATTTTTGGTATTGGAATAGTCATTCCACCTATTTTGTCGAGATAAAGAAGACATAATTTATCATAACTAGTTTCTGTCAAGAAAAAAAAGGCAAGACCAATAAATCTGTGAGATTATTTTAAGAAACTCATATGAGAGATTGAGGAATAAACTATTTTTTTTATATTGCATTGACTAAAAGATGTTGAAGATCCATAAATTATTTGAATAGAACCTAATAACATTAACCAGAGAAAAAATATAGAATTAGCCGGAGATAATAATTCCTGACCATAGACACCAACTAGTACATTAGTTTTAGCTCCCTACATTTAATAGGTTTATGTCTCAAACTGTGACTATATATAACCTTCAAATTATCTTCTTCTCTTCCAACTTCTTTCTCTCTCTCTCTCATCCCATACCTATAGATTTCACATTATGGCGTTTGCTAAGGTTATCATAGCAATTCTTCTTGCACTCACTATGGTCGGAATTAGACCCTCGGCATGCCAAACAGTAGAAGGCAAAGTCTCATGCTCTGACTGCACTCACAACTACAATTTCTCTGGTTTGTATCCACTCTCAATATTATTTTCAAACAAATTCTGACAATGCAAATGTATTATATATACTGTATAAGGATAAATAACTTTTTAATCCCTAAATTTAAACACGAAATTGGAATTCGTTCTCTTTAAAATTTATATATATTTGGATTTTCAACTTGAAAAATGAATCAATATAATCTTTCTAACCCAATTGTGTTAATTTTTTGTAACGTGTCAATTAATGTTTTGGATCAATACTTAAGTTATTTATACCGTTTAATACATTTTAATTCAAATGTCAATTTCAAAGACTATTTTAATGCATAAAAAAACTAATATATTTAGATTAAAAAGATTATATTCATTTATTTTTAAAGTTTAAAAATTAAATTATAAAAGATATCGAATGAAAATAAATTTTAATTTTATGTCCAGAGACAAAAAAAAAATATATCTTATTATACATATTACAACTTGTAATCAGGTAACATTAGTATAAATGGACAGTGTTCATAAAATGACCAAAAACTTAAAAGCTTAAACTATAGTAGTTATTTTGAAGCTGATGTAGTACTCCATCAGAAACACATTTTGTGCACATACATTCTAGAACTCTTGATGTTTTCAGGCATTATGGTCGCAGTGAAGTGTGAAGGTGTGAAAAAGGTTGCTGCGGCGACAACAGAAGAGAAGGGTTTCTTTAAGGTTGATCTTCCCAGAGACCATGAAAAAGCTCTCTCAGAGAAGTGTCTTGCGAGACTTCTTGGGGGGCCAAATCAGCTGTATGCTACAGAGAAGAACCAGGTCTCTGAAATTGTGAAGGAAAAAGAGAAAAACACTTACACAATTTCCACTCCTCTTAGTTTCTTGAGATCGTGTCCTAAGAATACAGAATGCAAGGTTACTGATAAGCAGTTCAGTTCATCCAAATTGGATCTTCCTCTGCCTCCAGGGTGGGGTTTGCCACCCAATAGCTTCCATCTTCCTTTTTTCCCCCTCTTTGATTCGCCCATTTAACAGGTCAAATCTGGGAAGAAAAAAAAACAGTGTTCATATATATGCATATCATGTGTGTAACATGGAAGAATTTCATATAAATCTCAATGTGTGTCTTCAAGGGAGTTTATTTCGGCCACAGAAATAAAATTTCGTTTTAATTTGACCCAGTGTGTTTCTATTTTATTTTTTTTAATTAGAATGAAAGAAGATATTAAAATTGTTTATATATATATATATATATATATATATATATGTTAAAAGTTAAAGCATTTTCTTTCCATAAATTTCACCTCATTGACGGTTGCTCAATACCACCGATCACAAAATGAAACATAAATATATGTTTATCATCTTTGTAATCCTAGAAATTTTAAATCACCTCATTAATCTTGAGTTTGGATTTATTTTCAGAATTCTTTTTGTATATTTTCTGCAAATACAATTACAAAAAAAATAATTCTATAATCACAGTGGCGGACCATAATGGTGGCAGGGAGGGCCATGGCCCCCCAAAAATTTTGATTTTTTTATGATAGGTATTTGAATTTTTTTATATAGATATTATGTATTTTAATTTTTTTTATTATAAATATTAAATTAAATATTCTTTTCTTTTATAAAAATAATAATTAATGGTAATAAATAATAAAATATAAAATCATATATAATAAAGAATAAAAAGATTTATCAAGATATTTTTATTATTTTTTTTATTATAGTTTGAGTTTCTCACAAATTGTTCTTACTAGTGCATTTTGGAGCATTTACATCGCAGTATATGCCTCGGTTCCTGCGGACCCGCTGCATATAAGCACGCGGTGGCAGTTTCGTAATTAAATTCATCTTTTATGCCTCGGTTATCATACTAACCGAGGCATATGGCTAAAAAAAAATTTTGACTCACGCGTTGACCCATAATTTGAATTTTTTTTTTTACTGAAGCAATATGCCTCGGTTCTCTAATAACCGAGGCAGTAGCGAGACAATAGGCCTCGGTCAAGCGCCCACCGAGGCAGTAAGGGTACAATATGCCTCAGTTTCGAATAACCGAGGCAGTATCCCTTCGTAGGGTTAAAAAACCCCAATTTCTTCATTGTGCAGCGACATCTTCTCCGATTTCTCTGTGAGCTTCACCATCTCCGGCCAGCCTTCATCTTCTCCAACGACCAGCGCCACCGTCCCGCATAGCTCCCACCGTCCAGCACACCTCCGACGCACAGCTCCCACCATCCCGCACACCTCCGACGCTCTAGGGCAGCATTTCGTCACCGCTGTTGCCGACCCCCGCCGTCGCTCCTGTGAGGTTCGTCTCCGCAGCTCCCTTCCGATCTCTTCAACCGCGACGACCTACGAAAATCCCGTTCGCGCAAACACGCCTCCGATGGCCACAGACATGACGACGCGATCGGTGTTGCAGAGGGCGAGGGAAGGGTTTGGCGGCGGAAGCAATGGCGGAGGACAGCGCAGCCATGGCCGCGGACAGTGGAAGGTTTCAGTGTGTAACAAAACTGAGTTGGTTGGTGCGGTGGAACACAATTACGCCTGCACCGCACCGCCCTTCTCCGACGACCAGCGCAGCTCTGCGTGTTTTTTTTTGAATTTCTGATGCTCATTAGGCCTCGGTTGTGCGAGAACCGAGGCAGTAAAAGTTAAATATGCCTCGGGTTGTAACCGAGACATAAAATACTAGCTTTTTACCTCGATCGTATATGCAGCGGGTGCGGACCCGAAGCCAAAAGCTGGAAATAACCGTTGTCATTTCCCTTCCCTGCACTAGTGTCTCATCTTTCATTCTTATGTGTTTTCGTTTTCTTTTGTATTTGAAAAGAAAAAAAAATATTTTATTTTTGCTCTTATTTCTCCTTTGTTCTCTTCCATTCTCGAGGAAGAAAAAAAGAATCGTCTCACTTGATGGTGAAATATTAGTTTAATCATTTATTTAATGAACCTCTTTTATATTATTTTTTTATTTTATGAATATAGAAGAAAAAGTATTGTACTGTGTGTTTTTTATAATCAAATTTTAATTGTGGTTCCATTATATGTCTATTTTCTTTTGTTTCTCAAGAGAAAAATATCTATTATTTTTGCTCTCATATCTTAATTGTTCTCTTTTATTTTCGAAGAAATAAAAAAGAAGTTTTTATCTTTTGTCTCACTTGATAGTGAAATATTAGTTTAATAATTTATTTAATGAATTTATTGTATATTAATTTTTTATTTTATGAATATAGAAATAAATGGATTGTATTGTTTTTTATAATTGGATTTTAATTGTGGTTTGATTATCATCGATTGATTTTTTCTTTTAGATTTTAAGTGTGGTTTGATTTCCCGTAATGATGTAGCTTATTGTTATACTAATTTATGTATTCATTTTTACGGTATTAATGTTAATAATTAAATGTATAAATTTTAAATGTATTTTTTTGACTCCCCCAACAATATTGGTCAAGATCCGCCACTGTATAATCATGGACAACATTCTTATCGTATTCCCACCGGCACCATATTCAAAGCCAAAATTCAAAAAGTTATTCGATTCCATTAAATACCCAGGTGTATTACGTGTGTTGCATGATAACTTAATCCAAAATTTATCTCTCTAGATATAAATATTTATAATCATTAAGTGAATATAGAAATAAGAGATAAATAATTTAAATTACATATAAAAAAAATATGTCATATATTATCTCAATCTATAGGTTAAACATTTATAAGCTAAACAATTTAAATTACATATAAAAAAAATTATGTCATACATTACCTCAATTTATAGGTAAGATGTAGTTTTGTTCCAATGCACCTAGTAGAACAAAACCTAGTATAATATAAACCATATAATTAATTTTCTATAGGCAAAAAAAATCAATGAATACATTATTTCATTAGACATCTTAACAACAGATGATTAACAGTAGACAATTAACAAGAAATAATGAAGTTATTTCAAGTGAGATATGTGTGTTACTTCGTTGCATCAAAGAGAACTACACATACATGTGCTGAAAAAAAAATTATTAACTTCAAATCAATGACAGATAATTACCAGAATTATTCCGCAAAAGGTTAAAGATTGTTATCTGAGAATGATTGAAGGGATAAAGAACCGGTCCCAACTTCTTCTTATTAGAATCATAACATAATAATTGACGTGAATTGCAATACTTTGGTAAGTGTTATGATTTTGATTGATCATTTTCTTCAAAAATAAAAATAAAAATGAAGATAACAGAGGGGTGAGGAGCATAAAGAGACACACTTTTGAAGTTGATGGTAATATTTGACTTGGTGCTAGTAGAAATTATGAAGAGTTTGGTTCTAAATTAAAGGAGTGAGAATTTATGTAGATGAATGATTTGAGTCTCCTGCAGTATTGGACGAGGTGCAGTTAGGGAAAGGGACAGTGCGAAGGTAAATCCTTGCTACTTTTCTGTTCAAAATTTTGATTTGGCTTCTGCTAAGAACCATTAAGGTCCTTTTACTAATCTATTAATCTTATACTCATGGCCGCATTTCATAAAAATAAATATTAATTTAAATTAAGATATTCTTTAACATGAAGAAACTATTTAATAAAATTAGAAGTAATAATTAAAAAATGTTTAACAGTGATTTTTATATTAATTAAATAATTAATTATTATAAATGTTATAAAGAAGAGACAAACTAAAAAAAATTAACATATTAATTTTTTAATTAAAAATGATGTTCTTTCCTTATTATTATTTTTTTCTGTTATATTAAATATGTTTTTTCATTAAAAAAATAATACTAAGATAATAATTAGAATGAGAAAAGTTAATACAATATTTTTACTGTTAAAATTTGTAAGAAAAAAACTTTATATTATTTCCTGATAAAACACGTATACAATCACTACTACAAATTCTCATATTACATGGAAATTTTCTTGCAAATTTGTTAAAAAAAATTGCAAGAAAAGGCTTTTTCCTGCTATTTTTTCTAAGAATTTTAATTGGCAGGTAATTCCTTCGTGGGTAATTATTTTCTACAAAATTATAAAATTCGCAAATATTTCTTACAAAATTTGTTGCGAAAAGTGTTTTATACAAAATATTTTGCAAAAAAATTTGGCAACAATTTCCTGCAATTTTTTTTTTCATAACAAAATTTATAATTATTTCCTACAAAAAAAATTTCAAAACAAAATTGACAGGAAATATGAATTTTTTTAGGAGTGAATTATTAATTCTTATATATTTAAATTTTAAAGTGTATTTATTTTCTATTGTCAGAAATTTAAAAGCATATGTTAAAAAGTTAACAGTACATTGTAATAATATAAATTTTATTATTTTATTTTAAATTAGAGGAAAAGTTAAAAGAAAATATGAATCCAGTCTTAAATTTCTATAATATTGGGATTAATAGTTATTTATGAAAGATAATTTTATTATTAACAAACATATTCAATAAATAATGTTTGCCATCAATTTGATAAAAAAAATAATATACCATTTGTTATATCAATCCTTATTTCATTCCATTTTTACTATAATTATTACAACACATATATAAACTGGTTTTATGAAAATCTTCTCATTTAAATATAAGACAGAGGGAATCAGGGATTAAGTTTAAGTACCACCAACCAAAGAGTTCAACGCATTATTAAAAATTCTCATATTATATGATATTTTTTTTACAAATTTGTTAAAAATATTTACAAGAAAAGATTTTTTTCTGTTATTTTTTCTAAGAATTTTAATTGGTAGGTAATTCTTTCGTGGGTAATTATTTTCTACAAAATTATAAAATTCCCAAGTATTTCCTACAAAATTTGTTGCGAAAAATGTTTTATACAAAATATTTTGCAAAAATATTGGCAGCAATTTCCTACAATTTTTTTTTTCATAACAAAATTTATAAATATTTCCTAAAAAACAAAATTCAAAACAAAATTTGCAGGAAATATAAGTTTTTTTAGTAGTGACACTAGAAATGAAGTAAACATGTTTCATAAAATTTCAAGAATCATATAAGATGTGAGATTAAGAATTTTAAAAATAAAGACTAATTTGTCTATATTTTAATTAAAGATGTCTGAGAACATATTATCTTGGAATTCATTATTTTCTTTTAGTATATTAAACGTATTAAACATACTATATCGTATTCACTCCAATAGTGTAACGTAAGAATCAACCATTACAAATTCACATGTTTATAGTATAAAATAGAACACTAACAAAAAACATATAAGAATCGACCATTATAGTTATTCATAGTATACTGAAAGGAATACCCAAAGGCACAACAAAATATCTCGAACAAAAATTAAACACAAATTTGATTAAACTGAAAATTTGCTCACAGAGCAAGAAACTACCTAGACATTAGCACCTCAAAAGTTGCTCAAAAGAGCCATAACTGACACCCCTAAACTGGATAGCAGCATCACCACCGTTTGAACGATCTCCATATCTGCTCAACCAAGGATTTGGTAATCATCGCAAAAAGGAAAATCAAGCAGGAAACAAACACAACAAGAAAGGGTAAGCTACGGAGTAAAAAGAAAATTTGAACATGTTATGGCAAGCAAATAATTAAAACAGATTGTAAATAGGCAAAATAGTAGGCATTCAATCATGTGATAGCAAACAAACATAACTCTGTAACTCAATTATCCGGATACATATAAAAAGATCAGATTTACTAGATGCTTGCACTTGTGGTGGTCTCTACTGCTCTGCAGAGCCATTGTCAATGGGTTTCACCCTACCACGCACAAGGTACGTAGCCTTCAATCATCTAGGACCATTATTCTGTCAAAGACTAGGACCTTCTACTACTCTCACCCCTTTGAATTAGTACGCTCTATGTGCGACTAACTGATTCTTTAGAGTTTCAGGATGCAACCTTGCTTGAATCCCTATCTAATTATATACATTACAACACCACCATGAAATCTCACCAAGAGATTCATGGAATTACGTCTACTCATGCCATGTCCATGTTTCTCACACCAAACCCTCATTTCATTTTAAACATTATAATATCATACCAAAGACTAACCAGCCAACCAATCCATTTATCGTTTCACACCAAATATAATAAAATCTCAGTCCCATTAAAGCATACCAAACATGCTTGATCACATACTTTGAGCTGGAAAAGTAAACAAATCAATTGTGCAACAATTTGTTGCTTGTTGCTTGTTTGGTGCATAACTTTCTCTATAGTTATTCAATTAGGTTGATTTTTATTTTTTTTGCATTTGGTTCTTGATTCAATCATCTTTAATTTGAATGTAAATACAATGTTTTTGGATCTTTATACAACCTGCAGTTTTATTTCTAAGATCCCAAATTGTTTGTACAATGCATTGTTAAGTTGAATTAGATAAAATGATAAGAATTAGTTTTTTTCCAAGAGAGGCATATGTTGTATGGTTTCTAATATGTGTTTTCAAATGCTTGTGTGAGAACATAAGAGATTCCATGGGAGAAATCCTATTTGATTTAATTAGTAGTGTGTTCATTGATGTAAGAAGTCAGTACTGGAGGTTTATCCTAATACTCTAATGCTCATTCAAGACTCATGTAAAGTAAAATGAGTCATGTGATGAGAGAAGCAATAGGTCCTGTCTTTAAGAACGACCCCAAGGCTAAAAGGAATAACCTTGTGTGTGATAGGGTAAAATTCATTGACAATGACTCTCTGCAGGTAGTAGAGGTCACCACAAATGTAAAAATCACCAAGAATTATACATCAATGTTTAGATCCGGATAATTGAATCTAGCGTGTCATCATGTGTGATGGATTAATTGATATTGCTTAGCTTGATGTAATTAGTGTATTGTTTTACAATTCTTTTAAGTGTTATATATATATATATATATATATATATATATATATATATATATATATATATATATATATATATATATATATATATTTTTTTTGCTTTTTTTTTTTATTTTATCT
>Ga0214542_1013282_pt1 | contig 10032 bp, 8 predicted proteins | sample CNSS1metaG_FD_160096 | JGI IMG/M metagenome (GOLD analysis project Ga0214542, IMG submission 160096) | Root nodule microbial communities from cowpea collected in UCLA plant growth center, Los Angeles, California, USA - CNSS1 | ecosystem: Host-associated > Plants > Roots > Nodule | place: USA...
TGAATCAATCCATCATCTTCTTCTCTTGAGCTTTGTGAAAGGAACCTTCACATCTAGATAGCTTGCTATCTTAATGTCCAGTGGGGATTTCACTTAGCTTTCTTAATCAACTCACACCATATTCAATCATCTTAAAAAGGAATAAGATAATCCTACATCAAGTCAGGATAGTCTCACCCCCTAAGGTCCACTTCAATACACTTACACTCAACCTAGATTAGCATTTCCCCTTAGAAATAAGTTATTTGACAACCCCAACACTAAGATCTTCAAACATACACATACATTGTAAAACATATAGTAATACAATCATAATTATAATAGGGGAACACAAGGAAAACCATTTAGCAAAATATAAACCACTTTTAGTACGAATAAATTTCGTAGAGTTACCGCCCAACACCAAACAACCACCGTGCATTGCCATGAAGTTAGGGGCTTACTACATCGCCAGTGCCCAATGATACATTAGTGCCGCCCAGCGAAGGTCACTTGGTGACCACTATAAAGGATCATACCTAGCGGCAACTAGGCACCGCCCAATGGTGAGATCCCTTAAACCTCTTGTTTGCCAAAATTTGAAATGGCACCAATGGTGGAAGTTGTCGCCCAACGGTAACACAACAGACAAAGGTATTTTATGCAGTTCATGATTTCATCACTTTAAATGTTCTACTTCTAATATGCACTTTACAACGATTACACGCATAGTACAATCTAAAATGCCAATGTTATGCCACATTCACTTCTCATATAGGTGTTTCCACTTCAATTTCACAAACCACACAAACTTTTCCACATTTTCTTTTTTATAAGTATTCACATGGAGCAACTTAATTGTATCTCAAGAAAGAAATCGACATGCAGTTTGGAATTATTCATATTTAAGTCCCGTAATTTCCTTTTCACACTTGTAGGTCACATAAATCAAAATCCCAACTTACTCAGTACCATTTTCACATATCATTAACACTTCTTCCACATTTTAAACATAATTCTGCCCAACAAATTTACATCATGTAACAAACCAAGCTATTCATTAATATATATCTCATTAATTAAATAATAGCAGAGTCACTCTCAATCACACAACACACTATGTGCCTAATAGCATATCAACCAAATCTATTCAAGAGTTAAAACTTTAAATGCTTAACTTCTCCTACCTAATAAAGTTTTTTTAACTTTATTCTCTCCCATAAACAGCATCACAAGAGAAATCACTCTATCTACAAAATCAAAGGCTCAATCAATGACCAAGGTAAACTTTTAGGATTATAAATAGAGAGGTATTCACTAAGAATGAAAAGAAGTGAGATGCAATTGAATAAGAGCTTACATGCAAGGGAAAATAGATTGTTCATGGAGAATGGGTAGAAATTTTGAACTTACCGTTAAGAGAAATTGACTAGGGTTTTGGTAGATTTCTTTGCCTAAATTACTCCAGTAGTGTTGAATCTTCAAAAGGAATGGAAGCAAAATCAAAATTTAGGAATAGAAAGAAAGGATTTTGGCAAAAGCTAGGTCTATAAAGAAGAAACAAGTTTTTTTTGAAAAAAGATAGAATTTTGGGGTTCTCACATATTGTAATGTGAAGAGTTATCATGTTTATCTTTTAAAAGGATTTTTCAAACGATATGTACAAATGTTTTTAAATATCGTGCTTATTATGAACTTAATGAAGTTTAAACTATTTTATAGTAAAAGTAGAATTTCTTTTTTAAGACAAAAGTTATGTTTTTTTTTTGAAGATTTCACTATTTCAATAAATAAATGCATTGTGTTTTAATCTATACAATGACAATGGACTGATACCATCATCAAAATTCATTGATAAAGTTACTATTGTAAATGATGATGATTTTGACAAGTTCATAACTCCTCTAGAATTACTGAAGATAAAGACTGATGAGTGCGTATTTTTTCCCTCATTCAGTGTTTAATTCTGGGTATTTAATTGAATTTGTGTGCTTAAAGAGTGATTTAATTGATAATTCTGATAATTAGGCCGTTTGAGCTTGTGTGATAAAAATGTCTTAAAAAGTGATTTTTGGTTGCATAAATTATTTCTTGGATATTTTAACGTTTGTTGATGCAGCTGAAATTAAGATTAAGCTCATTCAAGGTGGGAATATAAATTGATTGAAGTTACAAACCACCTTTAAATAAGGCTGAAATTAGCAAGTTCTGGAAATATCACTTCTACACCCCCAATTTTTACTTATACACTCCCCTCTTTCTAAATGGGTCTCACCAAAAACCTATTCTGCACACCCTAATATGTCTATTTACACCCCCTCCTACCACTTAAACTCCATTCAACCAGATCATGCCAAGTGGCAATCCCCACCTTTCAAATCAGGCCAACCATATGCTGACACGTGCCATTATCCTTACAAACACATCTGCACAAATCTGCCACCGCAAGTTCCTCTAACCACCGCGAACCAGAAAATGGCAGCAACACTTTCCATCCTTCTCGCCTGCAGCTGACTCACTCACCAGCCACCATCGCACTTTGTCGGAGCACCACGACGCATCCACTTGCACCTACTGCAGCAGCAACGCGAACCATCACCGTTTGCGTGACCACCATTTCGCACCTGTAGCGTCAGCCATTCATCCATTCACGCAGCGAACCAGCGGCACCATCACCGTCCACAACTACAGTGCCTCCATTACAGCAACTACCATGAACTAGAGGAAAAGAGAAGCACCGTGAACGAATCTGCACCGCAAGCTTGAAGCCACCATCATCCTTGCGCACCAGCAGCCATTGCAGAAGACTCCATCGTGACGCACTCATCAGCCTACACCTGCGAGCGAGAATGAACCAGAACAGAGTCTACCAGCATTGCAACAAAGTTCACGCCTCCACCACCGCGCAACCACCACCACGAGCCAGCGCCGGCAGCAGAGGAGCAGCCGTCATTGCAACTGCGGCAACAACCAGATGGTGGCGGAAACCCTAATTCTGATATGAAAGAAGGAGAAGGCTACCACGTGTCGTCCTGTCAATGGACAGTCAAATAGTCAACTAGTCAAAAGTTGGTCAAATCTGGTCAAAAAGTCAAAGACTAGTCAAATGAGAGGGGTTTATTTGCAAATATTGATATTTTTGGATGTCTTTGCAAAATTGGACTACAGGATTGAAAATGGGTTACTTTGAAAAGTAATACAAATATTATTTGGTGATAATTTATCAGATATCTTTAAATAATTAATTTATTTAATTATATCATAAATTATTAACCAACTATATTTGTCAAATAGTTTATATCTCTCCAAATATCTTTGAATATTTAGCTTTATCTTTATTTTAAAAGATATTTGAGAGGTTTTCGCAACAGAAAAGCCCAGTCCAAGTCCTATATAAAGAGACCAAAGGAGAAGCAGAAGGAAACAAGTTTAGGACTTCGGAGTTTTGGAACACTTAGGGGGGCCTAATTTCATTTCCTTTCTCTCTCTCCATTCTTTTATCTTTATTTTATTTTGTGTTTCATGGAGTGCTAAACTTCTTGGGTTGATGCCATTGTAATTTCATTATGGATTATGAGGTTAGAATGAATTAATTTCTTTGTTCTTTTTATTATTGTTGAGGTTTTAATTCACCTATATCTTCTATGTTTGAATCACATAAAAAGTAATGATTGTAAATCTATATGCATCTTGATCATATGAGTACAAGGGTTTTTAAATCTAATTGAGACTTTACTTTGATTTTATTTAGAAACTTTCATGTGATTAAATGAGTTTTTACCAATAATTGAGACTTTACTTTGATTAAAGGTATTTACTCTAACGAAAATTAATTGAGACTTTACTTTGATTAATTAAGCTTTTTATTTGGTGAGGAGATAAAAGAATAAACATGATTAGGCATAATAAAATTTGATTGAGATTTTACTTTGGTTGAATTTACTGTGGATAATCTAAAAGTTCTCACTTTTAATTGAGACTGTACTTTGGTTAAAAGTGATAACGCCAACAAATTAATTGAGACTTTACATTGATTAATTTGTAAATCTACAACAATAATTAATTGAGCAATAATCTTTAGATAACCGATGATGAATCTATTTTGAAAAAGCAATTGAATCAATCTATTTTTCTTTACTATTGTTTCTATCTTATTTTATCTTTTTATCTTAATCCTCTCATATTCTTATTATTTTATTTGACTAACCGTTTTGTATAGATTTTATAAGAACTAACTTGTTAAAAATCAATTCTGTGTTCGTTGGGAGACGACTTTGGGTTACTTTACCCTTTCTATTTTGTTGACTACTTTCTTAACAATAGTGAAGTTGTTATAGATAAGTAGTATTAATTTGATCGCGTCAACGACAGCGTTATCAAATTTGGTGTCGTTGTCGGGGAACACAGTTCTTATTTTTTTTTCATTTGATTTTATTTTTTGTTTATCACTAACATTTTTTTTATCTCAATTTTTTTTTCTAACATTTATTTTATTTTCTTTAGTTATTTTTTCTTAGTTACTTTATTTTATTTTTTTAAGCATAATTTTTGTTTGAGGATTTTTGTTGGGAAATTTGTGAAACTACTTGGGAAACACTTTGGCTAAGGAAAGATAAGGTACTTAAGTTGTCCATTGAGACGCACCTCTCTTTTACCTAGAAGTCTACTCAACAAGCTTTCAACTTATTTCTTTTGAGAAAACCTCTTTCGAAAGTGCAAAATAATTTTTCATGTGAAAATAATCAAGAATCTAGTTTTCAGAGATGGATTACAATTACTATCAGCAGCAATCACGTGACTCATATGATTATCAGCAACAAATTGTCACACCTATTTTTACACATGATATAAGTGGGTTAACTTTAGATAATTTAATGATCTATATCCTAGATCATCTTTTTTGGGATATGAGCAACAACCATATTCTGAGTGTTTACCTCAGCAACCACATGTTCCAAACAGTTTTCAACAACAATATGTACCACCACAGCAAGTTGAAGCAACCAATGGACCATCCTACAGGGAAGTTATGATATTAATGGGTAAAGTTATAGAGAAATTAGAGTCCATGGATGAAAGGTTGTGAGTTGATCAAAGATGGATAAATATTGAGCAAGAGCAGTACGAAAATAAGCAAATATTGTCTTATATGTTGAGGGATGCAAGTAAGAACAACTTCATAGAATTACTTGTAACTGTTAATACCACTCCTCAACCCCATCAGAGATTTCCTGAAAATCCAGATTTTAACGAACTTCATCATGAAATCAAAGATATGCTTTTGAAGTTGGCCATCAGAGCTGAACAAATGTCTGAAGATTTGAGTCAGCTAATGAATGATACAGTTAGAAAGCTCACTTTGGAAGATATGATGAATATGATGACTGAAATGATGAAGATGAATCAGACAAATTAGAAAGAGATTGTGAATGTCGCCACACAAAGCTTGCAAAATCAGTCTGAAAAACCAATAGCGGAATCACATCACATTGATATATCTACTGATGGATATAATGATTTTCATAGTAATATGTCTACTGATGGACATATTAAGGATGTTGCTGAAATTGATGAAGAAATTAAAGATTCTCACACAAACATATCTACTAATGGATCTGTTGACAATGCTCTATGTGAATATAAAGTTGTACCTATTGATGATGTTATGAGTACAAATGATCATTTTCAAGAGCAAAGTTGTGAGGATAATAAAATAGAGGAACCAAGTGCAGTTGAAGAGCCAACAGTATTCGAAGATGCAGTTGAAGCATCTACTATTGCAACTGACTTGGTTAATGATGAAGCAGTATAATCAACAACACCAGGTGAAAATTTTTGCTCAGAAGATGAGATTATGAGGATTATTGATGATCCGCTTAACCATTTGAATGCACCTGATGATGCTCAAGTTGAGTTGAAGCCACACACTCCACACATCAAGTTTGTTGATGTGAATGATGCAAATAAATTTTCAGTAGTTATCTTTGTTGACATGGTTGTAGAAAAAGAAGAAAGGTTGCTGCAACAGGTAAAAAGCTTCGATTCAAATTCTTTTGAAATCATTGTTGATAGAAAAGTTAAATCGCATGCATATTTATTTTCTGTTTTTAATTTTAGTGAAAAATTTAAAAAATTTCAAAAATATGTGTTTTTGTTTTTAGTTTTTATAAAAATAAAAATGTAAAAATTAAAAAAATGGTACAAGCTGATTTGTACTTTGTGAAATTAAAGAAAATAAATTTTGACATATAGCCAGATTGAGCCAGAAGTCACAAATTTTTTCGTTTCCTTCCCAAAATAAGTCCATCAAGGACAATTTTTTTTTTGAAATAAGTGAGGGGGAGACAAACTGTAGGTAGGATTTTTTTTCTTTTTTGTGTTTTTCAATTTTTGTTTTTTTTTCATTTAAAAAAATTTGTGATTTCTTTTTGAGAAAATTGTGAAAGTATTAACTTTTTACTAGGTGAAAATTTTAAACAATATGTCTCTTAAGAAATCCACCAAAAATATTCCTCTGCTTTCAATAAAACATATTGACATTGGATTTTTAGGAGTTGATTCAATAATTGGGATGATCATAATTCTGGAAAAATGAAAGTCATGTTGATATGAGTGGATTGTTTCTATGATTTGCTAAATGAGTTGATTTGAGAATTTCTTGATTAAATATTTTGTGAAAGAGTTTGACCTTGTGAGTCTTGAGCCGTAATGTAAAGGATGAACCGCCATGTGTCATTCCTATTTTTTCTTGAGTGACTTGCTCATGTTTGTTTATACTCAAATGTTTAGCTTGACTCTTTTGTTTTGCATCTTAGGTGAATATGCATGATTTGATATGATTGAGGAATTTCTTATTTTTAGCTACTTGGTCAAATAAGCCCACCTTGATATTAATCCATTGGTAGCCCCTTTGAGCTTTTAAACCTCTTTTTATTATTTTAAGCCTATTGCATAACCTTGAAAAGAAAAGACCATGTTTTACCTTAGGAATAAAGAAGGAGCTAATGGATTGTGTTTAGGAATGGTTGAGGAATAAAGTGTGTGGGTGAGTACCTCACCCACAAATTAATAAAAATGGCAAAAGGAAAAATTGTTGATGAAAAAGTGTTGAAATAATTGCTTTTTCAAAAAGAAAAGAGAGCAACAAAGCAATCAACGAAAAAGAGTTATTTTTGAAATTATGCTCCATTATTCTTTCTATATTTTAATTTCAAAAACCCAAAAATCCTAAAATTTTTCCTACCTTTGCCTTGGCCCCATTATAACCTTTGAAAAGTCCTAATGATCTTTGAATGCATATTTTCTGAAAGTTTGTGAATATTAGAGTCTTGTTAAGTATTATGAGTGTTTACTTGCATGAGTATTTTAAGTGAATACACATTTAAAGTGAGTGTTTTCTTTCATAATTGATTGTCTTATGAATTCAAAAGATTAACTCATGTGTGAAAAATCGAACCTTTCCGTTAGTATATACATGATAATTTGATCTCTAGAGTATTGATTTGTCTCTAGTGATGTTCATTCCTTTGATCCAGTGTTGATGTGAAATAAAATACCTCAGATTAAGTTTTGAAATTGTTCAATTTTGCCCAGGAGTGCAAAAGGATAAGTGTGTGAGAATCTTTAATTCCTTCATCAACTTCAGCAACATCCTTAATATGTCCATCAGTAGACATATTACTATGAAAATCATTATATCCATCAGTAGATATATCAATGTGATGTGATTCCGCTATTGGTTTTTCAGACTGATTTTGCAAGCTTTGTGTGGCGACATTCACCATCTCTTTTTGATCTGTCTGATTCATCTTCATCAGAGACATTGCTTCCAAAATTATTATTCCTTGCTAGAAGATGTTGGGAAGTATGTAGATAAAATTCATTAGATAGATCCTCAAACAAGGAAAAAATAATATCGAGGAGACTCTCTTATTGATTTAAGACTTTTTAATTTTACCTTTGTTCATCAAAATTTGTTTAATGTGTTTTCATTTTTCCATTTATTTAGTCTTTTCTTTTTTTCACTAAAAGAATATAAGTACCCTATGTGATACCAAAGAGTGACCCTCTTTTACTACTTTACTTTCATTGATCACTGGCTTTGTTTCTCATTTAAATATTTTTAAGATATGAGAAGGTGACTCACAATTATGGAAGGGTAGTAAAAAATGTTTGATCAAGATGTTTCTAAATTTTATAGAACTTACAATATTGTATTAAATTAATGGTGAACAAAAGATCCAAGTTTTTAGATCCAATATATATTAATCCAAATCAATATTGTTTAAAGTCAATTTAAATGGATTTATCCAAATCCAAAACTATATTTTTGGATTTTAAATCCAATCCACTTAATTGGATTTGATTGGATCATTTTTTTAATTTTGAAAATTCAAATCCCAATTCATTTAATTGGATTGGATATTGAATCAATTTTTGGATTTTGAAAATCTAAAATCAAGGTGTGTCTAAGTTGAGTTAAGGTGGTTGAGGACAAGACCAAAGGTCAAATCGAGTCAACCTGGATTAAAGGTTGGCCATCTTTACTTTACTTTTACATCTTAATATGTTAATTTTTTTTTTTCATGATTTAGTTTCTTATTTTTTTAATATTTTATTTTTAACAACAATAATGTTATCAAGAGTAAAAAATACATGTAATTTAAGGGGTAAAACTTATTTCATCTTATCTCAAATGGTACTATTATTTTGACATCCAACAAATTTTTACATACACTTTACGCCCATTATTTTATTCTTTAAGTATTCATTTAACAATAGCATCTCTAAAACCTCACTTTCAGAATTCAATTAGAGAAAACTTAATTGTTCAATTCCATGATTAATAAATATTATATAATAATATTTCTTTTCATATATTTTTTCGTATTTGTAAACAAATATTTTTATCAATTATATATAAAAAGAAATAATGTCAATTATGACTTATACCAAACATTTAAAAGCATTACCAAAATTTTCAATATATCTAGTCAATGAATGGAAAAGTAAAACTGATTTATTTATTCTTATGTTAAGAATGATTTATTTTCAAGTAAAACAAATTATTTGAAAAGACTATTTGTAGTAAAAATCCAATTATTAAGAAGTGTGGTTCTCTCGAAGTAAAAAATGTGTCATTCCTAGAAAGTCGAGTTTGTTGATGAAGACTTATATAAGATTAACTTGTATAAGATTCTTGGAAGCTCAAGTAAGTAAGTGATGAGACCTTTATGCACCAATATTGGTTTATGTTTAGCGCTTAATTGTCTACTGTTAGTGCATTTTCATATATTGGGCTTCATTGGGCCAGTAATTTGGACTTTTGCTAATTGAGATTTAATTGGTCTAATTTTAATTCAGGATCTTTTGTGAAGCAATTTTGGACTTAGACATTAATATTAGGTTGAAGAAAGGAGTGACACATCTATGACACATCATTTGATCCACTTCAACACTATTTCCACATCACCATTTGGGCTAGAGTGACAGTTTTGTAATTCTGCAGTCCATAGTGGCAATTTTGTAATTCTACAACCATAGTGGCAATTTTGTAATTCTGCAACCATAGTGGCAGCTTTGTAACTAGGAGCATATTGATGTGATGGGACCATAATTTTTCTTGGGGTTTTAGATGCAGAACCCTTGGCACTTCATTCTAGCCACTATTTTCACGTTCTGGATAACACCACTAAAGACCCTTTGAGTTTTTATGTTTTCTGCACATTGGAGATAATAGGAATTGCATTTTTGTGCTTCTGTTTATTGGTTCAGTCCCTTTATCTTCACTATGGTGATGCATTTTCGTTCTCCTCTATTTTGTAACTCCATTTCCATGGCTTGATGATGAAGGATTGACCCCAACCAAGGATGGAGGCACATGCTTAAGAAGACTAAGCATGTTTAGAAAGGAAGTTCACTAATCTTTCATCCCTTTCATTTGTGTTTGTTATTTTTGATTCCCTAAGTTGACTTAGTTGAATCAACTTTAGTTGACTTGTTGACCTTTGACTTGGTTTGACTTGTTGACTATAGTTGACTTGACTTAAGCCA
>Ga0214542_1013290_pt1 | contig 10025 bp, 5 predicted proteins | sample CNSS1metaG_FD_160096 | JGI IMG/M metagenome (GOLD analysis project Ga0214542, IMG submission 160096) | Root nodule microbial communities from cowpea collected in UCLA plant growth center, Los Angeles, California, USA - CNSS1 | ecosystem: Host-associated > Plants > Roots > Nodule | place: USA...
CTATTATTTTTTTTAATTTATTTATATTTTATTATTTTAATTTTTTTAATATATATATATATATATATATATATATTTCTTTTCTTTTATTTTATTCTTTAATTTATTTTTTATTTAATTTTTATTTACAATTAATTTTTTTAATTTGTTTAATGCATATTTTAAAAATAAAATAAATATTAATATATTTTATAACAAAAAGTAAAGATAAATTTAAAAACAAAAGCAAAAATTTATATATATATATATATATATATATATATATATTTATTTATATACTGGACATTGACATCCAGTATAAAAAAAAATTTTAGTCTATGTTAATCGGATGTCCCGTAAATGAAAAAAAGAATTCATGTAGAATATCAACAACCTAATGGAAAAAAATTTAAGAAAAAATAAAATATGGCATATCAGACATACGTAGAACAAAACAAGGTAGTAAATGTTTTTGGAAAAAAAAGTTGGATGTGAATGAGTTACATAGACTAAAAATATAATTACTTTTAACTGAAAGATAAAATAGGAATTTTAATTTTTTTGGGTACAAGAAAATTGTTTAGAGGTGCAAGAAAAAAACCCCTGTTAGTTACTGCTACAATTTTAATAAATGGCCCATCAGATTATGTACTGGCCCGTACAATATAAATGGGCTTATCAGGTGTAACTGGGCTTCTCAGTGTTTTCTTTTTATCTCTGAGTCTTTCTTCCTGCACCCTCCTAAATTAACCTATCTTCCATTGTACTGTTATAAATTTATAATAAAATATCAGAAGTTAACTTTCGGGTCACCTTCTTGTTGAACCCTGCCCCAAACCATCTATGTTGGAGATGAAATGTAAAGTGATTTGAAGTTTTAAGAAAGTATGAGGTTGTGTAAGCTGTGATGAATTATCGAATCCGAAAATATGTTTCGTATTGAATATTTTCCATAACTTCTTTTCAAGCATGTATATATTTCGGCATCTGATATAACATTACGAAACATAAATACAATTTCAAGAATGTATATTTTTTAATGTAATTTTGAATCCAAAAGTATAGTTCAGAATGTTTAATCCGGATAAAATTGTTGTTTTCCGAAACATATAATCTCTGGTCAACATAAAGATCATGTGTTACACGTTTTACAGGATACTGCTAAATATCCTACATAGAGCCGTCAAAATAGGTTAAAACTCGTAAGTCAATCCGGCTCACCACGGATTTAAGTCGGGTTGGATTGAAATATTTTTATAAATTTCAATACGGGTTGATTTTTATCCGGTTCATCCAGATTGAACCCGTGATGAGTCGGAGACTCACTGACCTGCAGATAAAAGGGTCACACAAGTGTTTTTTATTTATTTTTTATTAAATTGAGGTTTACATTTGGGTTATGTTAGGTTTTTTTTTATCTAATACATAAATAATTTGTATTTTTTTTATTTTGGTTTGTATTTGGATTGTATTAAAGTTTATATAGATTTTAATTAGAATTATAATTTAGTTTTGACTGAAAAAAAATAAAAAATTGTATTCTTTTTTAATTAAGTAAATTCGTGAGTCAACCCGTTTAACCTGCCAACCAGTGGTAGGCTGGACCGAATTCGAATTTCTTTGACTCGTTAAAAAGTGAATCGAGTTGGATTGACTTACTAAATTATCAACTCGTGATTATTTGAGCCGGATCTTGTCAAGGCACTTTGCTTCGGGTTCTTCGAAGACCGGATCAGTTCCATGAAAGCCCCTCTGTTTTCTCCGGCAATGGTAATGACCCTCATGCCAGCCAGAGTTCTCAGAATCCGAAACCTTTTTGTGAATATCATTCTCCTTGGATTTACTCTCCTTGCCAGTCACGTGTTTTCCATAATGGACCATAAATGTATTTCGAGCATTCCGGAAAGCACTTTTCACTGATGCATGCATTTCGAAATAGCCATTCAGAAAGAATTCTAGCACATAAATTTCGGAATGATTATTTTCTAATACTGGGAGCTCCGCAACACACAATGTTGTTGTTGAAAAAAGGAGAACGGAGATGAAGTGCAATGCAGTCGTGATCGAAGAAGAAGAAGAAAAAAAAGGGTTTTCTTTTTCCAATTCTTCTTTTTTAATATAATTCCACAAGGGTGAAAGGAAAGTTTAAAATTTAGGTGTGCAAGTAGTAAACATGGGGTTGCATAAAGAAATGACCTTTTTCTATTTGTTTTCTTTAGCAATAAAGTTGTTGGATATATGTATAACTTTTTTTTTCAGTCCAATGAATTATGTCATATGTTCACCACTTTTATCTTCGAAGCTTCTAGACCTACTAGGAGGTGTGTGAATTGAACCATTCTATAACACTTTTATAATTTATAAAAAAAAATTATATTCTTATACATGATAATGTATAAAAAAGAAATCTTATTTTTTGTAAAAATATACATTCATCATATTTAATATATTTACGTTCTTTTTATTTATCTTAATTGTAGAATCAAAAGTTGATCAATATTAATCAATAATAGAATTTCCTTTATATTCTTAGACAATTTTAATTTTAGACATAACATGATAATGTGCCTATGTATATATTATTAAGTAGGAACTGTTGTAATGAAATAAATATTTTAAAATTTCAATTGTTTTTGTTGGAAAAGAGTGTAGATTTGTTAATGTGGAATAAGTGGTTTACATTGTAAGTTAAGTCTGGTCACTAATTGTCGAATTTGCTGATTAATTTTAAAGAAGATGGATCACAAAAGACTTTTCGACACTCAAATTAATAAAAATAAAAATAAAAGAAAAATTATAGGTATATAGATAAGTACTTTTTATGCAGTTGCTTTTTATTTATAGACTTTTTTGTTCAGAACTAAAGTATTTTAAAAATATTTAAAATAAATAAGAAATATCATTGTTTTTTTAATATTTATTATTCAATCAATTATTATCATACATATACACACAAAATATTTGAATTATACGATTGCACTTGATTTAATTATATTCATACAATTGAATTGATTTTTTTATTATCATGTATATTATCTTTATATACGATAAACAAATCCTAAATTAGAAACTAATTTTAAACACAAAAAATAATTAATCACGATAGTGATCGATTTAGATATCAATTTATAAAATAAAAAATTATTTATTATTAAAATAGTTATTATTATAAATAAAAAATATATTTGGTTACTTATTAATTAGAGACTAATTTATAAATTAAGTCATTTTGGTAGTCAAAACCTAGATAGATAATTTTTAGTGAATTTTTTTTTATTGTAGTCAAAACCATGATAGCTAAATTTAAAGACTAATTATAATTTTTTATTTATAATAATGATTATTTTAGTAACCAGTAATTTTTAATTTTGTAAATTGGTATCTAAATTGGTTCCTACAGTCACTAATAACTATTGGTCATTAAAATTGTTCACTATTTATAAAGTTTTTTGTAATGATATATCTCATATGCGATAATCCATCAATTAATGTTTTACATATGAAAATATTAGTTGTTAATATTGTTATTTTTTTTCCTTTCCTTTATTTCCTTCTTATTACCAAACTGATTTTATAATTCCTCTAAATTTAAATTAATTAATATAATACTACTTCAAAATAAGTCTTTTTTTTTTAAGTTCATGCAATTCTTTTAGTTGGTTTTAATCATGGTATTTTGTTTTTTCTTAAATGGTATCTGTCATTATTTAATAATAGAGATAAATACTAAGAACACGCGGTGATAAATGTAATTGGGAATCAACTTATTTTTGATCAGGTAATAACTTTTACTAAATCTTAAATAACAATAGTAGAATATTTGTATGTTTGTATGTTAGTAAATAACACATTTCAAGAACTCCTTTAAAAACAACGTGATATGCATCTAAACAAAACATTTAATTTTTAACATTAATAACTTTAATTTGTGTTTTGATCTGGATCAGGTGATCTAATTTTTTTAGTGCGAGATACTATAAATAAGTGTTGGCATCTCATCTTCTTCAATGACTAAAAGTTGATAGATTCTGCAAGAATATTTCAACGTGTTTTGAATTTTTGTCTTTCAATTCATGACCTGAACATATTGTTCTGAACCCACTACCAACAGAAATTCTAAAATCTCATATATCTTCAATCTCAAATCAAACATATACATATATACCAATACATCTACATCTATTTTACGATTTTTCTTTCTATCTTTTCGTGCCGAAATTTAATTACAACGATAGAGAAGATCCTGAATATCTGCAGAGATGAAAAGTGTTTCTTTTTGATTCGGGTCTTAATCAAGAGTATATTTGAAAATCTGCTATCAAATTTTTATATGTTTTTTCTGGTATACATTTTAAAGATTTTGGATATTGCTTTCTCATTCCCCCCACACGACCAAAATTAGTTCATTAATTAACTGAAATCTTAAAATATTTTATCCTCATTTTTTCAATTGAACCACATGAAGTAACAAATTATCGATGTGTAATAAAATGAAGTATTAGAGTTTTGAAAAAACTACAATCTATTTAAAATATTTATAAAAATAATCGCAGTTTTAATAAATGATCGATATTACTATTTTAGGTAACAGTTTATTATTACTGGGTATGATGTTTAAAGTTGGGTGTAAAAGATTGAAATCCCGGCAATTGATATTCTTTGTTCTCAGCTTTTGAGCTTTGTGAAAGAGTGAGTTTCTGGAGTCTAGTCAAAAGAACAAACACAAAAGCAAGTCCACGTGAACTCATATCTTAAATAGTCAATGAATCAAAATCACTCACTTTACATATAAAATTCACTTACTATGTACTAAGATATTAAGTGCGGCTTATTAATTGATACCGAATTTATCAAAGTTTTAGATATGATCATGAGGTTTGGGTTAATTTAGCTAAAATAATTTCTATAATCACCTTGAGGAGGGTTTTAAAATTCATTAACGGACACCATTAATTTATTGTCATGGAGCCCAGATTAGAAATAATCTTGTTCATGAGGAGAGTTTTGCGATCTCTAATTAGACTTTCATCTTGGTTTTTTTTTTTTTTTATGTTTAATTAGTCAGATAATACCTACTTTGTTCAGTTTAGTATCCGCTTTTAAAAAAGTATCAATCGAGTCTCAACTTTTAAAAAAGTATTTCAATTAAGTCCTTTTCCGAAGAAAATTATTAACGCCATTAATTTTAATTGAGGCATTTTTTCAAAAGTTGGGACTCAATTAACATCTTTTTAAAAATGGGTACCAAAATGACACATCCGAATGAAGATGGGTACCGTCCGACTAATTAAACCTTTTTTTTTTATCAGTAAATGTTAGTTGTTAGTTTTTTGTGAGTAAAAGAGTTAAACCTACAATCTCTCTGGTCCTCCCTTCTAAATTCATCAAACCAATCTTATTTTTCTCAATTGTTAGTAAAAGGGATTAAACACACGATCGTGTCCTCCCTTCCCTTCCTTCTATCTTAGTTGTGAATTTTTTGAAATAATTTATCAAATATTGTTAAGGTTGTGGCATTTTTTTTCTCTTTTATTTAATACATGTAATTCATCTACAAGTTTTATCTTTCTTCTTCTCTTTAAAATTTCATATAGATTCTTAATTTTTCTTTTAAGATTTTGATATCATCTTTTAGTAACCAATGAATAGAGAGGATCATTCCTAATAGAATATTGCTACGTTTAGGTATTGCTAAGTTTGTTTGATGACTGACATCATATTTTTGAAGATTCATTTCATTCACTAAACAATGTGTGGGTTTTAAATTGTGAATCATGTGTAAAGAATTTGTTTATGTAGTTGATGTTTGAAATATTTGAAGTCCGATGGTTTAAATTTTGTTGGCATGGAATGAATATGGAAACAATGTTGCAGGTGTTAGTTGATTTTGATCACTTAAAACTTGTTAAAAGTGTAGTTTGGGTTAACAAGGGATTGATTCCAGTTTTGGAGTTAGTTTTGTAAACTCTACACAATACACAAAGTTCTCTCAAGAGGTAAAATTTTGTTAAGTGGGTTTCATCTAGAAACATTACTTTCATGTTTGAATTCGTTCAATAAAATTTTATAAATTTCGTTAAATCAATTTAAATTCGCTTAGCCGATTCAAAATTGGCTCAGTCGATTTGAAAAAAAAATGAAAATCGAATTTTTTTTATTGGCTGATTATATTTGAATCACTTAATGTCGATAGTTTTAATTTATTGTAATGGCATTATGGGTATACTTTGCATGATTGAAATTATATATTAATCATAAATAGGATGGTGTTATGCAAATCTATAAGATTACTTGATTTATAGTATCTTTCTTTTATTAGAGTATAGGTAAGGTATCCAAGTAACTAACACAACTTTGAAATTAAAGAATATCTTTTATTAAAGGTGTAAATGGAAATATTCTATTTTAATTTTAAAATGAAATAAAATAAATCAAACTATTTAGAGGATATGATAAAATATGATACAAGATGTAAGGGTCTAGTCTCACAAATAACTTAGAAATAACCCTCTCTAATCTAAATATAATCATATCATCAACTCATTAAATTATTCCAATCATAATTTCTTAAGAAACTGGACCTAAGTTGATTACAAATAATCTCAGTCCGTTAACAATTATTATCAATCAATACCGTTTAAATATGTCCATTTAAAATCAATCTATTTATATGATTAATTTCAATCATGTGTTCAGTTTAACATTGTTTTAAATATCAATCAAGATTTAATCAAACAAGTAAATAATGATCAAACTAATGTAAAATTGAAAAATAAAAATAGAATTTATTGAATGAAATAAACCTTTGATAATTTCAAAATCAAAGTGTTTAAATGAGTTTGAATCTGGTGACATAAACTTCATAAAAAGAAAAATTAGTCATTTATGTTGTCATTGGAGAGTATTTTGTTTGGGTGAATGGAGATGTACTTTATGGTTGTTGCTAATCAGAATTATGGATTTTTAAGGCAATGAAATTAAAAAAAAAGAAGTTAGAATATATGTTCAACTGTTAACAATATGTTAACATTTATCAAAAGTGATTGAAAGCCTCGTGTTTTTATAATATTTGATATTAAAAAGGAATTGTTGAACATTTTTTTTCACAGTTTTGTTTTCAAATATTTTCTTTTAACCTTTAATCAACTCTCTCTTTATAAGTATATTTTTCACTACAAATAAAAATAAATTATAATTTTCTAGATTTTCTTTTTATTGATAACCATTTTTGTTGTGTACTTATATGCCAAAAGAAAAAAGCTCCCTAAACACTCAATAAGAATTTCTTATAAGAAAAACATACAGGCGATTTTAACCTTCGTTTTTTCAGTGGTTTTGAATAAAGAACCAGACAATATCTATTTATCTTTTTTTTAGAAAAAATGGAAAGTTTATTAAATACCCCCACTTAATGAAAAAACGTTCGCAACAAAGAATAAAGACAGTCCAACACTTCCCATGACTAAAGTTCGAATAAAATCTGACTATATAAATATGTTTTTTCATCAGATATAAAATCTGACAATATTATATATATATATATATATATATATATATATTATTTATATAATCATCAATAAAAAAAACTGTTAGATCATGAAATATTCCTTGAACAAGTGGTAGTAATGAGTTAGGTTAGTTCTGAACAAAAACATAAACAAAAAAGAAATTAAATTAGTTGGATTTGGAAAGTTTTGAACAAAAGTAGAATATAAACTAGTCGGATTATATTTGTTTATTTTGAGAGTACTTTTATCAATCCCATCACTGATATGATAATATCGGTTTTGACCGAGTGATTGGGGTTATTTAATAAATATGTATCACAACAACAATTTTATAAAATGACATTTTTAATATTATCTATCTTGTTATAAAGTTTACTATGATTTAACTGTTGAATCATTTGATATTATCTTATAATTACGAATATTACATTAAATGTATTTTGGACTTTCATACACATTATGATTCTTATTCGTTTAAAAAATTGCAGTTTATCTTACGGAAGTTAATAGTAAACATGTCATTTATTAAAATAAATATCTAAAATAATCTCAATTTTACCATAAATACGTTGCTTTTATCGACTGCAAATACATATATCTAATTTATTTAGGGTAAATTAGAAATAAAAATGTTAACATTTTATTGAAAGTTTAAAATCCCACCAGATTACATTTAAAATAAAACTAAAACTGCAATCCTTATTGAATGGACGAAATATATATTTAGTTATATTTTTAAAAAATATACAATTTTTCCATTGAAATAAAAAAATACGATGAAATATCATTTAGTTTTTAAAATATATGGAATTTTATTAACTTAAAAAAAATAACTATCACTGATGAAAATATTTTTATTGGGAGCCAGACTGTTTTCAGTAAAATAATTCACTATCACATTTCTATCTACAAAATTTAAAAGTAAAATTTATATTAAGATTTTAAAGTAATTCCACCTGAAGCAATGTCATTGTCATATTTGCTATTTACAGAATCTTTAAGTCAAAGTTCTATTTGAATAATAATAATTTAAATATAAATGTGATTTTTATAGATAGGATATATTATAGTTACTATTCATTCATCACATATTTATTGTATAAAAATCGCAAACAACTTCAGCTGACAGTTTATCTTTCTAAACACACAACACACTCATATCTTGTGAGGTCATATGAACTCTGGTAAGAATACTTAATATTAATTTGCGTGTCTTAGGTTTAAAATAAATAATATTTTATACTAAATTATGAAAAGTAAAATAATAACAATTGGTTAAAATTAGACCTATGAGTGAACGTTGTTGGTTCAGTTGTTAAATAAGAAGTAAACTTTTGAGTAATCAACGAACATATACCGTATATATAATCATAAGGATTCAAGTATGAGTCTAAGTCTTACATTGATTAAAAATGAAAAAAGTAAAGCACTATGTAAAGATAAAGATCAAGTCTTATTGGTGTTTAAAATAACTATATAGATTTCTATTATTCTCGTCAACTAAAAAAGAAATCATTTTTAGGGAGGAATAATAAAATAAAAATGTAGAAGAAATATCCTAATTAATTAATACGTTATCATAATTTTGTACATTTATGGTTGTTTGTTTTAGTATCAAATAATATTTATTCTGTTATACCAAAGTATTGGATATATACATAGTAATATGCGTTAAGAATACAAACAAGGTGTTTAATTTTGTCTTAAAAAGATATTCTTTTACTAATTTCATATGTTAATGTACTTATACTTTTGGAATACATCGATAATTAATACGAAAGATATATGCCATATTAACTACTACTCACTTTCAAGAAATAAATGAGAACATTCTTCGAGGCCTAATATAAGAAACATAAACACATTTTTTTTTATTATCGACCTATTAACAATATAATTTGTAAACATTAATTGAAATTACTATTCCTTAGGTTATGAGTAATGTCATTAAGCAATGACTTAAATAATTTAGTTTTATGTGCATTTTTAATAAATTGTTACTTTATAGTATTAGCAATTAAAATTAAGTAGTTTTATTTATGAAAAAATAGTGTTTTTTTTTTACCTAACGAAAAAAAGACAATACTTAAGTTAGTATTTAACATTTGTTGACAGATTTTATTACAGATTTGTTGACAGATTTAAACACAAACAATAAATTTTCGATGAATGAGTTTTGTACGAGTATTCTGTAACATAAAAAAATAGAAGGGTTAAATATGTTTTTGGTCCCTTAAGTTTCAGCGAATTTTGGAATTAGTCCCCCATCAAAACTTGATACCAATTTAATCCTTCATCTTTCAAAATGCGTGAATTTAGTCCTTTCAACCAACTTTTGTTAAGTTTATCTGACGTTTCAAGCACATTTCATGATAGTATTTAAGTTAAATTGAAGCAAAAATGTGTCAAACAGTGTAAATAATTTAAATACTATCATGACATGCGCTTGAAACGTCAGATAAACTTAACAAAATTTGGTTAAAAGGACTAAATTCATACATTTTGAAAGATGAAGGACTAAATTGGTCAAAAGTTTTG
>Ga0214542_1013295_pt1 | contig 10017 bp, 3 predicted proteins | sample CNSS1metaG_FD_160096 | JGI IMG/M metagenome (GOLD analysis project Ga0214542, IMG submission 160096) | Root nodule microbial communities from cowpea collected in UCLA plant growth center, Los Angeles, California, USA - CNSS1 | ecosystem: Host-associated > Plants > Roots > Nodule | place: USA...
TTAGTAGGTGTTAATGATTTAAATTACAATACTATTATATATTTCTACATTTAAAATATATAATCTAAAAAATTAATTTTTTTAATTATTTTTATTGTATTTTATTTTTTTAAAACGGGCCAACGGGCCAGCCCGTACTTTGGCCCGTCAAGTTGACGGGCTGGACGGGACGGGTCAGAACGGGCTGACGGGTTGAAATCTTCAACCCAGCCCGTTCCTTTTAGCACGGGCTGACGGGCTGGCTCGTTGGGCCCAACCCTTTTTGCCACCCCTAGTCGTTGTCAATTTTTTATATTCAATGTGGTTCTGGTATTCATTTATTTTCTTTTAATTTGGTCCGATTTTTTTTTTTAAATTGAGCAATTTAATCTCTCTCTAAATTGAGACCAAATTTAATTTTTATATAAATAGTATACTGATATTTTTATTAAAATTTACATTTTTATTAAATGTTTTTTGTTTAGGGTTAGTTGGTTTAAAATTAGAAGGAAAATTTTAAAATTAAATACTAACACCATTGGTTCAAAAATTTAGGAGGTTAAAAATCACATCAACTATCAAAAATCACATAAAATTTATATTAATCAATTATATTACTTTATATTATTTTTAATCTCTTAAAATTTTAAATCAATGGTGTTATTCTCTACTTTTAAAATTTTCATTTTAATTTTAAATCAACTCTAACTCTAAATTAATAAGAAATCAGTATAATATTTATATAAAATTAAATTTTGTCTTAATTTGGAGTGAGACAAAATTGCTCAGTTTAAAAAAAAAGTGAGACCAAATTGACAAAAATAACAAATATAAAGACCAAATTGAATATAAAAAACTTACTGCAACACATGACATGATATTGACCTGACACCTGAACATTGTTTTCAATAAAAAAATTTAAAAAATTTAAAAAACTAAAAAATAATATGTGACCGTCACTGTTTATAATTTATCAACTATTTTAATGGTGTTGACATGAAAATTAAATTGAACAAAAATTAACAAATTAAAAAAATTATTACAATTAAATTAAAAAATTGAAGGAATATTAGGAGTAAATCAATATTGAAGCCAAAATAATAAAAAGATGCAAAGTAAATCAGTAAATAGATGAGATAATGTAAAATGTGAACCACAAATTTCGACGGTGATTAATGAGACATAAAGACATCCAACTAACACCAACAATTATTTATATATATTCATCATTCTAATGGGAAGGCTAAGACCAACAACTGGGTCCATCCATCAGGAATAATCATAATTGTTCTTTAACTATATTCCTACTCATTGCAAAAATATTACATCATATACTTCGGTAGCTAAAACTATTAGTAAATGTCATACATTACTTCTATTTTTTATGAACATTAGAACCTTATATTCAAAACATGTTTTGGTTATTGAGTATTTTTGGGATGTCGAATTCATTGTTCTATTCGACTTATGCTATGTGTAAAATGATTTTTTAACATTTAAATCAAATACATATTAACAATCAAATACTCAAATCAAATATATATTTGAACATGTAAAATAATTCATCTAAAAATTATCAAATTCAAAAAATTAGGGTTACAATCATTCTCACCATTTCACCATTAATCATTCTATTTATAATAAAACCAATCATTCTATCACTATCGATATTCATAAAACAAACTCAAAATCCAAATCAATTTAGAAAATTAATCACAAATTAGAAAATAAGTATCAAGAAGGGATTATTGAAATCCACCTGAACATGGAACCCAAATAAAATTTGACTTACCTTATCTGATTAAGTAAAGAGATAGAATTCTGGAAAAAAGGAATGGAAACTATGAAGCATGGATGAAATCTTCCTCAGAATGACCAAAGCACCAAAGTGGATGAACTCCAAGAAAGAAGCCTCTAGAAGAAAGATACAGTGAGATGCGAAATGAATGCTTTTCTCAAGTGTAATAATAATTACATTAAATGTACATTTAGAAAACGTCAAGTGTAATAATAATTACATTAAATGTACATTTAGAAAACGTCAGTTTCAATATAATTTTAGTTTCAAAATTAATTAGTGTTTTATATTATTAATACTATAATTCATTGATTATTAAATTTAGTATTACCATAAAATAATAGGTTTAATTATTTGGATCATCTTCATTTTAGTAGGGGTATGTCAATTTGGTTTCTACTTTTAAAAAAGTATCAATTGTATCCCAAAGTTTGAAAAGTGCATCAATTCGTATATTTCAGAAAAAAAAATTATTAACGCGTTAATGTTGTGACACATGTCAAACTCTGGTTTTTTAATTTTTTCTAATTTTTTATTTTTTTATTTTTTTTAACAAAAAATTTGGTTACCACATGCCAGGTCTCTGATGTGACATGTGGCACTGTCAATGTCACGTGGCAGGACAATATCATGTGTTAGTGTCACTACCAAATGTTATTGTCTTGATTTCAATTTAGTCTTCATATTTGTCTCTTCAATTTAGTCTATATTTTTGTCCCTTTGATTCAATTTTGTTCCATTTTTTTAATAATTGAAATATATATTTTAATCCTTTTTATGAGATTAAAACTAATTAAGTGTAAATATTTTTAAAAAAAGTACTAATATTTATATTAAAATTTAGTTGTAAAAAAAATGTTATACTAATAAAGCATTATAGTTACCCAATTCTTTTTTTCAAAATAGAGCAATATTGTTTCTTTCCAAATTCAAACCAATTTTGTTATTTGTATACATGTTACACTAATAGAGCAATATAGTCATTGACACGTGACATTATCCTACCATGTGACACTGACAATGTCATATGTCATACCAGGAACTTGACACGTTGCAGCAAAATTTTTTGCAAAAAAAAAAATTAAAAAATAAACTTCAAATCACTTAGAAAAAGATTATAAAAATTGTTTAAATATGATGATGATATTAGATATAATTAAAATATTAAACTTATAATATGTAGTATTGCTTTTCTTTTCATTATATCAAAAACTTACATTTATAATAAAAAAGAATACAATTTAAAATTTAAAATGTCCCATGCGTTACACCAGTAAAAAACTAATAAACCATTGGACCAGTCTGAATCGTCGGGTCCGTTCATATCATTGAACCCATTTGGATAGTCGGGCCTGTCTGAATCGACATTCCTGTCGGGATAGACGAGCCCGTCTGGGTTATTGGGTTCGTCTGGGTCGTCAGGCCCGTCAGGTCGTCAGGCGCGTTCAAGTCGTCAGGCCCGTCCAGATCATTGGGTCAGTCGGGACCGTTCACGAGGTCGAACCCGTCTAGTCATCGGGCTCGTCTCGTCTTCGTGCTTGTCCGAGTCGTCGAGATTGCTCAAGTCGTTGTGTTTATCCATATCGTTGGGCTCATCAGGCCCGTCTGTCCCGTTGTGTCTGTCCGACTCGTTGGGCCTATTCGTCTCGTAGGGCATGTCGGGCCCATTCGCCTCATCGGGACTGTCCGGATTGTTAGGGACGTCCGACACATCCAAATCGTCATGTTTGTCATGGTCTTTGGTTCGTCCAAATCGTTAGACTCGTCTAGATCGTCGAGTTCGTCTAGATCGTCAGACCCGTTCAGATCGTTGGACCTATTTGGATAGTCGGGCCCGTCTGGATAGTCGAGCTCGTCCTGATTGTCGAGCCAGTCTAGGTCGTTAGGCTCGTCCGAATCATCGAGCTCGTTCGTGTCGTCGGACTCGTTTGGGTCATCGAGTCTGTCCGAATCTCTGTGCTTGTCTGGGTTGTTTGGCAGGTCTGGGTCGTTGTGCCCGTTCGAGTCGTTATACTTGTCCAGGTTGTTGGGCTGGTTGGGCCTGTCAATCTCGTTGTATCTGTCCGTCTTGTCGGGCTCGTCGGGACTGTCCGAATCGTTGGGGTCGTCTAGATTGTTGTGTTTGTCCGAGTCGTCTGGCCAGTCCTAATCGTCAGTTCCGTCTGTGTCGTCGTGCATGTCCTGATCATCGAGCTCGTTCAGATCGTTAGGTCTGTCTGGGTTTTCGACCTCGTCTGTTTCGTTGAACCCGTCTGGGTCATCAAGTACATCTAGGTCTTCATGCCCGTCCAGATTGTTGGGCCAGTTCGTGTCTTCGGACCCGTCCGGATTGTAGAGCTCGTTCGGATCATCGGGTGGTCTGGGCTTCGGACTTGTCCGAATTTAAAAATATCTTATTATTTTTCAACGGAGAAGAGAAAACGTTTTTAGAAGGGGGATGGTTCTTCATAAAAAAATGAAAATGAAAAAATAAAATATTAGGAAAGGAATCTATTCAGCCGGAGAGAAAAAAACGAAAAACAAATGTATCTTTTCAAGTGTCGGCTTTATCTCTAAGCTAGAAGAAAAATTCTTAGAAATATCATTATGAGGTAATTATTACATCATATTAGTAAATTAAATTAGTGAGTTAGTGATTTGGTAAAGGTACTAGAAAACTATAGATATAATTTAGATGACTTGGAGAAACTTTTCTCAAATTACAATTTCTAAAGTTATGCACAACTTAAAAGTACCGTGATTTTAATAGGAATATATACTTTGACACAATTTTTTTCTTTTTTTTTTTACTTTTATTTGACCTTTAACTATCATTTTCTTTTTCTTTTCTTACAAAAAAATTATTTTGGTTGGGATTATTTTGTTCTTATATCCATATCAAAAAGACAGAAGTCAAACACTGGATACAGCCCATAGTATTTTTCACATTTCTCAATCATTGCTTTCGATTCATATTTGTCCACAAAAATTGTGTGGATGGTTTCAATGTCGTGATATTTAGAAGTTGGCAGTTTCTAGTTAGATGTGTTCAACATTAAATGATGTATGTTCAGATTATAATTGGAAAATTAAGTTATGTTTAATTTATGCAGAGTTTAATAACTCATTATAATAACGTTTAAAGTGAGTTTTACTTATATTTATTTATAGCTAAAAAGTGTTTGACTCCTAAACGTCTCTTGATGATTATGAACTTCAAAATAGACCTTCTTTATAACCCAATACTATGTATAAAAAAAATTAATAAAAACGAAAGTTCAAAATATTCAAGATAAAGATTTTTAGGATAACTCCTAACTACTCGTTAAAAAATAATGTCCTGTCTTTAAAAAGATAATAGACAAATAAAGAAGTGTGGCATGTGACCAATTTTACTTGCTTATGTTTAGCTAAAAATATACAAATATCTCTAAACTATAATCATTCAATTCAATGTGCTCTCTTTTTATCTTCATTGCCCCTCTTATTTAACCTCATCTTTAGAAATTAATTTTATATAAATATTTTTTGTCTACTATCTAAATTTATTATATTTATTAATAGAGATATTTCTTCAATATTATTAAAAGTAATTCAAATATCTTAATCCACTCATTATATATATATATATATATATATATATATATATATATAAAAAAAAAAAAAAATATAAATAAAAATGAATTTAGGTGTTGGACCTAAAATCAAACCCTCCGAGATATTTATCCATCAAACAACAACTGCCACATAAATTTAATTATATAATTATATGAGAAATGACTACTCATAGTATATATTTTAATATTTTACATACTTCAAATATTAAGAAAATAATTGGTGTTACTACAAATGAACGGCACAGTCCTGTCCGAACTTAAGATTTAAAAATTGAGTCATGGTTGGGTGCAAGGAATCTTATGACCCAATTGCATTGGATACCTCAATTTCTTTCTTTTTGAAATTCTGAATTGAATTATTTAAAAGTAAAGCTGAGTTATGGAAGTTAAAAAATTAGGATCATATTAAGAATTAGACAATTTATAAGTGACCAAAATAGTTTTAAAATTTTGAATTAAATATATATATATATATATATATATATATATATATATATATATATATATAATATAAAAAAAATATCTTTTTGCGTTTATATTTTATTATTACAGTTTTAACCTTAATTATTTTAAAAATAATTATTTTAAAAATAATTTACTTTTAACCCCATTATTTTAAAAAAAAATTTACATATTTTATTTTTCAATTTTACATAAATAACTATTTTAAAAATTAATTATATATTTATTATTGATTTTGACTTAAATTTTTATAATAATTAAAAAAATGTGAATACATGCGCAATACGCGCCTTGTGTTCACTAGTAATAATACAATTTGTAATTAAATTTTACAATTTAGAGGTATATTATTATTGATTATATAAATATGAATTAATTTTTTCACCTTTTAATTTATAACTTTTAATTTATAATATGAAAGGAAATACATTTTAATTTTTTTAAATTTTTAAATTATTTTACTTTTGTAGAAATTACAATGTTAGCCGGTTTGTCTTTTTATCTTTTTTTTTTCTAACTACTCATTCTTGGATTACTTTACATTTTGTCTATGAAAAGTATATTAGACCGGTCTACCTTGCACAACAAATGTTGGTTAATTTTTTGATTCGTCCTGTATAAAATTGGTTGACTCGCTAACCCACGTAAAGAATTATTTATTTCATAATTGTTCTCCAATTATAGCATGTAAAATAATATGGTACATAATATTAATAATCATATTTTTATTTAATTAAATTAGTATAGATTTAAAATAAATAATATGCACAAAACCAAAAGCAAGAAAATAGAAATCGTGAAAAAGATGAAAATTAGAGTACATTGTTGAAAATAGAAATTGTTTTGGACTAAATTAAAATAAGGGAAGAAACATGAATGAGTGAGTTGCTTTTAAATTAACTAGAGAAGAAATGCAAATGAATGAGGTGTTTAGAAGAAACACAGGACATGTTGTATTTGTGCTTCTAGATTTTAGATATTCAAGTCAATGCAGACTATGCAGCTCAACTCGTCACACTATGTCATTGGCCTGTACAGGATATGGATTATGCAAGACTAACTTAAGCGAGTTAACATACCAAAATTCAAATACTCACTTTGTCTCACACTTTTTGTTATAAGTCTATGGACCAGCCTACATAGCTCACCTCACATCATCATCCTCATAATTATGAAGTCCACAATCTTGAAATATATTTTAGATTATATTATTTAATACAATTTTTTTTCTAGATTAATTAATTTTTTCTTTAACTTCTAAATTATCTAAGTCTTAAAAAAAAATTCGTTGTCTTATAAAACAATATACATAATGAAAGATTAGAATGCAACATAGTTAAAATCAAGTATGTACACACAAGTGTCATGATCTTATTATTACTATATTTTATATATAAATGTACTTTTAGACTCTTATTAAAACTAATATTTAAAACTTTTATAGTAAAATTAGATCAAATTACCTATGACACATTCTTAGTCTCAAAATTTTCAAACAAAAATTAATAATTTTTACATGAATGAGGAAAAAAACAGACAACTAAACTTAACTATTATACCAATTCACATTAAAAAAAAACACTATAATGACAATCTATAGTTTAATTTATGAATTCTAATAAATTTTAGTGAATAATTAATTATGTTGGAAATTGTTTGAATAGAATTAAATGTTAGAAGATTGAATCGTACCCATTGGGTTTTCATTATTGAAAAGGTCTCAACCTATTCCACACACCCTTTTGGGTATTCTACTTTATCAAATTTAAGCTAAAATCCCATAATTTCTTGGCCAACTCAGTGTCCCTTGCTTTTGAGTTTTCTGTGGAAATATTACAATCTTCAAAATAGTGGCCACTCATTCCCTTCACTTGTGGATGCAATGCTACATAGCATGTTGTTGCAGCTCCCTACATTAATTATGGACAATTAAAACAAAATCTCATATTAAGGATTTGTTAGTTCAAGTATTATAAGACTATATATTAAAGATGTGTTTTTTTTAATTTAGAATGTTAAAATCTCAATAAAAAAATGGTTTTATTACTTTTTCCTCAGCTCATGGATTGGTTTTCCCAGAAAAAGCTTATATAATAAGTAAACAAACAATCTTCTTCAACAACATTGTAACGAGTAAAACTCAAATGTTTTCATTAATAACTCATGTCAATTACTTGTCTTTTTTTTTTTTTTTTTTTTTATGTAGATCATATTTGTTTAACTTACCTGCTGGACATTTTTAAAGACAAATCTACCCACCGTATTAATTAAACCTGCATAAAAAAAAAATGGATTATTGGAGATGAAACACCAGAGATTTTATATTAATGAATCTTGAACAAATTCACATAAAATAAGAAAAATATTATCTTTAATCCAAAATCTTAAAATAATAATGTCTTTTTTTTTAAATATGTTATTCAATTTTTACCAAACTGTTGTCTCAACTTGAATTTCTAACCTATCATATTAGAATTCATGAGATGTAACTCAATATCATAACTCCCCTAAATTTCAATCTCTTAATCTCGGTAATTCTCAAATTAGAAATGAGATACCATTGGAAGTCTCATATCGATTAAAAATAAAACTATTTTATATTATATAAAGTGGGATGCAAACTTTACCTTACAAGCGGTTTTGTGGGATTGAGTTAGGCTTTAAAGCCTACTTCCTAACATAGTATCAGAATCAAATTAAAATCTATCATCCTAACAAATTTTCTTAGACGTTCTATTTCATCCACTAACGGATCATCTATTTCTGGACTATTTCATATTATATAAAAGTAGTTGAATGTGTAGAGAAATTAATTACCAGACAGTATATTGGTGTGACGAAAAATATTGGTGATAACAGCTCCTGGATGAAGAGAATTAGCTGTAATATCTACCCCTTCTTCCTGATCATCAACAACATGCAATAACAAAAACAACTTATTTCACTGTAATAAAACAGAGACAATTAATTAAAGAGTTTTGTTTAAGAATAATATACACCATTAAACTTGTTTCCCATATTACATTAAATCTATTTTTTATCATTTTATTCGTTTTTAATTTCTTTGAAGATTACAAATACAATAAATTTCTTCATATCTTTAAATCTGTGTCTTCTTTTCTCTTATCAAACACACATAAGTGCTTATATTTATCTCTAATTCTATTTATTTCAATAAACCCACAGAGCCATTTTTCCTTGACAAATTATAAGAAAATGTCACCAAAACAAAAGAGGAAAAATATGACATTCTATTAGGCTAATTAATGACATCTAGTTCTAGTTGAAATAATTGAAATGTACAATTGAACTGAAATCACTACTTATTAAATACAAGTCCATGCAAGATGACCAACACTGAAACATGCATTAAAAAGACTTGGAAATATAGGTCGTGCCTTCATATTGATGCATTAATCCAACTACCTAGTCTTTAGTTTTGAATAAGATTAGATTTTGAATATGAAATATAAGGTGATTTAGTGATTAAATAAAAAGAAAAGGTCGTGAGTTCAAATTTATCTATTAATAAAAATTACCAACTAATATTTGTTAATGAAAAAATAGAAAAAGAAAAGAAAAAGATTAGGTAATACATGAAAGAAATTGCTAAAGTTTAAAAAGAGTGTGTTATATTTTTAAAGTTATTGATATAATACTAACTAAAAGAATAAAATTCAATTATTTTTTAAAAATTGAGACTTAATTAAAAAAAAAAAGAATTGGAGGATAATTCGAGATTTTCCTACAAAAGTAAAGATAAAAAATGTATTAAAAAATTTTATTTTATAATAGATATAGCTTTTCTATATTTTATATGGTGTGATTTTTATTATAATTTATTTTTTATACTTTTTTATTTTTATTTTAAAAATATTTTATGTGATGATAAATAATAAAATATAAAAAATTATTATGAATAATTATATACATACCTTGAATCGTCTTGCAAGTTCGTTGGCATGCAAAACGTTAGCCAGCTTTGATTGTCCATATGTAAACCACATATGGTAACTGCGCATAAGAAAATACCATTAAATACTTGTAATTAGCAACACACTACATTTTATTTAAATTTTTTTGTTCATAGAGGTTTTAGTCTCAAATTCTATTATAGTTAATAATTATGTCTCAAAAAACAGATGACTATAAGTAATTTTTTTTGCATATTTGAGCATATAT
>Ga0214542_1013298_pt1 | contig 10013 bp, 5 predicted proteins | sample CNSS1metaG_FD_160096 | JGI IMG/M metagenome (GOLD analysis project Ga0214542, IMG submission 160096) | Root nodule microbial communities from cowpea collected in UCLA plant growth center, Los Angeles, California, USA - CNSS1 | ecosystem: Host-associated > Plants > Roots > Nodule | place: USA...
ATTGAGACTGTACTTTGATTGAATTTACTGTTGGTAATCTAAAAGTTCTCACTTTTAATTGAAACTTTACTTTGGTTAAAAGTGAGAACTCCAACAAATTAATTGAGACTTTACATTGATTAATTTCCAAATCTACAACAATAATTAATTGAGCAATAATCTTTAGATAACCGATGATGAATCTATTTTAAAAAAGCAATGGAATCAATCTATTTTCTTTACTACTATTTTTATCTCTTTTTATCTTTTCTATTTCTTTCTTGTTTATCTCAATCCTCCCATATTTTTATTATTTTATTTGACTAACCGTTTTGTATAGATTTTATAAGAAATAACTTGTTAAAAATCAATTTCGTGTTCGTTGGGAGACGACTTTGGGTTACTTTACCCTTTCTATTTTGTTGACTACTTTCTTAACAATATTGAATTTGTTATAGATAGGTAGTATTAATTTGATCGCGTCAACGACAACGTTATCAAGGATGCTTGGCTAAATTGTTTTTGGTGACTTTTGGGTTGCCATAATTTCAGTTATAATCAGCCATTAAGTTGTAATATCATTAATAGTTTTAAGTGGGATGTAATTTCAACATACGTGTCTTTTCTAATTCTAGTGGTTAAAGCTTCTATATTAGCTGAACCATTTTCATCAATGAAACAGGTTAAGTTTTATTCAGAAAATATTACAATTTTTTCTTTTCTATCTTAGTGAGAGTGATGTTCCTAAGTTCTTGAGTGATTCAAGAATCCCTGACTTTTATCAAAGGTCTTCTTCCCTTTGTGTGTATAAACTCTTAGGCTTATGTTCCATTCTTGGAAGTGTGACGTCTATAAATTTCCACTACACCTTCTTTTCTATTTCCATTTTCTCGTTTTAAATAATATCTCATATTTATTGCTTATTAGCATTCCAACCTAGATAGATCCATAAAACAAATTCACTCCTCTAGATTCACATCGTTTGGTATTCAGAGCCAGACTCACTAGATTTGGAATAGCAATGGAAGTTTATTATACAAGGTGTTTAATCGAAGGCAACCCATGTTTAGTTGCATTCGGTTATAGAAGCGACAACAATGTTGTGAGCCAAAGATTGGTGGAGAAACTCAAGTTACCAACAAGCTTTCATCCAAATCGAGCATGGATCAAATTCAGTACAGGGCAATGTGTGAAAGAAATATTATGTGATATTGTTCCCATGGACTCTTCCCATCGTCTTTTGGGATGGGCATGGCTTCGTTTTAAAACGCTCGATCTTGATGAACGTTCCCTTTATTTGAGGCATGAGGGACATAAAATGAAGTTGAAATTTATGACACCAAGACAAGTCAGTAAGAATCAACATAGGCTGAAGGAGAAAATAGAAAAAGAAACAATAGAAACTGCAGAAGCAAGGGAAAATAAGGGAAAAGAAAAGGAAGTAGAGAAAAAGCTGATGGAAAATTTATTTGTCAATGATTTCTCTTCAACAGTTTGTGATGTCATTTTACATGAACAAAAGGATAAGCAAGTGAACGAAACACACCATCTTCCATCTTTGAAAAGGAAGCTTGTTCATAATGCTTTATTATGCATTTGGTCCGCTGATGAGAAGGAAATTCGTCAAACACAACGCATGAAATTATTTATTGTTACATATCAAGATGGGGTAGTGTTGGCAAGAAAGGTGCTCCACGAATTTTAACCATTGGAAACGAATAAACACGAGTTTCAAGTTGTTGAAAAGTAAAGTTTTTCACATCATAAGAAACTTATATTAAAACTAGTAGAAAAATAAAGCCTTAAGATTCGGGACAAATGTTCTCGAAGAATGAGGGTATGATATGAATCGCATCATAGCTCAAATGGAGAAGCACTAATGCACGACTTTGCTGCAGTTATTTATATTTTTTAAAGTAAATAGTTTGTTTAAATATGGTCCAATTCATTGTAAAAATGGCTTACCAAATTATGTTTTCGTTTAATCAATTAATGGGCTCTGGTTTAGTTTTATTTCAAGTTGTAATGATGACCCAATTGCAACTTAGTCATCAACCTTTGGAGAACAAGAGGATGCTTGGCTGGATTGTTTTTGGTGACTTTTAGGTTGCCATAATTTTAGTTACAATCAGCCATTAAGTTGTAATATCATTAATAGTTTTAAGTCGGATGTACTTTCAACATATGTGTCTTTGGTAATTGCAGTGGTTAAAGCTTCTATATGAGCTGCACCATTTCCATCAATGAAACAGGTTGAGTTTTCTTCAAAATTTTATCTCTTCTATCTTAGTGAGAGTAATGTTCCTAAAGTCATGAGTGATTAAGGAATCCCTGAGTTTTATCAAAGGTTTTTTTCCCTTTGTGTGTTTAAACTCTTAGGCTTATGTTCCATTCTTGGAAGTGCGACGTCTATCAATTTCCACTACATCTTCTTTTCTATTTCCATTTTCTTGTTTTAAATAATTTCTGAAATTTCTTGCTTATTAGCATTCCAACCTAGATAGATCCATAAAACGAATTCACTCCTCAGGATTCACATCATTTGGTATTCAGAGCCTAGCTCCTTAGATTTGGAATAGCAATGGAAGTTTATTATACAAGGTGTTTAATCGAAGGCAATCCATGTTAAGTTGCATTCGATTATAGAAGCGACAACAATGTTGTGAGCCAAAGATTGGTGGAGAAACTCAAGTTACCAACAAGCTTTCATCCAAATCGAGCATGAATCAAATTCAGTACAAGGCAATGTGTGAAAGAAGTATTATGTGATATTGCTCCCATGGACTCTTCCCATCATCTTTTTGGATAGGCAAGGCTTCGTTATAAAATGCTCAATCTTGATGAACGTTCACTTTATTTGAGGCATCAGGGACATAAAATGAAGTTGAAATTTATGACACTAAGACAAGTCAGTAAGGATCAACATAGGCTAAAGGACAAAATAGAAAAAGAAAGAATAGAAAAAGAAGCAATAGAAACTGCATAAGCAAGGGAAAATGAAGAAAAAGAAAAGGAAGTAGAGAAAAAGATGATGGAAAATATATTTGTGAATGTTTTTTCGTCAACAGTTTATGATGTCATTTTACAAGAACAAAAGGATAAGCAAATGAATGAAACACACCAGCTTCCATGTTTGAAAAGAAAGCTTGTTCACAATGCTTTATTATGCATTTGGTCTGCTGATGATAAGAAAAATAGTCCAACACAACGAATGGAATTATTTATTGTTACATATCAAAGGGGTATTGCTGGCAAGAGAGGTGCTCCACGGATTGCAACCACTAGAAAGGAACAAATATGAATATATTAAAGCTGAATTTGATCCTGGAGGAAGAGAATTAGTTTGAAGTTGTTGAAAAGTAAAGTTCTTCACAAGATCACAAGAAACTTATATTAAAACTAGATAAAAATAAAGCCTTAATATTCGGGACGAATCTTCTCGAAGAAGGAGGGTATGATAGGAATCGCATCATAGCTCAAATGGAGAAGGACTAATTGAATCATAGTTTGTTTAAATATGTTCCAATTCATTGTAAAATTGGCTTACCAAATTATGTTTTCATTTAATCATTTAATCAATTTATGTGTCTTTTATAATTTCAGTGGATAAAGCTTCTATATGAGCTAAACCATTTTCATCAATGAAACAGGGTGAGTTTTATTCAAAACATATTAGGATTTTATCTCTTCTATCTTAGTGAGAGTGATGCTCCTAATTTCTTGAGTGATTCAAGAATCCTTGAGTTTTATCAAAGGTCATTTTCCCTTTGTGTGTTTCAACTCTTAAGGTTATCTTCCATTCTTGGACGTGTGACATCTATGAATTTACACTACATTTTCTTTTCTATTTCCTTTTTCTCATTTTAAATAATTTCTCAAATTTCTTGCTTATTAGCATTCCAACCTAGATAGATCTATGAAACGAATTCACCCCTCTAGATTCATCATTTGGTATTCAGAGCCTAGCTCACTAGAGTTGGAATAGCAATAGAAATTTATTATACAAGGTGTTTAATCGAAGGCAAGCCATGTTTAGTTGCATTCGATTACATAAGCGACATCAATGTTGTGAGCCAAAGATTGGTGGAGAAACTCAATTTACCAACAAGCTTTCATCCAAATCGAGCATGGATCAAATTCAGTACAAGGCAATGTGTGAAAGAAGTATTATGTGATATTGCTCCCATGGACTCTTCCTATCATCTTTTGGGATGGGCATCGCTTCGTTTTAAAACGCTCGATTTTGATGATTGTTCCCTTTATTTGAGGCATGAGGGACATAAAATGAAGTTGAAATTTATGACACCAAGACAAGTTAGTAAGGATCAACATAGCCTAAAGGAGAAAATAGAAAAAGAAAAAATAGAAAAAGAAACAATAGAAATTGCAGAAGCAAGGGAAAATGAAGAAAAAGAAAAGGAAGTAGAGAAAAAGATGATGGAAAATTTATTTGTCAATGTTTTCTCTTCTACAGTTTGTGATGTCATTTTACAGGAACAAAAGGATAAGCAAGTGAATGAAACACACCAGCTTCCATGTATGAAAAGGAAGCTTGTTCACAATGCTTTATTATGCATTTGGTCCACTGATGAGAACCAAATTCCACAAAAACAACGCATGGAATTATTTATTATTACATATCAAGGTGGGATAGTGTTGGCTAGAGAGGTGCTCCACGGATTGTAACCACTGGAAAGGAACAAATTTGAATATATTCAAGTTGAATTTGATCTTGGAGGAAGAGAATTAGTTTCAAGTTGGGGAAAAATAAAGTCCTTCACAAGATCATAATAAAGTTATATTGAAAGTAGTAGAAAAATAAAGCCTTAAGATTCAGAACGAATCTTCTTGAAGAAGGAGGGTATGATATGAATCACATCACAACTCAAATGGAGAAGGACTAATGCACCACTTTGCTGCAGTTATTTTTATTTTTATTTTTTAAAGTTATTAGTTTGTTTGAAGATGGTCCAATTTGTAAGACCCGTGGAAATTAATTAATTAATTAATTAATTAATGCGGGTGGTGGGAACTTTGATGACATTAAATGTTAATTGGTATGACGTGGAAAAGTACTAGCTTTAATGGTTGAGAGTACTTGGTTGTGTGAGAGGATTGGGGTTTTAGTCCTATGTATTCCAATTGTGTGTATTTGATTTATTATTATTTTGATAATATACTTGAATTTGTTGAGTGATAGTATAATCATAGGATTATGATAATTATCACTAAATATGGGTTGGTTGGATTGTTGTGTATTGAATTGGCGTTAGTATGGTCACGGGTTCAAACCTTGATGGACTTGAATTAAACCTTTTCTTTTTGCTAAATTTATCTTGGGAATGAATGTGGAAGGGCAAAGGAAAACCTAGTGTAAGGAGCAGCCAAGGGAGCTAGAAAAATAGTATAAAACCTTAATAAAATGACATTAAGTAGGTAGAAAAGGTAAATTTTCGTTTTGCTCTATTTACCTCTCATTAAGGCCATTTTAGTGATAAAGGAAGGGAGAGAAAAGGGTTGTTTTGGGGCTGTCTTTGTGGCGTAGAAATCAGAGCACAAATTCTGAGAGTGTGAGGAGAGAATTGAGTATTATTGGGAGTAGACTTGAGAGGAAGAACTAGGCGGACTTGTGAATTGGAGAAGAACCCTAAAAGGCTACAAACTTTGTGCAAGGATTCCAGGTTAGGGGAAGCTGTTTTTACATGTCTATATAGTATGTGATATGATTCTGCGTTTCGCTATTCTTAATTGGTTCCTGTGGGTTGGGAATTTCGTGTGTGTGTAATAAGAGTGAGAATTGGTTGTTTATTGTTGGTTGCAAAACCTTTTTTTCGCCTTATATGATTTAGGGATGAGGGCTTGGGTATTGAATTGTTATTGTCGATTGAATCTTGACTTTTGGTAGTTTAAATGGATATAATGCATGTTTATGTGGTTTAATTGTTGATAGGGATTGAATGGGACTGATTAAATTGTATGTTGGCATGGTTTAGGGTGATTTATGCGTAGACAGGGGAGAACCTCTACAAATTTTGCCCAAGTGAGTCCCCCTCGCCTAAGCGAAACTTGTAGAAACTCGTTCCTGATTTTTCATCGAGCGTCTCGCTCAGACGACCCATTTTTGTGTTGAGCAACACATTCTCTCGCCCAGGCGAGAATGGCTCGCATAAGCGATGTCGCGATGAGACACGTTGCGTTTTACATGTGAATCCTCGTCCAGGCAAGGTGTGGTGTGTTGAGCGAGTGAGGGTCTCACTTAGGCGAGAGGGTCTTGCCTAAGCGAGAGATCGTGGTGAGCCCTGTTTCACACTCGCTCAAGCGAGGAAGTCCAGCTTGAGCGAGAGAGATGCACTCGTTTGAGCGAAGATCCTGACTTATGCAAGAACGGTGAGAATTCATGCTTGTGTGTACTGTTCGAACTGGTTTGCTTGGTGTTCCCTAAACTAGGGGAATTATATGCATGTGTTTGTGTTGTTCGAGCTTGAGGGACTAAGTCCATAGGATCTGGGATGTGCTTGGCTTGAGTCGCGAGCAAGAAGTTCGTGATGGGTGGAGTGCATGCGGAACGTGAACGATCTAGTTCATCGGAGGTACTCTCGTTGGGATGAGTGAGCGAGGGAGTTCATCTCATGCTCAACTTGAGAATGCTATGAGCGAGGGAGTTCATCGTAGGAAAGGCAGGTATGCATGTCCGGGTCTGAGCGAGGAGTTTGGATGACGGGCAAGGGATTCTGTGAAGCAGGACTACGAGCGGGATAGGCTCATAGGTTTGACCAAGAGCGAGGAAGGTTGTGGAAGCACCGAAAGTTCCAAGATTTAGAGTACATGCATGAACTCATAATAGTTATGAGAGTGGAAAAGTGTTTTTTTTTATGTAAGATTATATAATTATGATTTGGTGGGTGGGTTGAATTCATATTCATTTATATCTATGTGCATAGCTCACCCTATCTGTTTGTGTGTGGTGATGATCGGGGAACTTGTTATTAGGGAGCAAATGATGTTTTAGGTGAGCCAGGAGATGCTTAGTGGCAGAGAGTGGGATCAGAGTACAGGGGAATTTTATAAAGATTGTTATTTAATTTCCATGTAATTTTATTACTGATTTCATTGCTTTGGATTTACAAATTGTAAAAGTGAATTATGAGTAATATTACCATTTATAGCGATTTTTAAAGTTTTAAAGTTTTACAATTTTCCGCATTTTTGGGAAATGGATTGATAATAAATGAGGTTTTCATTTCAAATTTGTTATTTTTTAAGTAATATCCTATCGAGACGTTACACAATTCATTGTAAAATTGGCTTACCAAATTATGTTTTGGTTTAATCAGTTAATGGGCTCTTGTTTTGGTTTTATTTCAAGTTGTAATGATGACCCAATTGCAACTTAGTCATTAGCCTTTGGGAGACCAAGAGGATGCTTGGCTGAACTATTTTTGGTGACTTTTGGGTTGCCATAATTTCAATTCGAATCATCCATTAAGTAGTAGGATCATTTATAGTTTTAAGTGGGATGTAATTTCAATTTATGTGTCTTTTGTAATTTCAGTGGTTAAAGCTTCTATATGAGATGAACCATTTTCATCAATGAAAAAGGTTGAGTTTTATTCAGAAAATATTAGAATTTTATCTCTTCTATCTTAATGAGAGTGATTCTCCTAAGTTCTTGAGTGATTCAAGAATCCTTGAGTTTTATCAAAGGTCCTTTTTCCCTTTGTGTGTTTAAACTCCTAGGCTTATCTTCCATTCTTGGAAGTGTGACGTCTATCAATTTCTAATACATCTTCTTATCTATTTCCATTTTCTCGTTTTAAATAATTATACAAATTTCTTGCTTATTAGCATTCCAACCTAGATAGATCCATAAAACGAATCCACCCCTCTGGATTCACATCATTTGGTATTCAGAGCCTAGCTCACTAGATTTGGAATAGAAATGGAAGTTTATTATACGAGGTGTTTAATCAGAGGCAACCCATGTTTAGTTGCATTGGATTACAAAAGCAAGAAAAATGTTGTGAGCCAAAGATTGATGGAAAAACTCGAGTTACGAACAAGCTTTCATCCGAATCAAGCATGAATTAAATTTAGTACAGGGCAACGTGTGAAAGAAGTATTATGTGATATTGCTCCCATGGACTCTTCCCATCCTCTTTTGGTATGCGGATGACTTCGTTTTAAAACACTCGATGTTGATGAACATTACCTTTGTTTGAGTCATGAGGGACATAAAATGAAGTTAAAATTTATGACACCAAGACAAGTTAGTAAGGATCAACATAGGTTGAAGGAGAAAATAGAAAAAGAAGAAATAGAAACTGAAGAAGGGAGGGAAAATGAGGAAAAAGAAAAGGAAGTGGAGGAAACGATGATGGAAAATTTATTTCCCAATGTTTGTTTTTCTACGGTTTGTGATGTCATTTTACAAGATCAAAAGGATAAGCAAGTGAATGAAACACACCAACTTCCATGTTTGAAAAGGAAACTTGTTCACAATGCTTTTATTATGCATTTGGTCTGCTGATGAGAAGCAAATTTTTCAAACACAACGCATGGAATTATTTATTTTTACAAATCGAGGTGGGGTAGTGTTAGCAAGAGAGGTGCTCCATGGATTGCAACCACTGGAAAGGAACAAATATGTATATATTTAAGTTGAACTTGATCCTAAAGGAAGAGAATTAGTTTCAAGTTATGGAAAAATAAAGTCCTTCACAAGATCATAATAAACTTATATTAAAATTAGTAGAAAAATAAAGCCTTAATATTCGGGACGAATCTTCTCGAAGAAGGAGGGTATGATAAACATTTGAATCATAACTCAAATGGAGAAGGACTAATGCACCACTTTGTTGTAGTTACTTTTATTTTTATTTTTTAAAGTTATTAGTTTGTTTAAATATGGTCTAATTCATTGTAAAATTGGCTTATCAAATTACATTTTGGTTTAATCAATTAATGGGCTCTAGTTTAGTTTTATTTCAAGTTGTAATGATAACCCAATTGCAACTTAGTCATCAGCCTTTGGGAGACCAAGAGGATGCTTGGCTGAAGTGTTTTTGGTGACTTTTGGGTTCCCATAATTTCAGTTACAATCAGCCATTAAGTAGTACGATCATTAATAGCTTTAAGTGAGATGTAATTTAAACATATGTGTCTTTTCTAGTTCTAGTGGTGAAAGCTTCTATATGAGTTGAACCATTTTAATAAATGAAACAGGTTGTGTTTCATTCAGAAAACATTAGAGTTTTATCTTTTCTATCTTTGTGAGAGTGATTCTCCTAAGTTCTTACGTGATTCAAGAATCCTTGAGTTTTATCCAAGCTCTTTTTTCCCTTTGTGTGTTTAAATTCTTAGATTGTCTTCCATTCTTGGAAGTGTGACGTCAATCAATTTAAACTACATCTTCTTATCTATTTCCATTTTCTGGTTTTAAATAATTTCTCACATATCTTGCTTATTAGCATTCCAACTTAGATAGATCCATAAAACGAATCCACCCCTTTGGATTCACATCACATTGTATTCAGAGCCAAGCTCACGAGATTTGGAATAGAGTTGGAGGTTTATTATACGAGGTGTTTAATCAAAGGCAACCCATGTTTATTTGGATTCGATTACGGAAGCGACATCAATGTTGTGAGCCAAAGATTGGTGGAGAAACTAAAGTTACCAACAAGCTTTCATCTGAATCAAGCATGGATCAATTTCAATACAAGGCAATGTGTGAAAGAAGTATTATGTAATATTGCTCCAATGCACTCTTTCCATCTTCTTTTGGGGTGGGCATGACTTCGTTTTAAAATACTCAATCTTGATGAACGTTCCCTTTATTTGAGGCATGAGTGATGACAAACACCAGCCTTGGCCAAATGCAGACAAGAAAAGTGGTCCTCAACTGTTAAGAGGGCCCAAGCTCTTATCTTTTGGGCCAAAATTGTTTAAATATTAGATTAGAATTTAACTTTTGGGCTTTGTATTTTGGGCCCAGTAGAATAGGGTTTTCTTTGGGCCATGTATTGGGCCTTAGA
>Ga0214542_1013301_pt1 | contig 10008 bp, 4 predicted proteins | sample CNSS1metaG_FD_160096 | JGI IMG/M metagenome (GOLD analysis project Ga0214542, IMG submission 160096) | Root nodule microbial communities from cowpea collected in UCLA plant growth center, Los Angeles, California, USA - CNSS1 | ecosystem: Host-associated > Plants > Roots > Nodule | place: USA...
ATAAATCAAACTTATATAATGATAATTTTTAATTATTTTTAAAATAAAGTACAATTTGGTAATCTTTTTTTCCCTCATTTAAATATAATTTTTAATCTATCACATCCATCAAATCACTCACAAACTTTATCAAACTTTACTCTAAATCCATCCATTTTCACCTTTAATCCACTTAAAATGAACCACACAAACTTCACACTATAATTCACTTGATGTCATCCTCTCTCTCCAATCAACCTTGAGAGAGAGGGGAACGAAGAGGGAAATTCTTCTATTTTTAAATCATCTCTGTTATGTGTTGGTTTGAGGGTGGTATTAAGATTACAATGATGTCCGCAATTTATTTTTCAACATAATTACGAAAATGATGTAAAAATATGACTTTTCATATTATTTTTACAAAAATAATTAATAACGAAAATTTGAAAATTGATCTAACATAAGGTTTAAAAATTAATTATAAATTATAACCTTTTTTATTGCATTATTTTATAAATTTTTTTAATAAAATATTTTATTTTCATTTACACATATTAATATTTTTTTTCTACAACAAATCAAACTTATACAATGGTAATTTTTAATCATTTTTTAAATAAAGGACAATTTGGTAATCTTGTTTTTCCTTGATTTAAAAATAATTTTTAATTTATCACATCAATCAAATCACTCACAAACTTTAACAATGTGTACTTTAAATCCACCATCTTTCACCTTTAATCCACTTAAAGTGAAAACCACAAACTTCACACTCTAATCCACTTGAATTCATCATCTCTCTCCCTCCAATCAACCTTGACGTAGAGAGATGGGAATGAATATGGAAATTCCTCTATTTTTTAATCATCTCTATCATGCAATGGTTTGAGGGTGATATCAAGATTACAATTATGTGCGCAATTTATTTTTTAGCATAATTACGAAAACGATGTAAAAATAACGAAAATTTGAAAATTGTTATAAAATAAGGTTTAAAAAGTAATTTTTAATTATAAAATTTTTAGTTACATTATCTTTTAAATATTTTTTTATTAAAATATGTTAATTTCATTTATACATTTTCATATTTTTTCTACGATAAATCAAACTTATATAATGACAATTTTTAATTATTTTTAAAATAAAGTACAATTTGGTAACCTTTTTTTCCCTCATATAAATATAATTTTTAATCTATCACATCCATCAAATGACTCACAAACTTTATCAAACTTTACTCTAAATCCATCCATTTTCACCTTTAATCCACTTAAAATGATCCACACAAACTTCATACTATAATTCACTTGATGTCATCCTCTCTCTCTCCAATCAACCTAGAGAGAGAGGGGAAGCAAGAGGGAAATTCCTCTATTTTTCAATCATCTATGTTATGTGTTGGCTTGAGGGTGATATCAAGATTACAATTATGTCCGCAATTTATTTTTCAGCTTAATTATGAAAGTGATGTGAAAATATGACTTTTCCAATTATTTTTACAAAAACAATTAATAACAAAAATTTGAAAATTGATCTAAAATAAGGTTTAAAAAGTCATTATAAATTATAAAATTTTTTATTGCATTATTTTATAAATTTTTTTTAATAAAATATTTTATTTTCATTTACACATATTAATATTTGTTTTCTACAACAAATCAAACTTATACAATGGTAATTTTTAATCATTTTTTAAATAAAGGACAATTTGGTAATCTTGTTTTTCCTTGATTTAAAAATAATTTTTAATTGATCACATCAATCAAATCACTCACAAACTTTAACAAAGTGTACTTTAAATCCACCATCTTTCACCTTTAATCCACTTAAAGTGAAAACCACAAACTTCACACTCTAATCCACTTGAATTCATCATCTCTCTCCCTCCAATCAACCTTGACGGAGAGAGATGGGAATGGATATGGAAATTCCTCTATTTTTCAATCATCTCTATCATGCAATGGTTTGAGGGTGATATCAAGATTACAATTATGTGTGCAATTTATTTTTTAGCATAATTACGAAAACGATGTAAAAATAACGAAAATTTGAAAATTGTTATAAAATAAGGTTTAAAAAGTAATTTTTAATTATAAAATTTTTGGTTACATTATCTTTTAAATATTTTTTTATTAAAATATGTTACTTTCATTTATACATTTTCATATTTTTTCTACGATAAATCAAACTTATATAATGATAATTTTTAATTATTTTTAAAATAAAGTACAATTTGGTAATCTTTTTTTCCCTCATTTAAATATAATTTTTAATCTATCACATCCATCAAATCACTCACAAACTTTATCAAACTTTACTCTAAATCCATCCATTTTCACCTTTAATCCACTTAAAATGAACCACACAAACTTCACACTATAATTCACTTGATGTCATCCTCTCTCTCCAATCAACCTTGAGAGAGAGGGGAAGCAAGAGGGAAATTCCTCTATTTTTCAATCATCTATGTTATTTGTTGGTTTGAGGGCGATATCAAGATTACAATTATGTCCGCAATTTATTTTTCAGCTTAATTATGAAAGTGATGTGAAAATGACTTTTCCAATTATTTTTACAAAAACAATTAATAACAAAAATTTGAAAATTGATCTAAAATAAGGTTTAAAAAGTAATTATAAATTATAAAATTTTTTATTGCATTATTTTATAAATACTTTTTTAATAAAATATTTTATTGTCATTCATACATATTAATATTTTTTTCTACAACAAATCAAACTTATACAATGGTAATTTTTAATCATTTTTAAAATAAAGGACAATTTGGTAATCTTGTTTTTCCCTGATTTAAAAATAATTTTTAATTTATCACATCAATCAAATCACTCACAAACTTTAACAAAGTGTACTTTAAATCCACCCTCTTTCACCTTTAATCCACTTAAAGTGAAAACCACAAACTTCACACTCTAATCCACTTGAATTCATCATCTCTCTCCCTCCAATCAACCTTGACGGAGAGAGAGGGGAATGGATATGAAAATTCCTCTATTTTTCAATCATCTCTATCATGTAATGGTTTGAGGGTGATATCAAGATTACAATTATGTGCGCAATTTTTTTTTAGCATAATTACGAAAACGATGTAAAAATAACGAAAATTTGAAAATTGTTATAAAATAAGGTTTAAAAAGTAATTTTTAATTATTAAATTTTTGGTTAAATTATCTTTTAAATATTTTTTTATTAAAATATGTTACTTTCATTTATACATTTTCATATTTTTTCTACGATAAATCAAACTTATATAATGATAATTTTTAATTATTTTTAAAATAAAGTACAATTTGGTAATCTTTTTTTCCCTCATTTAAATATAATTTTTAATCTATCACATCCATCAAATCACTCACAAACTTTATCAAACTTTACTCTAAATCCATCCATTTTCACCTTTAATCCACTTAAAATGAACCACACAAACTTCACACTATAATTCACTTGATGTCATCCTCTCTCTCCAATCAACCTTGAGAGAGAGGGGAAGCAAGAGGGAAATTCCTCTATTTTTCAATCATCTATGTTATTTGTTGGTTTGAGGGCGATATCAAGATTACAATTATGTCCGCAATTTATTTTTCAGCTTAATTATGAAAGTGATGTGAAAATGACTTTTCCAATTATTTTTACAAAAACAATTAATAACAAAAATTTGAAAATTGATCTAAAATAAAGTTTAAAAAGTAATTATAAATTATAAAATTTTTTATTGCATTATTTTATAAATTTTTTTTAATAAAATATTTTATATTCATTTACACATATTAATATTTTTTTTCTACAACAAATCAAACTTATACAATGATAATTTTTAATCATTTTTAAAATAAAGGACAATTTGGTAATCTTGTTTTTCCTTGATTTAAAAATAATTTTTAATTTATCACATCAATCAAATCACTCACAAACTTTAACAAAGTGTACTTTAAATCCACCATCTTTCACCTTTAATCCACTTAAAGTGAAAACCACAAACTTCACACTCTAATCCACTTGAATTAATCATCTCTCTCCCTCCAATCAACCTTGACGGAGAGAGATGGGAATGAATATGGAAATTCCTCTATTTTTCAATCATTTCTATCATGCAATGGTTTGAGGGTGATATCAAAATTACAATTATGTGCGAAATTTATTTTTTATCATAATTACGAAAACCATGTAAAAATAACGAAAATTTGAAAATTGTTATAAAATAAGGTTTAAAAAGTAATTTTTAATTATTAAATTTTTCGTTAAATTATCTTTTAAATATTTTTTTATTAAAATATGTTACTTTCATTTATACATTTTCATATTTTTTCTACCATAAATCAAACTTATATAATGATAATTTTTAATTATTTTTAAAATAAAGTACAATTTGGTAATCTTTTTTTCCCTCATTTAAATATAATTTTTAATCTATCACATCCATCAAATCACTCACAAACTTTATCAAACTTTACTCTAAATCCATCCATTTTCACCTTTAATCCACTTAAAATGAACCACACAAACTTCACACTATAATTCACTTGATGTCATCCTCTCTCTCCAATCAACCTTGAGAGAGAGGGGAAGCAAGAGGGAAATTCCTCTATTTTTCAATCATCTATGTTATTTGTTGGTTTGAGGGCGATATCAAGATTACAATTATGTCCGCAATTTATTTTTCAGCTTAATTATGAAAGTGATGTGAAAATGACTTTTCCAATTATTTTTACAAAAACAATTAATAACAAAAATTTGAAAATTGATCTAAAATAAGGTTTAAAAAGTAATTATAAATTATAAAATTTTTTATTGCATTATTTTATAAATACTTTTTTAATAAAATATTTTATTTTCATCCATACATATTAATATTTTTTTCTACAACAAATCAAACTTATACAATGGTAATTTTTAATCATTTTTAAAAAGCGGGACAATTTGGAAATCTTGTTTTTCCTTGATTTAAAAATAATTTTTAATTTATCACATCAATCAAATCACTCACAAACTTTAACAAAGTGTACTTTAAATCCACCCTCTTTTACCTTTAATCCACTTAAAGTGAAAACCACAAACTTCACACTCTAATCCACTTGAATTAATCATCTCTCTCCCTCCAATCAACCTTGACGGAGAGAGATGGGAATGAATATGGAAATTCCTCTATTTTTCAATCATCTCTATCATGCAATGGTTTGAGGGTGATATCAAGATTACAATTATGTACGCAATTTATTTTTTAGCATAAAATTTAAAAATAATGAAAATTTGAAAATTGTTATAAAATAAGGTTTAAAAAGTAATTTTTAATTATAAATTTTTTTATTACATTATCTTTTAAATATTATTTTATTAAAATATGTTATTTTCATTTATACATTTTTATATTTTTTCTACGATAAATCAAACTTATATAATAATAATTTTTAATTATTTTTAAAATAAAGTACAATTTGTTAATCTTGTTTTTTTATGATTTAAATATAAGTTTTAATCTATCACATCCATCAAATCACTCACAAACTTCAACAAACTTTACTCTTAATCCACCCAGTTTCACCTTTAATCCACTTAAAGTGAACAACACAAACTTGACACTGTAATCCACTTGATGTCATCCTCTCCCTCTCTATCCAATCAACCTTGAGGGAGATAGAGGCGAAGGAAAAGGAAATTCATCTATTTTTAAATCATGTCTGTTATGTCTTGGTTTGAGGGTGATATCAAGATTACAATGATGTCCGCAATTTATTTTTCAGCTTAATTTTAAAAATGATGTAAAAATATGAATTTTCAAATTATTTTTACAAAAATAATTAATCACGAAAATTTGAAAATTATTATAAAATAAGTTTTAAAAACTAATTTTTAATTATAAAATTTTCTATTACATTATCTTTTAAATATTTTTGTATTAAAATATGTTATTTTCGTTTATACATTTTCATATTTTTTCTACGATAAATCAAACTTATATTATAATTATTTTTAAAATAAAGTACAATTTGGTAATCTTGTTTTTTTATGATTTAAATATAAGTTTTAATCTATCACACCCATCAAATCACTCACAAACTTTACTCTTAGTCCACCCACTTTGACCTTTAATCTACTTGAAGTGAACAACACAAACTTCACAATGTAATCCAGTTGATGTCATCCTCTCCCTCTCCATCCAATCAACCTTGATGGAGAAACGGGAAGGAAGAGGGAAATTCTTCTATTCTTAAATCATGTCTGTTATGTCTTGGTTTGAGGGTGATATCAAAATTAGAATTATGTCCGCAATTTATTTTTCAGCTTAATTAGGCAAAAGATGTAAAAATATGACTTTCAAATTATTTTCACAAAAATAATTAATCACAAAAATTTGAAAATTGTTATAAAATAAGGTTTAAAAAGTAATTTTTAATTATAAATTTTTTTATTACATTATCTTTTAAATATTATTTTATTAAAATATGTTATTTTCATTTATACATTTTCATATTTTTTCTACGATAAATCAAACTTATATAATAATAATTTTTAATTATTTTTAAAATAAAGTGCAATTTGTTAATCTTGTTTTTTTATGATTTAAATATAAGTTTTAATCTATCACATCCATCAAATCACTCACAAACTTCAACAAACTTTACTCTTAATCCACCCAGTTTCACCTTTAATCCACTTAAAGTGAACAACACAAACTTCACAATGTAATCCACTTGATGTCATCCTCTCCCTCTCCATCCAATCAACCTTGAGGGAGATAGAGACGAAGGAAGAGGAAATTCATCTATTTTTAAATCATGTCTGTTATGTCTTGGTTTGAGGGTGACATCAAGAGTACAATGATGTCCGCAATTTATTTTTCAGCTTAATTATGAAAATGATGTAAAAATATGAATTTTCAAATTATTTTTACAAAAATAATTAATCACAAAAATTTGAAAATTATTATAAAATAAGTTTGAAAAACTAATTTTTAATTATAAAATTTTCTATTACATTATATTTTGAATATTTTTGTATTAAAATATGTTATTTTCGTTTATACATTTTCATATTTTTGCTACGATAAATCAAACTTATATAATAATAATTTTTAAAATAAAGTACAATTTGGTAATCTTGTTTTTTTATGATTTAAATATAAGTTTTAATCTATCACATCCATCAAATCACTCACAAACTTTACTCTTAATCCACCCACTTTCACCTTTAATCTACTAAAAGTGAACAACACAAACCTCACAATGTAATCTAGTTGATGTCATCCTCTCCCTCTCCATCCAATCAACCTTGATGGAGAAAGGGGAAGGAAGAGGGAAATTCTTCTATTCTTAAATCATGTCTGTGATGTCTTGGTTTGAGGGTGATATCAAGATTAAAATTATGTCCGCAATTTATTTTTCAGCTTAATTACGAAAAAGATGTAAAAATATGACTTTCAAATTATTTTCACAAAAATAATTAATCATAAAAATTTGAAAATTGTTATAAAATAAGGTTTAAAAAGTAATTTTTAATTATAAATTTTTTTATTACATTATCTTTTAAATATTATTTTATTAAAATATATTATTTTATTAAAATATGTTATTTTCATTTATACAGTTTCATATTTTTTCTACGATAAATCAAACTTATATAATAATAATTTTTAATTATTTTTAAAATAAAGTACAATTTGTTAATCTTATTTTTTAATGATTTAAATATAAGTTTTAATCTATCACATCCATCAAATCACTCACAAACTTCAACAAACTTTACTCTTAATCCACCCAGTTTCACCTTTAATCCACTTAAAGTGAACAACACAAACTTCACAATGTAATCCACTTGATGTCATCCTCTCCCTCTCCATCCAATCAACCTTGAGGGAGATAGAGACGAAGGAAGAGGAAATTCATCTATTTTTAAATCATGTCTGTTATGTCTGGGTTTGAGGGTGATATCAAGATTACAATGATGTCCGCAATTTATTTTTCAGCTTAATTTTAAAAATGATGTGAAAATATGAATTTTCAAATTATTTTTACAAAAATAATTAATTACGAAAATTTGAAAATTATTATAAAATAAGTTTGGAAAACTAATTTTTAATTATTAAAATTTTCTATTACATTATCTTTTAAATATTTTTGTATTAAAATATGTTATTTTCGTTTATACATTTTCATATTTTTTCTACGATAAATCAAACTTATATAATAATAATTTTTAAAATAAAGTACAATTTGGTAATCTTGTTTTTTTATGATTTAAATATAAGTTTTAATCTATCACATCAATCAAATCACTCACAAACTTTACTGTTAGTCCACCCACTTTAACCTTTAATCTACTTAAAGTGAACAACACAAACTTCACAATGTAATCCAGTTGATGTCATCCTCTCCCTCTCCATCCAATCAACCTTGATGGAGAAAGGGGAAGGAAGAGGGAAATTCTTCTATGCTTAAATCATGTCTGTGATGTCTTGGTTTGAGGGTGATATCAAAATTAGAATTATGTCCGCAATTTATTTTTCAGCTTAAATAGGAAAAAGATGTAAAAATATGACTTTCAAATTATTTTCACAAAAATAATTAATCACAAAAATTTGAAAATTGTTATAAAATAAGGTTTAAAGAGTAATTTTTATTTATAAATTTTTTTATTACATTATCTTTTAAATATTATTTTATTAAAATATGTTATTATCATTTATACATTTTCATATTTTTTCTACGATAAATCAAACTTATATAATAATAATTTTTAATTATTTTTAAAATAAAGTACAATTTGTTAATCTTGTTTTTTTATGATTTAAATATAAGTTTTAATCTATCACATCCATCAAATCACTCACAAACTTCAACAAACTTTACTCTTAATCCACCCAGTTTCACCTTTAATCCACTTAAAGTGAACAACACAAACTTCACACTGTAATCCACTTGATGTCATCCTCTCCCTCTCCATCCAATCAACCTTGAGGGAGATAGAGACGAAGGAAGAGGAAATTCATCTATTTTTAAATCATGTCTGTTATCTCTTGGTTTGAGGGTGATATCAAGATTAGAATTATGTCCGCAATTTATTTTTCAGCTTAATTAGGAAAAAGATGTAAAAATATGACTTTCAAATTATTTTCACAAAAATAATTAATCACAAAAATTTGAAAATTGTTATAAAATAAGGTTTAAAAAGTAATTTTTAATTATAAATTTTTTTATTACATTATCTTTTAAATATTATTTTATTAAAATATGTTATTTTCATTTATACATTTTCATATTTTTTCTACGATAAATGAAACTTATATAATAATTATTTTTAAAATAAAGTACAATTTGGTAATCTTGTTTTTTTATGATTTAAATATAAGTTTTAAAGTACTAATAGAGGCGAAGGAAAAGGAAAATTCTTATATTTTTAAATCATGTCTGTTATGTTTTGGTTTGAGGGTGATATCAGGATTACAATGATGTCCGCAATTTATTTTTCAGTTTAATTATCAAAATGATGTAAAAATATGAATTTTCAAATTATATTTACAAATATAAGTAATCACGAAAATTTTAAAATTGTTATAAAATAAGGTTTAAAAAGTAATTTTTAATTATAAAATTTTCTATTACGTTATCTTTTTAATATTTTTTTATTAAAATATGTTATTTTCATTTATACATTTTCATACTTTTTCTACGATAAATCAAACTTATATAATAATAATTTTTAATGATTTTTAAAATAAAGTACAATTCGGTAATCTTGTTTTTTTATGATTTAAATATAAGTTTTAATCTATCACATCCATTGTAACATCCCATTTAATAGTTCCTCACACTATCAAACAAAACATTATATCATGATGAAACATATCAGATAGTGGGGATAACAGTCATACACACATAGTATATGAATCTAGAACAGTCCTCCACACTATTACATCTCTCTCTCTCTCTCTCTCTCTATATATATATATATATATATATATATATATATATATATATATATAATAAAAAAAAATGTATAAAAAAAAAAAACATAAAC
>Ga0214542_1013303_pt1 | contig 10007 bp, 6 predicted proteins | sample CNSS1metaG_FD_160096 | JGI IMG/M metagenome (GOLD analysis project Ga0214542, IMG submission 160096) | Root nodule microbial communities from cowpea collected in UCLA plant growth center, Los Angeles, California, USA - CNSS1 | ecosystem: Host-associated > Plants > Roots > Nodule | place: USA...
TTTGTGAAAGGAACCTTCACATCTAGATAGCTTGCTATCTTAATGTCCAGTGGGGATTTCACTTAGCTTTCTTAATCAACTCACACCATATTCAATAATCTTAAAAAGGAACAAGATAATCCTTCATGATGCAGCGATATGCCCATAGGACCTCTAATAACTCGTCAGCCCACCTTCCTTTGGCATCTCCCAACCTCTTCTTAAGTTCTCGCAGTATGACCTTGTTTGCTGCTTCGGCTTGCCCATTTGTTTGTGGGTGTTCGACCGAGCTGGTAATATGTCGGATATGGAGTCCCTTATAGAACTCGGCTAGCCCCTTGTCAATTAATTGTTTACCATTATCTGTTATGATGATGCTTGGTATGCCGAACCTGCACACTATATTCTTTCAGACAAATATCTGTACCTACTAGGCCGTGATCACGGCCAGTGGCTCTACCTCAATCCACTTAGTGAAGTAGTCTATAGCTACCAATAGAAACTTTACCTGACCTTTCCCTGGGCTGAAGGGCCCTAGAATATCCATGCCCCACTTGGCGAAAAGGCCAAGGGGAGCTAATACCATGCAACTCCTCTGACTTGAGATGTATTATGTTACCATGGTGTTGGCATCGGGCGCACTTCCTTACATATTTTGCACAGTCTTCTTTTACAGTCGGCCAATAGTATCCTGCTCGTAACACCCGAGCTGCCATGGTTCAAGATCCTGAATGTAAGCCACAAATCCCCGTGTGCAACTCCTCCATAATATACTGGGCTTGGCAGTTTGTGACGCATTTTAATAGAGGGTTGGAGAAGCCTCGCTTGTACAATTCTTCGCCAACCAAAGTGAATCGAGAAGCTTTTCTACGCTTGATAGGGTCATCAATTCTGTTTGTGTCACCATGTTGAATGAACTGTATAATAGGAGCCATCCACTCCTCGTCCTCTGATGTGGCTGTCTAAGTAGCATTGCATTCTGCCAAGGTTATAGTAGGATGGTCGAGTGTGGCATGGATCACTGTATGATGTTGCCCCTTTACTTTGGTAGTCGCCAACTTGGAGAGCAAGTCGGCTCTGGAATTCTGGGATCTATCAACATGCTTTACGCTGGCTGTTCTGAATCTGTTCAACATGCCCTGCACAACGTGATAATATCATAATAGGAGGGGGTCCTTTACCTGGAAAGTGTCATCCAAGTGTCCTACTATCAGTTGAGAATCAGTTCGGTATGTCACCGTATCTGCTCCCATGTCTGCTGCGAGTCAACCCCGCTATTAATGCCTCATATTTTGCCTGATTGTTAGAGGGTTTAAAGCCAAAGTACAAGGCTTGCTCGAGTAGCAAATCATTCGATCCTTGCAAAATAATTCCAGCGCCCCCGCCTTTCGCGTTGGAGGAGCCATCCACCGACATGATCCAGCCTTCCTCGCGTACATCAGGATCTCCTGTTAATTCGTTGACAAAATCTACCAGGCATTGTCCCTTAATCGGCCCTCAGGCTTCACATCTAAGATGATACTCAGATAGTTCTACGGACCACCCAACCATTCGGCCAGCGAGGTCGAGTCGCATCAATACTTTGTGTATTGGGTAGTCAGATTTGACTATTACCTCGTTCCCTTGAAAGTATGGTCGTAATCGTCTGGTTGTTATCACAAGTGCTAGGATTACCTTTTCCACTGTCTGGTACCACAATTCTGCATCGTGTAGGGCTTTGCTGATAAAGTATACGGGTCGCTGGTCCCCCACCTGATATTGTACAATGGTCGCGCTAACATCATTGGTAGAGATGGCTAGATATACTAACAGGGGTTTTCCCTTGCTAGGCTTCTGTAGTACTGGGGGAGAAGACAAATACTCCTTCAACGCTTGAAAAGATTGCTCGCAAGCCTCATCCCATACGAATATTTGCGCTTTTTTCATGAGCCTAAGCATCGACTGAATTCTTTCTGCTAATTTAGGCATAAAGCATGACAACGCAGTTAGCCTCCCTACCAATCTCTGTATCTCCTTGATGTTGGCTGGACTTCTCATGTTAACAACTGCTTGGCACTTGTCGGGGTTGGCCTCATTTCCCCTGTGGGTTAACATGAAACCCAGGAATTTCCCGCCTCTAATCCCGAAAACACACTTTTCTGGATTCAGTCTCATGTCATACTTCCGTGCAACTGCCAAGACCTCGTCCAAATCTTGGACGTTTTGTTCGAGTGAATCTGACATGACCACCATGTCGTCAACGTAGACCTCCATACATTTCTCGATGAGATGACGAAACACCTTGTCCATCAGCCGCTGGTATGTGGCTCCAGCATTTTTTAAGCCAAAAGGCATGACTTCATAGTAGAAGTTAGCTTCTTCCGTGATGAATGCCGTTTTTTCTTTATCAAGAGGATACATTGGGATCTGATTATACCCAGAGTATGCATCCAAAAAACTAAGAACCTTGTGTCCAGCTGCACCGTCTACCAATCTGTCCATATTTGGGAGAGGGTACGTGTCTTTAGGGCACGCCTTGTTGAGGTTGGTGTAGTCTGTACACATCCGTCATTTGCCATTCGCCTTTTTTACCAATACTACGTTGACTAGCCAGGTCGTGTAGGTGACCTCCTTGATGAAGCCTGCCGAAATTAACTTTTGTACTTTCGCTTTGGCTGCCTCCCTTTTTTCTCCTCACATCTTTCTTCTCTTCTGGGCGACGGGTCGAGCTTCCCGAAAAATAGACAATTTGTGACTGGCTACTCTTGGGTCAATGCCTCGCATGTCGGTCGCGCTCCAGGCGAACAAATCAACGTTCCTCTGTAATACTTCTCGCATCTTGGGGGTCGTTACAAGTGTCCTGCTGACATGAGTGTACCGATGTTCATCAAAATGGAATTCTTTTGTGCTTTCGATCGGTTCCACCCTCTCCTCACTACTGACCCGAGGATCCAGGTCTACTTCCGCTTCCCCCAGGACCTTCTCAACATTGTTCACTATTCGTCTGGGAGGAGACTTGGGTCATTCTCTCAAACTGTCCGCATAGCATCTGTGAGCAGTCGGCTGGTCCACGTGCACAGTGATTATGTCCCCTGAGGCTGACGGAAACTTCATGGCCAAGTGATATGTGGAGACTACTGCGCCAAGCAGATTCAACGAGGGTCTCCATAGTAAAATATTATAAGAGATGTGAGCATCAACAATAAGATATCAGATTTTTACCATTCACGTTACCATTCATGTCCCAAACTTGGTGAACAAGTCAACGTAGCCTTTCGTATTCACTCACTTCCCTAAGAAGCCCACGATCGGCTCTGAGTACTGTTGGATCTCCTCTTCTGAAATTTTCAGCTTTCTGAGAGTGCCCCAGTATAGGATGTCCACCAAACTACCTGGGTCCACCAGGGTTTTCCTGACCGCGAAGTCCTTGATCTCTACTGATATCACCATTGGGTCGTCATGTTGGGGGTCGATTGCTTGGAAATCGTCGTCTCGAAACGTGATGGGTGGCATGTGCCGCCTGGGACATACTATTACGGCATTGACGCTCTGAATTGCTCGTACGTTTTTCATTCTTGCGGACGTAGTGGCTCCACCTCCTGCGAAGCCTCCTGAAATGTAATTGATTACTCCTCTCAGCAGTCTTTCTCTCGTATCTCGCTCATCATCTTTTTTGGGTTCAGCCCTTCTTTGGGTGCCTTCTCTTTCCCTCTCTCGGTATCCTGATGTCCTTCGTGGTTGTTCCTCGTAGCATTTTTCTCGTTCTCCCCTGGAAGAGAATCCCCCGCCTTCTCGTTTTATGAATCTTCTTAGGTGTCCCGCCTGTATCAGTTCCTCGATTTTGTCTTTCAAGGTAAAACATTCTTTCGTTGTATGACCATAATTTCGGTGATACCGACAATGTTTGGTGGTGTCGGCGTTTGGGGGAGTCAGAGCCCTTTAAGGGATTGTTATTAGATCGGTGTTTAGTGCTTCCTCCAGAATTCTGACTCTGTTGGACACAAGGGGTGTGTACCTGCTGTACTTCGGTTGCCTAGAGTCTTTGAACCTATGGCCGGATCGGGGTGCTAATGTTCGCTCTCTATCACTGTGCCTCTTCTCCTATGCGTCTGCTTAAGTTATATTGCGAAATTCTTTCAGTTCTTCCATCTGCATGAATTTGGTGGCCCTGGTTCGCAGCTCATCCAGATTGTTCACGGGCTTTTTGCATAGATTGTCAACAAAAGGGTCAGGCTTTAGTGTTGTTATGAGGTGGTAATTAGAGATATTCAAGGATATCTTCCCAAATCATTCCATAAACTCCCGTAGAGACTCTCCTTTTTCCTGTCGTATATTTACCAATGCCAGAGAAGTAAGATGGTGTGGCTTACTAGTGGCAAACTGTATGCCAAAACGGATGGCCAACGTATCGAAATAATCGATAGAGTTGGGTGGTAATCGTTTGAACCAATTGAGTGCAGGCCCTTTTAGGATGTTGGGAAAACACGACAGAAGATTGCGTCGTCCGAAGTATACAATCCTGCCTGGGTGGTGAAGACATCCACGTGCTTCTCCGGATCAGTAGTGCCATCGTACTGGCTCATAGTCAACCCCTTCCAGCGCGCGGGAAGTTCCACTTCCATGATCCCATCCACAAAGGGGTGGTGTCTGGCTGCTCTGGGCCTTACTTCTGTTTGGTTGGTGGTGGTTTGTACTCGGGACTCGTTTCGCCCGGTATCGTCCCCTCCCTCTTCATTGCTACGGGATTCCTCCCTTTGTGGAGGATTCTGCTCAATTTGCGCTCGCATCCGCTGGTTCTCCTCCCTTAGGGTGTTTAACTCTTCCTCGTTCTTGTGCCTTAATTCCTCCAATTGGTGGTTCATCTCTCGTTGCATCTCCGCTGCTACTGAATTTTGATCGACTGTTGCTCTTGTCGAAACCATCCTGCTTGAGAATTGTCTGCCCCACGGTGGGCGCCAATTGTACCTAATCGATACTATTTCGGTGCGGAACCAGACGATCTCAAGAACCCTCTATGTCGAACCTCCTCCCGTTCCTCCCTAGACTCCTCCTGGATCTCCCTACTGTCTGCACTCCAGGGTGGGGGTACCTGCAGGCACTCCGACGCTCAAGTCAGAAAGTGATTGATATGAGGTGTAAGTGGTTAGTGAGAAAAACGTACATTTACCTGTTATTATTATTTGCGGGTCGTTTGTATCCGAGGATCGATTCTTTCCCTTCCTGACTGAGGTTAAACGCATCGGTTCTTTCCTTATTGGTTGAGATTGTTCTTCTATGTCTTTGTTAAAGATCAGATCTTTCCATTATGGGATTTGTCCGTCTGTACTTTAGTCAAAGATCAACTCCTTCCTTTTTGGGGTTTGGTCGTCTGTACTTCTCAAATATCAACTCCTTCCTTTTTTGGGTTTGGCCGTCTGTACTTCTCAAATATCAACTCCTTCCTTTTTGGGGTTTGGCCATTTGTATCTCTCAAATATCAACTTCTTCCTTTTTGGGGTTTGGCCGTTTGTACCTCTGCGTCATAACCACATGTTTCGCCTGCCACCCCTTGGGCCGGGATGTACTCGGCCAAGAGGGCCGGGAAGTACCCGGCCACTATGCTTATTGGGCTGCCAGCGTTGCGCTGCATCCAAGCCCCCACAGTTAGGCCAATGTGCGAATGTTCACGCTTGGGCCAGGATGATCCCGACCATTTTCTCCTTGCTGGGCCGGGATGTACCCGGCTATACACTAACATTTTTATTTTATGTTTTTATATATTATTTTTTTATATTTTCTGAAGAAAAATAGAATTTTGAAAATTTGTATTAGACAAACACTAAAGAAATGAGGAGAACTATTTTTTGTTATGATTTTTAGAATAAGATAAAAAAAAGCCCAAAAGTAGGTGAAAAAAAAACGTAGAATATGATTTTTGGCACTAACATACCTTTTAACCTTTCCTGTTCCTCCTCTTCTTTATCAATCTCCTTCTTTTGTTCCCTACATTATAACTATTTTATTTCTTCCTCTTATTTTTCCTACCTCCTCCAATATGTTTTTTTTGTTTTGAAATAGAGATAAAAAAGGAGGTGTGTATGTGAGAGTGATGATGGGAAAGAATTAGAGAAGTGTAGAGAATTTTTTTTTCGCTTTTATTTCTATCTCCTTCAATATGTTTTTTTTTAAAGAGAGATAAAAAAGGAGGTGTGTGTGGGGGTGGTGATGGGAAAGAATTAGAGAAGTATATAGACTTTTTTTTGGTCAATGCAGAGTGTGTATTTATACTCACACCTTGCAATATCAATGAAATCTCAACCTTAATTGTAATGGACAATATAAGGAAGGAATTGGTCATGATAGTAGCACATTATAGGGATCATATCGCAACCAATCAAAGCACAAAATCAATCAAGATCTATAATATTGATTTTAACTGTTAAAAAGGCATAGCACAATAATCAATCCCAAATAGTAATATTGATTCTAATTATATAAAGAGATATTGCTTTTAATTATTAGAATCATATTACTAATTTCTCTATCAGAACAAAAGTAGAAGATATGTTGAGTTGTTGGGCTCATGAAGAGGAGTATGATAACAAAATAGACTCTTCCTTTTTTTTCTTTTTTTCATCTGTTTTTTTTTTTGTCTAAAATTAAAGTTTGAAAAATCTTTGAAAAAAAATTTGTTTCACATTTTTTTATTTTTGTTTTTTTAGAAAATAAATTTATTCACCTGGACAAAATTGGGTGTTGACAGTTGCTTCTCTTTACTCAGATTTTACTAGATAATATGAAAATTTGACTTTTTCATATTATCATAATAAAAGATAAGTAAAGATAAAAAACACTAATTTCGTTCGGGTTTCAAAAGAAGACAAATTTGAAGACAAACTTGACCATTCCAGAAGAGATGGTCTGTATCTGAAAGAAAAGAATTAGGTGACCATTATCAAGTAGAGGGTCTCGATTTGACACACTAATTGTTTTTGTTTTTTTCTTTTTACTTTTTGAAAAAACCAAATTAGACCAATCTCGTGGAGAAGGTCTATTCAAAAGATTCGGTGACCATTTCCATGTAGAGGGTTCCGATCTGAAATTTTTATTTTTTTGACTTTTTGAGAAAATATTAGACTAATCTCGAGGAAAGAGTCTATATCCAAAAGATTCAGTGACCATTACCATGTAGAGGGTCACGATCTAACAAAATCACTTTGTTTTATTATTTTCTTTTATAACTTTTTGAAAAAACATATTAGACTAATCCCGAGGAGAGGGTCTATATCGAAAGGAAAGAAATCAATGACCATTGCCTCGTAGAGGACCGTGATGTAAATAAATCGATGACCATTGCATCGCAGAGGGCCTTGATGTGAAGAAAGAAATCAATGACCATTCCATTGGAGAGGGTCTTGTTGTGACAAATAAATCAATGACCATTGCCTTGTAGAGGGACTTGATGTAAAGAAAGAATCAATGACCACTCCATTGGAAAAGGTCTTGTTGTGACAAAGAAATCAATGACTAGTGCCTCGTAGAAGGTCTTGATATAAATGGAACAAAATCAATGACCATTGCCTCGTAGAGGGTCTTGATATATAAAAGGAGAACCTGAATTTTTCTCTTGAAGTATCGATAAACACCGCGTGAATGCTTAACATTTGTGAGACTTACACCAAAAAATGTCATTGTTGATTTTTTTTCGAATTTCCTAATTTTTTTTTTGGAAATGATTTTCAATTATTTTGTGGAGTATATGGATGATTTGATGATGCATGACATGTTATGATTTCTTTTTGAACCTATATGATGATGCATACATGGATGCGTGGATGCATAGGTGGAATTTGCTTTTTTTTCATTTTTCCTTTATTTTAATTTGAGAGCAAGAAAAACTAAGCTGAGGCTAGAACAAAAACTGTGAGACCAAACAAAACTAGGTTTAGGGACCAGTGTGGAAACTAGGCTTGATGGCCAGTGTGAAAATTGGGCTTGAGGGCTAGTGTGGGAACTGGGCTTAGGGGCCACTAGAAATTGAGCGTGGAGGCCAATGTAGGAATTGGGCTTAGGGGCTAGTGTGAAAATTGGGCTTGGGGCAAGTGTGAAAACTAGGCTTGGGGGTCAGTGTGAAAATTGGGCTTGGGGGCTAGTGTGAGAACTGGGCTTAGGGGCCAATGGAAACTGGCTTGGGGGCTAGTGTGGGAACTGCGCTTAGGGGCCAGTGGAAAACTGGACTTTGGGGCCAATGTGAAAACTAGGCTTGGGGAGCAGTGTGAAAACTGGGCTTGTGGGCTAGTATGGGAACTGGGCTTAGGGGCCAGTGGAAACTAGGCTTGGGGCCAATGTGGGAACTGGGCTTGGGAGCTAGTTTGAAAACTAAGCTTGACGACCAGTGTGAAAACTGGGCGTGGGAGCTAGACAAAGCTAGGCTTGAGGTGGCCATATAAAATTGGGCTTGAAGGCTAGACAAAGCTAGGCTTAGGGGCTAGTGCAAAACTGGGCTTGGGTGTGGACTCTCAAGAAGTTTGAGTTGGTCATGTAGTTGCTTATTTCTAAAGTTGATGTACTCAATGCATGTATGAATGACTTGGTATGATGCATGAAATGTATGAATTTTCCTTTTGCATTTTTTTGAAAACAAATTCGAATTGATCCCCATTTCATTGTTATTTCGAATTCATGGAATCATTCTACTTTGAATTTTTTTTCCTTCCTTTTACAAATCATTTCTTTGGTCTAATCAGTTTATTAACGAACACTTTTTTAATCATTTCTTTTGAAACACTATTTGAATGACATGCATGAAATTGTCAAGTACTTGAAAAGGCTTAGATGAGAGATTAACTAGGGAGTTGCCCCAATTTGAATTGGTCTCGGGGCACAAAATGTGTTTGGGCTTTCTCTAGTTATTGATGGTATGGAAGAAATGATGGGGACTTCAATATTTGCCCCTAGTGTGAGAGCCTGGGATGGTCTTAGGGTGCAAAAGTCTGTTTGAGTTTTCCGAAATGAGGAGATTAAAAAAAAGTGACGGGGTCTTCGCAAGTTGCTCCTAATGTGATCACAGTCTTTGATGTAAATAAATGACCCGATTCAGATTGAATGATGGGAATATATGAATTACAAACAAAGTGACTACCCTAGTTTGGAATTGGGATTAATAAAGATGGACTATGTTAAGGTTGGTAAAGGTTTAGGCTTAGAGCGGAGGATAATTTATGAGCAAAAATGGAATTTCATGAAGAATGAATTGAAAGGGGACAACCCAAATTTAACCAGATTGCTTGATTGCTCGTGCTGATTTTAGAGCTTTGGAAACATGTCGACCAAACATAAATTGCCCCAATGTTTAAAAGAAAATCTTTGAACACATTTTTTCAATCCTTTTTTTTATAATTTTTTTAGAGCAAACATGTTAGTAAAACAAATTTTCCTCTAAATTAAAACCTTCGAAAGATAACAAACAATCTTTTATCTGTGTGGACTTTATTAGGCTTGTATCGTGGCCAAAGCTAGGGGTATGGATGTAAATGATATTAAAGGCCCAAAAAGTGATGTGATAGTTGTTTCAAACAAGGATCTTTGAATAATGTTTCATTCAAAATTTGTTTGACTTCTTCTTGTTCACCTTTTTTTTATATTTTCACCTTTTATTCCTATTCTCTAAACTTTCATTTCGTTTTTTTCTCTCTTGATATGACCATATTATTTTGTTTATTTTTTTATATATATTTTTGTATTGGTGAATTACCATTCGGATGAAACAAATGTAAACATTATGTCAACCCTTAGTGTGAAGGTGACCCTTGTGTAGGGTAATTTGAAAGAAATTTTTTGGAAGGCTCAAATTGGGTAGTGTTCCTGCAGAGAACAGACAAGAGATTAGACACAAGTGTCACCTTACCATGTAGTCCGCTATCTCTTCAGTTGGCCTCTTCCTGGTCAATACGTGTCGGCTTGGACCCAGGAGGGGTTACCTGCAGAAGGGTCTCCGAAGCTCAAGTTAGTCAAAGCTCTCAGAGAGTCAAATCAGTGATTAATGAATGCGTACCTTTAATTACTGGGGT
>Ga0214542_1013311_pt1 | contig 10002 bp, 6 predicted proteins | sample CNSS1metaG_FD_160096 | JGI IMG/M metagenome (GOLD analysis project Ga0214542, IMG submission 160096) | Root nodule microbial communities from cowpea collected in UCLA plant growth center, Los Angeles, California, USA - CNSS1 | ecosystem: Host-associated > Plants > Roots > Nodule | place: USA...
CTCCCAACTCAGACCTCGTATCAAAGATCCGACCGGTCAGAATGAAGAGCAATGAGTTCCGAACCTGCTGTAAAAATTTCAGCCCGATCCAACGGTGAACGAATCCGCAGCGCCGAATTTACTGCGATAGCTCTATGAAAAACGTGAACAGAATTTTCTCTCTACCTCTCCCTCTATGTGTTAGGGCTTTCAGTGTATTCTGACTCTATTGTTCTGCCTCTCTCTTAGCCTCCTCTCCACTAGGTTTAAGTGAGACATGGACTTCTCAAATTTTGAGCCTTTTCTCCACATAGGAAGGGAGTCCAATACCCAACAGATTTCAACATGAATTTAATTATTGTAAATTTCGCAACTAAAATTCATACTAATTTTGAATTCTGATAATAATTTCATTGCAAAAACCATCATTAATAAGATTTGTAAAGATTTTTATTAAAAAACTTTAGAATTTAGTTATTGCAAATTTCGAAACTAAAATTCATACTAATTTTGGGTTCTGTTAATAATTTCATTGCAAAAACCATTATTATAATAAGATTGTAAAGATTTTTATCAAAAACTATAGACAAATTGGAACCAAGATAAATCACTTATATTCCATAAAAGTAGATGTTAGAATATAGTAAAACTAATTTGAAATGTTCTTTACTTTTTTTCGATTGAAACACATTATTTTAGGCTTAATAGGGGTTTAGAATAGCAAAATTATGTGGTATAAACCCATTATTTGATCCCATTTGTAAACAATAGAAACAAGAGAGCCAAACCCATTTCTCTAACATATTTTCTTCACTCTTGATAACAACAAAGTAAGGTGAATAAGACGTTACTATTCATGACATGAAATGTATGTAAAGGATAAAGCTCAATTATATTTTTTTTTCTTCTTTTCCAATTGCAACCGTCTAAATGTAATTGCAAGGATGAAAAAAAAATTCTCTCATAATTAACATTTTTTCTTTTTTGAAAAACTTTGTCTCTAGATACAACCCCATCTCTCACATCTTTCACACAATTTCTAAAAACCTAAGAAAATCTATATTCTCCTCTCCTCTTCCTTTCTTATAGTTATGTAAATTTTTAGTCATTTAATTTCAATTAATTAGGGTTACAATGAAGTTTTATTTCCTTCATACTATACTACCCCGTAAAGTATGCTTTTCTCTCTATTTAAACTTCCTGTAAAGCAACTTAAATGGGAGAGTATATAACTTTGAAGCTTCAATTTCATTGTTAGAGTGTCATTTACTTCATTAAAATAAGAAAATTAATCCTAATCTCAAACTCTTTATTTTGTCACATTTTCATTTAAATATAAATTTTGTCTAATTTTATTTTTCGTCTATATATGAATTTGTAAATTCTAAATCCACAAATAAATTCTTTGGGTATGAAAACCTGTTAAGATTCAAAAGTTATCTTATTTGAATTTTTATATTATTTGAAGTTTTATAGAGAAAGTAACGAATAAAACAAATTTTTAGATTTACTTATAAAATGTTTATACATTATTTTTGTATTTATTGTTTTGATTTTAATTTTTTATATTTATTATGTTTCCTGGAGAGTAACCTAATTACTAGAGCATATTAGTATGTCCAAATTATTTTCTATTTTATCTTTTAAATAATAAAAATAATATTGATATCATGCAGTAAAATTTAAAGATAAAACGTCAAGAAAAATGTAAGAAAAAAAATAATATCTGAATTTATATATTAATATAGATACGAAAAATGTAAATATTAAAGTCTCCGGCACGACTTTGATGATATATCTCAAAACCAATGCTGGTTATACACGTGCAATAATTGACCAAAATATTATTATCATAAAAACTCCATTCGACACGTGCATAAACTTTGTTGCCGAGTTTCGTTCCGAGTTCGTTGGGCCAGGTGAACCTGAAATAACACATACGAAAATACTATTAATAATTATTTTTCATTCTTACTGATGCAATACACAGTTTAAACATTTACCTTATTATGATTTATTATGTTTTTAAAGTGGTATTAGTAGAATTCAAACTCTAATAAATCTCAACGGACTTTTCATTATTATCTTCTTTCAATAACTATTAATAAATAGTTCCTGGTGTAAGTATGATTTTAAATTACTTACTACAAAATTTGTTAAACTTTGTACATATAATTTTCTTAATAATAATCTAAAGCTGTTTTGTGCGATTTATAGACAACTAGTTTTTTTTTTTTTTTTTTTATTTATCCCTCATATCCCATTCTAGTAACAAAGGCAACGATTATCAAGATATTAAAAAAGGCTTTTACTTTAATTATAGTAATAATATTTTATATTTATTTCATACATCATTATTATCACTTTTTCAATTTATCAAATATTCAAGGAATGAGATACAATATTTTATTTTTCGTAGAAAAGATACGCAACTTAATAAAACTCTATTTATCTCTTTAATTAATTAATTAATTAATTATATTGACTCATTTTAAATAATATAAGAACTAATAAAAAATAAAATAAAAAAATTGAAAGTGTTGCTAAAAGGAAAACTTACTTGTGAGACAAGACAATGGATTAACATGTTGGCCACATCTAGCAGGCAATTGCTGAGCTTGAGTGACATTAATGCCAGCTTGTTCTGCTTGTCTTGTGCCTCTGTTACTCACCAAGCTACACAAGCATTCTGCATCAGATTCAATCACAGATTTCAGAGGCTCACAGCAACTATCTGGAGGCTCTTCACCGCCATTCAGATACCTTAAGCAAGGTGAAAGCTTGTTCAGACAAGAACTATCTTCAGCACTTCCTCTTGCCACACATTGCAACACTACAACAAATGCAATGCAACACAGTGCCCTCCACACTGTTTCCATTATTTTCATTGATGGTTATAGTTTTTCTGTGCTTTTGATGATGAGTAGTATTTATATGTCAACCTTTGAATGTAGAAGGAGAAAAAAAAATGATTTGAAAATGAAGTTGATTAGAAGTTGGTGATCAAACTTGTAGCCATGGTTGACCCTTTTGGCCTTTGTTCATCATGTTGTGGAAGCTTTTGAATGTGTGGCTCGGAGATAAGAAGACGGTTCCACGGGTAATGTCACAGTTGGATAGGTGAAGCTACTTTCGTTCTCAAGCTACACATATTCAAAGAAAATAATATATGTTATTTATCACATATACCTAATTTTCATTCAAATAATAAATTACATATTAAATATAGAAAAATAATAATACGTTTCTTTTATTCAAATAAATCTATAAATATTGAATTTTAACTTATTAAAATTTTGTATTTCTTCTAGAAGTAGCAATTAGCGACAATATCACTTTTATCTTTCACTACTCAGAGAATATTTAAAGTTCTTACTAACCAATAAAGCAATATTTTTTTTTGGTTTTTTATTGTTTAACTAACCCAGAGACATGTATTTACCCTTTTGAAGAGTTAATGTGCTAAACAGCTGCAACAAAGTGTCGGGTATTTTACGTATCAGAGTACTTTAAAAAAAAATACAAATAATGAATAACCTTAAAATAAATTATAAAAAATCGTACGTTATCTTAAGATACAACATTATTATTTATTAAATAATAAAATTAATCTTTTAAAACATATTTTTTAATATTTTGAAATGATATTGAAGTGATTTTCGAGACTCGGTTTTTACTACATTTTCTAAGTTAAATGATTGGTTATAAATTTAATTTTTAAAATTAAAATAAAATCAGTTTTAGGAAATTTTTTTAACAGAAATCACAGTCGTTCAATATGATTTATCTATATTTAAGAATTTATTTTAAATTTTTCTAATTTAATAGTTTAAGAAAATACTCCTTTTAATCAAAAATAAAAATTATAGTGATTCATTGTGCAGTAAAACTTTAATATCTAAGTTTTGCTGACACTTGTACGTCTATTATCATTGTTTGTTGTTATGTGAAAATTTAATCATAAATTAAAAGAAAAAAGAATATAAGGGGCCAAATTAACCCATGTTAAAAATCCAAAAATACATGACTCGGAGTTAAAACTTATCATGAAGAATTAAAAGTTCCTTATATTGCTCACCAAATGAGTGGCTAAAAGAGTCTTAACCTCAAGGCACCCTGAGATTTTTTCTTTATGCACCACCATTGTTTCTCTTCTTGCACCCCATAAAACCTATAATCTCTGCTTTACCTCATTAAAATTATAATAAAAGTCCTTTCACATCTTATTTTAAATGTTTTCTGGACTAAGTTCAGAATGTTAAAAAATATATTTTGAATTGATTTTTTTTAAATATTTCTAAATATAAAAATATCTTTTGAAACAACTACAAAAATATTTTTCTGAATTGAATATCTCATAAGATATTTTTGAATTTAGATTTTGAAACACTAGCCCTTCTCTACCAGGGATGGCAACGGGTGGGACGGGCGGGGTGAGATTGGGTTTCGCTATTCTATATCCATCTCCATAAAAAAATTTATCCCTACTCCTTTATTCAAATTCAACGGATACCAAACTTTTGTTTCATTCCTATTCCCACAAGGTAACAAGTATACTTTTGTACCCATACCCGTACCCATTTTCTTACTCTTTCAATATTAATTAATTATTTTTTTATAAAACATTAAAAAATTAAGATAAAGGAAATATAGTATTATCAAATATTCAATATTAAAAGAATGGTTGTTTCTTTGATATCAAATATCTAGAAATAAATTATAATTAAATACATTTCAAATTAAAATATCAAATAAAATCTTATGAGAACCAAAATATTTATTAACTTTACAAGTATATTAATGGAACCTAGTAGATAAAATTTAAAAATAAAAATAAAATATAAAAGAAAAACAAATATTTAAATTAAAATATATTTTAAATGTTTCTTTACTTCACATTTTTAAACTAAAATAAATCTCTTTTTTATATACTAATAGAAGTTATAATAATCAAAATCACACAAAAGAACAAATATTAAACTAATAATAATAATAATAATAATAATAATAATAATAATAATAATAATAATAAAATTAACATATCATGTATCTTTCGAACTTCAATATATCTTAGATGGTGATAAAAAAATTCATAACAATTAGATTAATTTTTTATATTATAGTAAATAAAATTTATTTATACAATTATAGTGACAAAATTACAGTATGATTGATAATGAGTTAGAAAATAAAAAATAATTATATAAAATATATCAAAATAGTTTCTACATGATAAAAATAAACAACAAATAAAATATTAGAAAATTATCTAATGGATGTCTTGGAAAAATATTTGAGAGACTATTGAATGAAATCACACAAAGGAAAACAAATATATAATTAAGGATATGACAAGATGAAGAATACCTTAGAGATCTAAGAAAACTTTTCAAATATCAACATAGTCAATGGTTGAAAAATAACGAAATTCTTTTTAGCGAAACAAAAATGTTCTTAAAATGAAACAAAAATTAATAGTAGTAGAGTAAAGAAGATAATATTTTTATATTACATAGTAAATGAAAGGTTCATGCTATTGAACACTTAACTCTAAAGTGTTAAACATTCTCATGTGAAAGAAAAATATACAATAAATAAAAATATTAAAAAAGAATAGAAATATTCAAATGTGAGACATTAAAAATATTTAATTGACATACATAATTTGAACATAATTGAATAAAGGTTATGATAAAATGAAAAATATATTGGAGATGCGAATGAATTTCATGACAAACCAAATAATTAGAAGAAATAAAAAATAGAAAGTGTCTAGTAATGTGTGTGTGTCTATATATATATATATTAGTAAAAAACATTCTGATCTAATTTTTTCTAAACTGCACATTTTGTCTTGTCTTCTGTTTTCATTCTTCCAACTTCAAGTATCGGTACGTTGTCTTCTTCCAATTACACCCCTTAACATTCTTCTCTTTCCTTTCTTTGAAATTGGACATATACATCAAACCTTATATAGACAATGACGTTTATGGTATGCTTGTTGGTAAATGATGAAATCAAAATTAGAATACTTAGCACGTGACAATTGAAGTTTATTATTTGTTTATTTTTTTTATTTTTCAGGAATCAATCGGAGAAAGTTGACTTGTTGATCAAAACACTAATTAAAGAATTTTCATTGTGTTGAATGTCATTTTATATTTATTTTTATAATTATTTAGATTTGTATGAACTTGAGTTTATTTTAACTTTATTTAAAATTTATGATAGTGATGTATTTTATTTTATTTTATTTGAATTTATGATTAAATATTTATTTTTTAAATAATTTTGTGAATACCTGTGGATACCCCGGATATGAAAAATATAGACAGATACCCGCATAATAGATACCCGATGAATATGGGTACAGGTACGGGGCAGATATTTATCTAGTGGATAGGATAAGAGAGCTACTATCCGGACCCTACCCGCTCCGTTGACATCCCTAGTCGAAACTAGCATGACATGATATAAACTTGATCTATCATTAACTCAGCGTGAATTCAACTCGACTTAGAATAAGGTGGATTTGACTCAAATCGAAACGTCTTTTGTCAGAGATTGAGACGAGTCGAAACTCAATAGTGAGATATATTAGATCTATCTCATTAGATTTAATCTAATATTAAGAGTGAATTCAATCTATATTTAATCCAATTAATTTTGAATTAAAAATAATTCAAATAAATTTAATTAATTTAGTTAAAATATATGAAAATTATAAATCCAAAATATTTTATTAAATTTAAATTCGATATTTTGAAAAATCAAATTCATATCCACCCATATTTAAAACTAATTATTAAATAAAACTATAAATCATTGAAAGTGAGGGATTTTCTCAATTCGATTTATTTGGCAAAAAGAAATCGAAATCGTGCGCCTTTATGAAACAAAAGTCTAGAACAGTGAAAGTGAGGATCTTTATTCCTTGCCTAGAATTTACTCAAGAGTACCGAGCAAGTAAACTTTATTCAGATGGAAACACGAATCCACAATAATACACAACACCCCATAATAGTAAAATTTCCCGATCATAAAATCTCTTACCACGTACCCACCAAGCCTCTCCCATCTACATCCCCACAAAAATAAATTTCTTGTCACTAAACAATGTCTGCAACTTCCATTTCAAACCTCACCATGGAAGAAAGGTTCCAGGAGCTGCAAAAGGCAAAGGAAACACCTTCACCAGCCCTGGGAAACGCCAAAATCCAAAGAGTACCACCGCACCTTCTCCGCAACCGAAAGAATTTCAACAAACACTACTCCCCAAAGTTAGTGTCATTTGGTCCCATCCACCATGGTGATCTCAATCTACACCTGGGAGAACAGTATAAAAAAATGTGGGCAGCAGAGTACATTGGCAGCACCAGAACAACCCTTCCAAAACTGCACAAAAAGTTTGTACAAAACAGGGAATCCCTGAAGCCCCTCTTCGACGAGGATATTCTCACAAAAAATGGCAGGTTTTCGAAGTACGAGGAACAAGGTTTTGAAACTCGGGAGGACATGATCAGTTGGATGCTGTTCGTGGACGGGTGCGCCCTTCTGCACATTCTGGAACATGCGAAGCTCCACGAACCGGGTAAAATGAACGTGAAGGTGGACCAGCTTGTGCTGGTGATGCAGGACGCGCTTCTGCTGGAGAACCAGCTTCCGTTCCCGCTGCTGAAACATCTATGGAGGGACTCCAAAGAAGAGCTTATCGAAATTATGAAAGGGTTTCTTCGTTGCCACCATTGGGCCACCAATGAAGATCAGGTAAACTTTAGAGCGGATTTCCCACAGCCTACTCATCTTCTCCACCTTCAACGCTCTATCATCCTTTACGAATCTCCAACTAAGACCGACAAGAAAGGATTCTGTGTTCCAAAGCGCAACACCGGCAAGCGAAGCGAGACTCAAAATGTTTCACCTCAAAAGCAAGACGACATGGTAACATACAGGTACAGTTTAAATTGCTCCCAATCATTTGCTGATAAACAAAGTGTAAACAGAAAAAAAATTGAGAAATGAGAGTTTAGTGACGAGACATTCTTATCTAATTAGGTTATTTTACATACATGGAAGCAAATTTTGTCTAGATAAATGGGTAAGTCATAATCATGAGTAAGTAGTCATGATAACTTTAATATAAAATATTGATACTGGATTCGTCTTCACTCTTAACGACTTCACTTCTTCAAAATTTCATGATTAAGTTGTGCGGCGTTCTCACGACTTCATTTTTGAAATCTTCATGAGTTTATACAAGAATTTTTTAGTGATCAGAAGTATTTGTTTACTTACCCTTTTTCACGATATGTGTACAAATTTACTCGAGATGTGTAAAAAAAAAAACTGTGTAATCATAAATAGGTGGTATTTTGGTATGATTTATAATTTGTGTGTCTGAATTGTGTAGGAACATAAAGGAGTTGAAAGCAGCAGGGATTGAATTCATGTCAAGCAAGACTCGAAGGCCAAAAGACATATCTTTCTCCCTTGGATGGTTTCATTCAACACTGAAGCTTCCCGAGATTGTTGTGGATGACACAACAGCTGCTACTGTGCTGAACCTGATAGCATATGAGATGTGTCCTGATTTTCAGAATGACTATGGGATTTGCTCTTATGTGTCGTTCTTGGACTCACTCATAGACCACCCAGATGATGTGAAGGCACTGAGATCAGAACGAATTTTGCTGAACTCACTAGGGAGTGATGAGGAAGTGGCTGAACTTTTTAATACCCTTAGCACTGACTTAGTGCCTGACATGGGAAAATATGCTGATCTTAGAAATCAAATTGAGAAGCATTACAAGAATAAACTTAGGACTTGGTTGGCTCTTGGGTGTAGTACCTATTTCAGCAACCCTTGGGCCATCATTGCATTCCACGCTGCAGTTGTGGGTCTTGTCCTAACCTTTGTCCAAACTTGGTATGCTATTCGCCCACCAAAATGATATCTTTGTTGCTGTTTTATGTATGATTGGAATGTCTTGGACTTAGTTATGGAATCTCCAAAATTATGGATAGTGTCTTTAAATTGGTTTCATGGATCTTTATATTCGGTGGCGGATCTTGATTAATATTTTAGGAGAAGTCAAAATAATATAATCAAAATTTATATATTTAATTATTGTCACTGAGACAAAGATAATGAATACATAATTTAGTATAACCATAACTATATAAAGAAATAATAATTATTGTCATTTGTTGTTTCATATTCTTGAGTGAGTAGTATCATGGTTCAAAATATTTGTGAAAAAGTTAAATTTGTCTTGTTTTCATCTTCACATAGTTTCCTTTTTTATCATTTTTAAAATATAATTTGTTCTTGTATTATTTACCAATATATATTTTTTAAAGACTAAGACTAAAGAATAATTTGTCATAATCTAATAAAAAATTGAGACATAAATACTAAAATAAAAATTCATGATAATTAAGCTACAAATAAAAATAAATTATAAAAATATACATAGTACAATATTTTTTTCTTCTATATTCTTAAAAATGAATATACAAAAAGCTCGTTAGATAAAAAATAATTTTAACTATTAAACTAATATTTCACTATCAAGTAAGACAAAAAAGTATTTTTTTTTCAAGAAGGGAAGAGAATTTATAAGAGATAAGAGTAGACAACAATAATTTTTCTCTTTAAAAATACAAAAAAACAAGTAAAAGTAAAAGATGAGAACAATATGTGAAAAACTAAGGAGACAAATAAAAAAATCTTAATAATTTTTTTTTATTCTTTATTATATTTGATTTAAAATTACATTATCAATTAATATTAAATATTAAGATTTATAAATCAAATAAAAAGATTTAATTTAATTTTCTTTGATTTTTGACATACTACACATAATTTTAAAAGTTTAAATACTATACATAATTTAAAATGTTTCAAAATTTATAATTGCATAAATTATAAAAAAATTAAAATTATCGAGCATACATAATTTAAATTTTTTTAAAAAACTTAAATACATAAATTAAAAAAAAATCAAAGTTTTTTTGGGGGGG
>Ga0214542_1013313_pt1 | contig 9998 bp, 5 predicted proteins | sample CNSS1metaG_FD_160096 | JGI IMG/M metagenome (GOLD analysis project Ga0214542, IMG submission 160096) | Root nodule microbial communities from cowpea collected in UCLA plant growth center, Los Angeles, California, USA - CNSS1 | ecosystem: Host-associated > Plants > Roots > Nodule | place: USA...
CTTGTCATTTTTTTTATTTTAAAAAAAAAAATTCAAAAAAAAAATTAAAAATAAAAAAAAATTCAAAAAAAATTAATAAAAAAATTCAAAAAATTGAGGAACTGACACGTGGCACTCCCTCTAACGGCGTCAACCTTGACTTAACGGGAAGGACAAACGTGAGACGTTTGAACAAAAAAGGGGATCATTTTGAGACTTTTAAAAATTTAGGTACCATTTTGAGATTTTGACTCCAAAATGGGGACCAAAGGTATAATTAAACCTTCATGTATTTAATCCCGTTGTATATTCAGAATTCCCCTAAATGCAAAAGCTTTCATGATATGTTTTTATATTTATTAAAAAATATATATGCATGGTGTAAAAGAAGAATTTGGATTCTCTATTAAATTTTGTTGTGCTATTTTTTTATTGTGTCTCTGTAATACACTGATTACCACTAATTTTGATATTTTAAAGTATATTAAAAAATATTTAAAATATCAATCCAATATACTTTTAATGTTCAACAAAGAATAGAAAAAAAAAAACTAATAAAAAATCTAAACTCGTAAAAGAATGCATGAATGGAATGGAGTCATTTAAGTCATCGTATCCGTTTTGTAAGATATTTTTATGCTGTGTTTGTGTTAAGTTATTTGGTGTGAAATTGATAAACAGTAGGAAAGCTGTGGAAGGACGTGTGAATAACAGTTTGTAGCAGTTGTGAGACACCATCATATATTCTTAATGCTTTACATGTTCCTTTTCTTTTCTTGGCTATTGCCAGCATATTGACAGGAACGGTCACTAATCTTGTATACTGAAAGTTTGAAATAGCCAAACATGAGAACTATACTCCAATGATGTTGGTTATTTTCCTGAATAATTTCTACCAATGACAATCCAACTGGGAATTTAAGTTTCATATTAAATAAAAATAAGAAGTTAAGTATCATATAAGGAATAAGACTCATAATCTATTGTTTTAAGGTTTAATTAGTTAGATGATACTCACTTTCATTTAGATCTGTCAGTTTGGTACCCGTTTTTAAAAAGGTATCAATTAAGTCATAACTTTTAAAAAGATGCCTCAATTAGGTCATTTTTAGCAAAAAATTATTAACACTGTTAACGGTATTGATATTTAAAATGACTTACAAAAAATTAAGTATTGATATTTATATTAAAATTTAGTGGTAAAAGTCATGAATTAAGTTAACGATTTTAGTCATTTTTGTCTGAAAGGGACCTGATTAAGATATTTTTTCAAAAATTTGGACTAGATTGACACATTTTTAAAAGCGGGTACCAAAGTGACACATCTGAATGAAAGTGAGTACCATCTGACTAATTAAACCTTGTTTTAACATATTGGGTTAGGAATAATGTCAATCTCCTGTGTAGGTTGTTTCAGGTCATGGTGTTGAGTATCTCTAGTGATTCTTTTTCTCAAAAGATCCATTATTAACATCAGAATCTATGATTAGTTTTAGTGACTGACTAATACAAATACAATATAGTTTTTGTATCAAAAGTTTTACTAACGAAAAATTCAGGTAAGTGTGTTCCGTTAAGTATTTTTAAGACATCAAGTAAAAATAATAAAATTGAACTTTATATAAGAAAAAAAATCCATATGACTTTAAAGTTTTGAATCGAAAGTATCAATACGTTCACATCTTGATGTTGAGTTGATTCTTCTATGAAAAGATCCATCACATGTATAGATCACTTGAAGTGAAATTTTCATCACACACTAAAGTTCAAAGCAATTTTAAAACTCTGCAATATAGGTTCTGGCAGAATAATTAAGATGACATGTATAATTGAAAATTTGAGGATTCATGCAAGGTGTACCCAAATTCTCTATATCAAATTCTGTAATTCATTGCATTCAAGTCATTTTCTTCGGAGCTGCGAATCCTAAAGCCACCAGCTGGTCCCCCAACCTCCTACATTTTCCCTCTTTTGTCACAGCTGTCTCTTAAAAACTGCAACAGTATATTATTAATTTAATCCAAAAATAATATTAGGTTCGAATATTATATGTAAAAAAATAGTATGTATGATCTACTAAACTCTAAATAAATCCTTCATATAGATCAATTTCAACCAAAAATAATTCTATAAAACTCATGAAACACAAAATAAAATACCAACAAGAAAAAAAAAATCTAAAATTGTTTACAAGTAGTCATACTGTACTACCTTTACTCTTATAAGAATAATATTTTTACGTTCAAAATTCTTTTACACCTATTTAATAATATCTTTAACTATTTTTCAATTTTTTTATATATATACAAAAAATTATTTTTTTTAGTGATTATTTTATCCCTACATGCATATCAACTTGTGTCAAATAATTTTTTTTTCTTATTCTGGGACGCTAGGACCCTAGGATGGTAGAACCTATCGGAGTATGGACCGTGGAGTTATGGATATTATTGGACTTTAATGGAGGTTGGTTACCATTCTAATTGGTTTGGTCTACACAAGAATCACTGTCCCAACTTCATCAAAACAAATTGGGTACCATGGTAGACTTCTAAAGCAAATTAATATGAATTGAATGAAGGAATATTAATATTATTGACCTCATTAGCTTAAAGTCCATTTGTTACAAATAGATTATCTTTATGTTAAAAGATGAAAGAAACTAGGAGAATAAGAAACAGTAGACCCTCAATTTGAATAACGAGGAAGCATTGCAATTATACTCACGAGAAGATAGGATCGATAAGATAGTTTAGTGGTTAAATAGAAACAGGGAAAGATAATGGATTTAATCTCCTACTAATACTTTGAAAAATAAGGTTGGTTTAGAACATCAAGAAGGGAAACTAATTCTTCCACTAACAAAAATTAACAACAACTAATAAAAAAAAATATTGATAAGATGCATATTCAACATGTTTTCCACGGGCACATTGCATTGATCGCTCACTTTTGCTAATAAAACTAGCAAAGGATATAGTTAGGATGACAAAAATATTTACGCTGGTAAATATCTGCAGATAAAATATGTTTTCGATAGTTAATATTCGTGGATAAGAAATATTTTAATACCCGTTTATAAACGAGTTGGGTATAGGTATCATACTACCCGTATTCAATTGTATTCATTATCTGCAAAAAATTAAAATTAAAATTTAATTTATATTTTATTAAGTTAAACTTAATTAAAATTAAAATATATTTTATTAGCTTAAATTTAATTAAAATTAAAATTTAATTTATATTATATTATATTTTATAATTATTTAAATTTTATTTAAAAAAATTATAAAATATTTTTTTAAAATATTTGTGGGTGTCCACAGATACTCACAAGTTTAAAAAAAATCGCAAATATTTTTTAAGTGGGTACCCAACGGATAAACAAATAGTGAATGATTTTTATTTTTTTTGTTGCAGGTTAAATTATAAGTAGGCACTATCCGTATTCGACCCAACCTCTTTCCATCTCTAGATACAACTTGGACAAATTATCAATATATAATTTGTTTACAACTCTCATAATTTGATCCCAGAAAACATTAGGGTGAATTCTAGATATTAAGAGTACAGATGGGAGAAGTTCATGGACATGCAGATGTTGAAATAGCTTTTATAAGACTTTCTTTTTTTGAACCAATTATAATTGGTTCTACATTTAAGTAAATTTCGAATAAAAAAGCCTTCGGTTATTTTTTTTTTCCGAATCTCTAAACTTAATCACTAACTATCATTTCCATCTTTGAATATATGTTAAAACCTTTTCCCAAATCATGCACTTTTCTTGCACTTTCATAGACTTTATAAAAGTTTTAGTTTCAGGATTAATATCATAAAATTATATACCTTTAGGGGTGTTTACTCCTTTTCCTTTTTCTTTTTTTCTGAATGCTTCTGACATAGAGGAATATCCTAAAGTGCATGAAGAATAATGTTAGTGCACATTATTTAAAAATGTTGAAACACTAATAAGTTCAATGCATAAGCTAATGTACAGTTCCTTTGCTACAGATTAACTGGTTATTAAAAAAATACTTTTTAACAACTAATTTTTGATAACTTTTTTAATAATTTAAGGTAGTATCTTTTTATGTGATTTTTTATTTTTTTTTAAATTCTAGAATTATTTAAAAAATATTACCTCAGTTCTTAAAAAAAATTATTAAAATATCATTGTTCTTGGTTATTATATCGGAAGACTACTTCGTGGAATTTAAACTTTTAAGTAAGATAGATATTTGCGTGAATTTTGGTTCAAATTCTTTACGTTTGGATATTTCTTTATAAATTTCAGATTTACTTGTATATTACCGTTTGTGTTTATTTAGTATATGTTTCTGCATTTTTTAATACATGCACCATTCCCGACTAAGTGATTGCCGTAAAGTTTCTTGCTAGAAATTAATGAAAGCATCATCTTTATTAACTTTGAATCAGATTTGACAATCGTTAAAGATTTGCTCTGTTCTTCGATCATATTCCCTTGTGGCTTAAGTACTCAACAGTGTTAATTTTAACGTACATGGTAAATGGAAAAATTGATGACACCATTATTGTCATTTTAGTCTTTAACTTTACAAAATTCTCCTTCAGATTCTGAGTTTGCAAAACGTTATTCATTTTAGTTTTTTTTTTTCACTTCACTTTCCATTTTTTTTTAGAAAAAAAAAAAAAAAAGGAAGTTCTAAGATTTTGTAAACTGAAGGACTAAAGTGAAGATTTCATATAATCAGCAGCTAAAATGATCAGCATTTACAGTGTCAGGGACAACTCAAGAAAAATCTAAACCTTCACCCATGTCTCACCATCGAAGGTACTTATTAGTAAAGATGTTGGTTGTCTTGTCTCATTATTTTTTCTTACTCGTTTGAGACATCTAAATACTCACGCAGATGATGAATTCCTTGAAATATTGGAGTATGTTGTCGTCCAAGAAGCTTCTAAACTAAATCATTTTTATCCGAGTTCACAAACTTCAAGTAACTTTCAGTCTTTTTGGCATGACCATGGCTTCCAAGTCCTAAAGGGAAGCGTTTCTTATGAGTTTTTCGCTTTCTCTCACTTGTGGCAATGGCAAGGTCATTGGGAAAGAGGTCTCGGAGGACAAAGCCATGCACTATAGTCGAGACAAACACTGTTGTTACTATGAATGTAGAAATGAGACTCAACATTACACTCAAAGCCTGAGTTACAACGTTTGTGACTTGATTTGTGTAGTTTATGGTAGCAATCGCAGCAGCAGTCACTGGAAATGTGTAGGCCCACCATGAGATTGAGAATCTGCACAATCACACACAGAGTGTCACAAAAATCAACATAATGGAATAGCCAATGTTATAGATATTAACAAGAGCGTAGCTTACTTGAGTCCTCTGAAAAGATTGACCCGAACAGCCTGCAAAAGATTGACCCGAAACTGATAAGCAACTTGAATACTAAAATCGTTGATTGTGTAGAAAATCCGTGAGACAAAAGCTTACCAGCGTGAGATATAGGAACATGGAAGTGAAATAGAAAATTCGTGATTCCAAATGAAAAGAACCCTGAATCTTAGCCAATGCCAAAGCAGCAACACTAGGTGGTGCAACCAAAAGAAAGAACACTGGATGGAGGTCCCTGGTGAGGGTCTTATTTGTTGGAAGCATCTGTGCGAGAGTTACAAATATCACCATATAGTGTGTAAGTCCAATAGTGAAGAAAAAAATAGGTCCTTCTCTTAGGCCCATGGATGCACCCAATAAAGCTCCCACAAAATTTCCAACAATTGCTAGCATATTTGTTGGATTGGCAACCTTTGAGAGCATCCTTTTGCCCCCAAACATCCACTGTCCGTATATTTTTAGCATAAGGAAGAACAATGGAATCATTAGAATGTACCAAACCGCATGATGCAATTCTTTGGCAAACGATGAAGGAACTCCAAGAGCTAAGAACAAGAGGGATATCCATGGGGCAAAGAAGAAGTTAACACGAACTGCATGATGGAACTCGCGGCGAACTGCTTCAAAATAGAGAATTATTTTGAACAGATAGATGGCGAAAATAGTAGCAACTACAGCAACAGAGATAAGCCATAGCACGAAATTTATTTTCGGAGTTATGTGAAGAAATTCAGTGGAAGGTGACGTGGCCAATGCTTTCCATAGAATTGCTTGACTGCTAACTCCTAGACAAATACCAAAAGATGAAATCGGAAACCGGAGAAGGAATGGCCACTGCTTGTCCTGAGGATGCACCATCTCTTCTGGACACTTCTGAAGGAGTAAATCACAGTGTAAAAACTCAAATGGTTGAAATATTAGTAAAAACTGCATTGAACGATTTCTAGGATGTGGAACATTTGTTACACAGAAGAATATGACTGCATACCTTAGGAGTTTGTATCTGAGGATCTTCCGATGCTTTCACGAACAAAAAATCAACAGGTAAAGGCTTCTTAGTGTTGCTTAAGCTGTTATCCTCTTCTACACTTTGTGAATGTACCCTTCCACGCAGAATTGATAATTTCGCCTCAAGTTTACTGTACCATGTTTTGCAAAAGTTAGTTCCATTATCGTTCAAGCTTTTGAGGCTTTCATGATTTGTAAAATTCACTGAGCTTGCTTCCTCTGGTTGCACGCTTCCATTTGGCATTGATTGTGATGGCAATGGTGGCTTGGAGTATGTAGTAGTTGATTCAGAAGAGAAAATGGGAGCACCATTGCCACTAAGATCAGTTTCACTAACTCTTGCGGTGCCATGTAGCTGAACATCTTCACAATTTAATGGCATGTTGATAGATACTGAATGTTCCTGTTCATCACCTTGGCCTCCTGCTACTTTTTTTTCACTTTCCTGTTATTGGAAACAAATATCCTAACATTTAATCACCAGAATGATGTAGTTATTGCATAATACTTAGTTTCATCAAAAGGACTAATCTCTGGATTTCTGTTTTTCAGTTTTTCAAACTCACATTAATGATAACGAGTCTTACTTTGAAAGAGGAGCTTTTTTTCACGTTTGATATATGTGGAACTAGTGATGGAACTTTAGGAAAGCCATGCCCTTCTGTTTCACGGTAAACGTTGTTTTCCATGCTAGGCCTACACCTGAAAAAGTATACAAATTACTGAGTTTATTGACATACGAAGGAGTCATTTTATTAGCTCTTAAGTAATTTATCACATTAGACATACAAATAACTATTTTAAGTATACAGAGGCTCAAACTCACAGGAAGCAGAAATTTCACAAGAGAAGAAGATGCAAAGAGAGAAGACAGAAAAACGAAGTTAGAAAAAATGGTTCTTGAGAGAAAATAAAGAGTGTGGAGAAGGCATGCGTGAGAGATGGTGAGAGGAGATTATATAGAATGCAAGACTACGGTGGCCATGATATTGTTGCAGCCATTACGTCAAAAGCACTTTATTAGTGATAACAACAGCTGCTTATTTTGACAACGGCGTGGCCACATTAAAAAACGAGTATGGGAAAATTTAGGTAGGTCAGATATGTCACACACCATATATGAGTCCATGAAATACAGTAAAATAAGCATAGAAGAAAAAGTTAAGGGTATACATTATAATATAATTAAGCTTCAAATTTCTAGGTCAGTGCATGTCGCAATTTTGTAGCCATCACCTAACATTTGAGTGACGTCAGGATTAAATATAGTACTAAAATGGAACCAAAAATTTATTTTTTCAACAGGTTTCACCACTCCCACTTAAGCTAACCATTATTTGCAGAAATAGAAGATAGGGTAATATTCTAGTATTTTCCTCGTCATCTCCCAATACAAACCCAAAATGGACCAAAAGTTCAATCCAAGAGATAAAAAGAACGCAAGTTTTATAACGGAAGTTGCAAGTAAATGTATATTAAAAGGTCTATAAGCTTTTTCTGTACACTATATAATACAGTGACAGATACATTATCACCACGGATATAATATATTGACTGAAGTTCAAATCTGAAATTAAAGACTTATATAATGGATAGAAATTAATAAAATAAGTAACTTATACTAGAAAATCCATCTAATGTATTAATTTATTTAAAGTGATAGTGATGTCAAAACGGATAATCCGGCTTGATCTGGTTCGATTCATCACGGGTTGATCACTTAATGAGTTAATCCAATCCGGCTCACTTATTAGCGAATCAACAAAATTCGAATCCGACTCGATCCACTATGGATAGGTGGGTTAAACGGGTTGGCTCAGCGGCTCACTTAATTAAAAAAATACAATTTTTTTTATTTTTTTCGATCAAAACTAAATTATAATTTTGATTAAAATCTAAATAAACTTGAATACAATCCAAAGACAGATCAAACTCAAACAAAAAAAACAAATTATCCATGTGTTGGGTAAAAAAAACAAACTAACATGACCCAAATACAAAATTCAATTTAACAAAAAACACTTGTGTGACCCTTTATTTGCGGGTTCCTTTATTTGCGGGTTGGTAAGCCAACCTGGCTCATCACGGATTTAACCCGAGTGAGTTAGGTCAAAATTCAATTCTATTGAAATTTATAAAAAAAATTCAACCCAACCTAACTCGAATTCATGGTAAACCGGATTGGCTTGCAGACTCTAACCCATTTTAACAACTCTAATCACGTATGATATAAAATTTGTCGGTGCCATTAACTTCAAAATCTTTCCGTATTATATATATAAAAAAATATATATCATCAAGGTCAAGGCTAAAAACTCGTGGTTAACAACTGGCATCTTTCACTTGTATGCCAAGAAAGGGTTAAAGAAACAAATCTTTCATATGTTTTAAATTGTTAATTGGTATGAAATAATAGTTTTATGTTATCACAGTGTGAAATTGGGTTCTCTAGTTGTTATTTCCAAAACAGAAGAACAGAAGAAAAAAAATAGAGCATGGTTTTTTCGCTTCTCAATTTACTTCCGCTGTTTAACAATTAATTGTTATCTTATTAAACTTTATCAAGTTTTAAAAATTTTGAAAAACAAAATGTTTTAAAAACTAAAAGAAAGAAATATAAAAGAGATGTTTCTCTTTTTTTTTTTCGCCTTTGTTATTTGCATCTTCCCGATATAAATCTTGAACAAATTTATTTGTTCATTGAGTTATTAATTACGTATCATCTTATGTTTTGAGTTTAATTTTCAGAGTCTGTTGGTGTATTCTTTTTTATAGTACCATCGATTAAAACTTTCCGAAATAAAATTTCAAAATAATTATTATAAATTAATAATCTTACTATACATAAAATCTTCAATACTTTTATTTATTTTTTACTGTTTTTCATTCTCTGAATTCTAATTTCTTTCATTACGTTCCTGACATGTACTAGTCATACATCAGTATTACTATATATATATTTATATATATATATATATATATATATATATATATATATATATATATATATATATATATATATATATATATCGTGAGTTAGACTTATCCATTTTTTATTTTAACATTTTTTAATTAAAGAAGGATAAATTAGTTCTTTGAGCCTTGAAGTCTAGTGATTAGTGAGCCCCTCAAACCTAACTCGTCTAAATTTTTAATTATAAAAAAATTAGGTATAATTTTTTTCAAGAGATCTTTTAAATTTTATTGTTTGATTGGGAGAGAGGATTAAATATTCGGAAACATTGGCGGGTTTAAATTTTTGAAAGTTTATTTCTTTAAATCTATCTTTATCATGAAATCGCATTGATATTTGAACAAATTTAGCGTGAAAAAGAATATATAATTCAATCGAGCTTATTTAATAAATAAAAGATGCCGCCTCACACACGAGAATCCAGAATGTGCTAAAATTAAAATTCCATGTGAATGCAGTTTGCAAAGATCTAATAAATGAGTTGCCTATCTCATGTGAAGGCATATACGGTTTCTGGTTCAGATTTTCAAAAAATATTATTTTACATGGGTGTTTTTTTTTTTTTTTAAAAAAAAAATAAAATTTTTTTTTTTTTTTTTTTTTTTTTTTTTTTTTTTTTTTTTTTTTTTTTTTTTTATTTTTTTTATTTTTTATAT
>Ga0214542_1013320_pt1 | contig 9992 bp, 8 predicted proteins | sample CNSS1metaG_FD_160096 | JGI IMG/M metagenome (GOLD analysis project Ga0214542, IMG submission 160096) | Root nodule microbial communities from cowpea collected in UCLA plant growth center, Los Angeles, California, USA - CNSS1 | ecosystem: Host-associated > Plants > Roots > Nodule | place: USA...
CCTTTAAAGCCAATACCTTTCACGTTCCAGGTCCAACTCATTCCAACTCATCATAATCCATCCATGCACATAGGACCCAACTCATCTCGTTATCATGCCACTTTAATAATACCCATCTCATTTAGTTCGCATGCCAATTTTCATACCAAACCATCATCTACAATTCATGATTCATGCCAAGCATACATAATACTCCATTATATACATGTTTCTCATCATAACATTCATACCCAAACCAATACCAATCATCGAAGAATAAACAAGCACCCAAACAGCGTATTGCCTCGCCCAACCCCTCGCTCAGGCTGAAGGGTCTCGCTCAGGCGAGCCCCCTTCGCCTAGGCGAGGGCTCGAAAGAGCATCCAGAGAACAACGCGGGATCTCGCTTAGGCAAGACCCCTCTCGCCTCGGCGAGATGTTCGCTCGCTCAAAAATTGAGCGGGTCGCCTGGGCGGCCTCTCGCGTAAAAGGGGCTTTGGGCGAGTCCCTATCTATCTCGCCTAGGCGAGACTGGCTCGCTTGGGCGAGATTAGCAGGTCTTGCCACTGTGTTCCTGCAACAGTCACCCACACCGAACGAAACCAACTCATCATGCGTCCACAGAAAACACAACATCACACCAACCACATAAATTCGAAATACGCCCAAGCAATCATAGAAAAACAGAATATATGATTAAGCCATAACTTCCCTACCTAGAAATGGCTAGTACGAGACCTCGACACTGGACCCCAGAGCACAGCAGCTCGAGAGACGGACCTGGAAACTGGCGGAACAGTAGGGAAATAAGGTTATTAACTAGCCCTAAACAGTGGAATATGAAAAAGGACCTTTGGGAAGTAAGGGCAGTAGGTTTAGGATCACTTACATGGAGCAGAAAGTAGTATTTGAGCCTTGAGCGGACTGGTTCGAGACGAAAAAGCTAACCTTAGCAGAGCTCTAGAAGTCCGTGAATGCAAGAAAGTGGAAGCATTAGGGTAACATAAGTAGTTTTTATCAATTGGGCCACTTCTAGGCCCAAACACAAGGGACAGCCCTTTACTTTAGGGCAGAAAGCAATAAAACTAATTTTAATGGGCCTTACAAGAAGCGTATTCTTAATCATTAATAACTCATTTTGAAACTATTAAAATTTAACTAAAAAATATGTATTGAAAGGATTATTTAAAATAATGAAGAGAAACTTTTTTATTAATTAGCCGTGTGTATCGTCTAAGTAGATTAAAGGTTTAAAGGTGGATCATACACACGAGACAAAATAAAGAAAGGATATTAAGTTGATGAGGTGCTTAAAATTTTTGCTATATTTTATCATGGAGAGAGGGTGCAATTCCGAGAAACCAAATCCCAGAAACTCCACTTTGGACGTGCTTCGTGTCATCTTTTTCTCCGAGAAAGGGCCACCCCACGTTTCACTTTCACTTTTCGCTTTGGGAAATGATGCCATTGTGTCCGGCAAAACCCATCATGTAGGAGACTCTACTCCAGTCTCGCTTTCCCTTTTCCCCTTTTCACGAGGTGGGCACGTCAGAATCCTCTGATTCTCGACCCGAGTTTCTCACTTTTTTTGGCTATGGAGGAAGACAAGTACGCCAAAGAATTGGAGGTGGCCGTGAGGGTGGTCCACGTGGCGTGTGCTCTGTGCGGGAGGGTGCAGGAGAGGCTCCTTGAGACCAGCAATGATCACGTTGTGTCCAAGGATGATGATTCTCCTGTTACTGTTGCAGGTATTTGTGTTTAATTTTAATTTTAGTGAAGACAAGTTGCGTTCTTTTTGTTGTTTTCATAATAATAGGATCGTTGCGAATTTAATAATTGTTGTTAGGTATGATCTTTTTTGGTTTTGGGGTGTGGGGAGGTGTGCATTTGAATTATTGTTTGATAGTTGCTGGCAAGATTGGTGTTTTGGTGTGGGAAATCAAATGAGGTTGTCATAAACTTTGTTTTATCACTATGGTGAAGTAGTGGATGACCCAGTTTTGATCAAATTTTGCCAAATCGCAATTTTCAATATGTAATGTTGCTTGAGGATTTATGTGGGATTGAGAAAACTTTCTCTTGGCTATGTAAAGTATTCAAGTGCGTTGTGATGGACCAGTTTCGACATTAATCCAGTGAAGTATTATATTTTTATGGTGAATTGGGGTCTTTGGAGGATAATTTAGCTTACATGAAGATTTTCATTCTTTATTCTTTGTTTATGAATTCTGTTCTTCTGGGGTATATTGAGCTAGAGCTTGACAGTGAACTGTTAGGTTAATTCTTAAGTAGATTATCCGATATCACATTTATCTATGGCCATAACTTGATACATTCATTTAATCTTTGCATCATTAAATAATTTTTCATCTATTGTAATCCTCTGTCAATGGTGGCATCATAATTGCATCGTATGTGTCTTTTAGACTTGTGATTTCTGACATCTACTGTGCACTGGCTTATTCATCTAACTCGATATATTCTATAAAACTGAGTAGATGATTATGGTCATGGTAAGGAACCTTATAATGTAAAACAACTTTTAGAGAAAAGTATATTGTTCATTGATGCTTGACTATTTGTTATCTCAAAGTGTTGGTGAACTTTTCCATTAAAGTTGTCGAGAAGCTTCAGCTGTGTCTAAAGCTTAAGCTGTTAGATCAAAGCTCATGTTTTGTTGAGTCTAGACAGTGCATAAGCCCACCTACCTTATACTCATAATTTAAGTTTTATTTTGAAGAATGAGGAGAGCAAGTATCAAACTCTAACTACATGATAGAGGCTATGATCCAACTTCATGAACTAGTTATCAACAAATTTTGTTAGGTTGTGTTATGATTATTGAAATAAGCAACTAATCCTATATAACCAAGAATATCTATATTATATATATTATTGGGAACATTTTTGTTTATTCTAGTATCATATCTTTGTTATTAGAGGATATCAAATCTCCTCTACTGATTGTATAAATTCCTTTTTCTCAATATAAATGAAGCACCCATGTTGTCTGAGAAATCTCAGCTCAATGTTTATCTCTTGCCCAGAGTTTAAAAGGTTAATAGTCGTAGATGTTTCTATATCAGTAAGCTATTGTATACCAGAATTTTAAGCTGTGGCATAATTTGTATTGAGATATAAATGTACAATATGTGTGCAGATGCACACTAGTATAAATCTATGTTGGTGGTTGAAATTATGTGAATTTTTTAAGTTTACACTAAATCTATATGATGGTTCTTGCAGGTTTAGATTCCTTGATCTCAGATTTATAACCATAAATTATGAGAAATGCAAGTTATTAGTAAATTGACTTTGGCATTCTGGCCTAGTTTAAGCATTTCTGGTGTAGTTACTCACTTACCTATTGCAATGTTCACTGTAACATTTTTAATATAGGAGAACAAAATATATTGTGATAGAAAGTGGTAGTATATAAAAGCTGACAACCAGAGCTGCAAGACGCAACCTCTATCCCCAAGGAAAATGCCTAACCATTTTCTCGCCCAATTTCTGTTCTCTGACCTCCACTGTTTTTCTGATCATGGCAGAATAGTTCACTCCAATGTCCTCTTGCCATGTGGACATTCTGTTATCCATGTCATACCTTCTAGTTTTTCATTTCCCTACTTGGCCCATTTGTTCTCAGCCCAGAGTAACATGAACCAAAAGAACATTCAATAACATATAATCATAATCGTAGTCAAAGAAAGAAGTATTACATGAAGTGTGTACCAAAACATAAAGATAAACATGTTAAATGATATAAACATATTTCTGCATACAACTTCTATTGGAGGCTTTGAACAAACCAAAAAATATGCATTTATTGATAATTGCATTCCTAAATTGAGAACATAAATTGCACAACCTTGCATATATAGAGTGCTTGTGTGTGAAATGTGTCAATGATACATGATATATTTGTGTGTTTTGTTGTTATTTGTTCCATTTTCTTACTCGAGCATCTAGTAAGACATATCTCATTCCCTTTGTTCTATGTTTTCTTGTGTATGTTTGAATGATAGGTTATCCTAGTACCAAGTGGATAATGCTACCAGGGAGATAAAGTTAGTTTTTTATTGTTTCCTCTTTTAGTTTTATTGTTGGGAATTTTAAAACTCCAATTAAATGTGACATTGGAGCTCAATTATTGGTAGAAATTGTATAGGCATTGAAAATGTCTTCAAGTTGATCATTGGAGTCAACAAACTTAGTGCAAATTTCCTTGGACAAAGCTTTTCTTAAACAAAATGACAGTCAATTTTTATGCGTTTTTTCCTCTTGTGAAACACATAATATTGAAGAATTGCTTGATTATCATAATACGTTCTCATTTGTTGAATTTTACAAAACCTTGGTTCTTAGAGAAATTGTTTTATCCACGTAAGATCGAGCAACTATATACTATTTATTGCCTTTCCAAGAATTAATATTTCTTTTAGTGAAAACACAACATCCAATATTGGAATGTTTCTCTACAAAAGACCTGCCTAATCAACATTACCATATCCAGATATTTGAGCACTTCCTTTATCTTCAGATAGTAGACCTTGTTCTAGAGCCTTTTTGAAGTCTTTGAGAATGTGTAGCACAACATTCCAGTGATCAATGCGAGGAGCTTGCATAAATCGACTAATCACACCAATTGCAAAAGATTGGCTAGGCCTAATAATAGTGAGATAAATAAGTTCTCTCACAAGTCCTATGTATCTCTCTAGATCTAAGAGGACCTCATTTTGTTCTACCATTAATCTTTGATTTGGATCTATATATCTATGGGTATGCAATCAATCGTTCATGTTTCTTTCGAGATATCTAACACATATCTTTATTGAGAAATCACAATGCTTCTTTAATTCAGCCACTTCAATGCCTAGAAAGTATTTGAGACTATATAGAGACCATCTCAATTTACAACCAACCTAGACTCCCTTTGAGCAACAAAATCAGGAGGTTGTTCCATGTCGATGTCCTTCTCTAGAGAACCATGAAGGAAATCATTCTTAATATCCAATCGATGAAGAGACCAATGAGTAAGAATTGATATAATAAAGAAGATACAAGCCATAATCATTTTTGCTATAGGAGAAAAAGCTTCATCATTATCCAAACCATGTATGAGTATATAGCCTTTGACTAACAGTCGACTTCACCATTTGGCCCAACTTCAATGGTGTACACATATGAACAACCAATTATCTTCTACTTAGGTGGCAAAGGAACTAAGTCCCACGTATGCGAGAATATCTAGTTTTACCTAGTTTTACCGAATAACAATTTGTAGGCGAGAATATCCTAGGATGACACATTTGATGGCCCTTGTATAGAGTTTATCCAGATTTGGAGACATGTCATATACAAAACACATAACCAACCAATGACACAAGGAGTAACATGAGATAGATGTTCATTTTGAACATAATGGAATAAAGAATTTTATTATGAAGGCACAAAGAATATATTGTATTGAAAAGAAAAAGCGATTAAGTTAGCATCATCCCATTGATGAATTGATGAATTGTATATTAGCATCAAATAATAAGGTGCTTGTTGTTTTAACTAAGTGTCTCTATTTTTTTTTCTATACTATTCTGCTAAGTTGTACGAGAACAAGTGAATAGATGTAAAATTCTATGAGCTCATAAATAGTTGAAAAATAAAAAAGGAAAAGTATTCTGAAGATATCGATAAGTTCTCTAAATTGATTTTTTATTTCATTCAAGAAAGATATACAAATAGACAAGCTTATAATAATCTTTCATTAAATAAATCAAGTACATATGGAGTATTCATCAATGAAGTAACAATATCAAAACCTGAAATATGTAACACGATTTGGTTCCCGAATGTTAGAGTGAATAAGAAAAACACCCAAATAGAATATCTGCAGAGTATGCTTTACCTTGATTATCGCCCGATGCTTCTATATCAGAAACAAATGCTCCACCTAAAACAAACTCAAATAAAAAAGAACAATTTATAAGAAAAGTGAAAGGACGGTGAGTGGTGTGTGGGGGGTTTAGAGCAAACCCTAGACAAAGAAAAAAATAAACCACTACAACCAACAAAAAATTGGAAAGAATGAAAAAAATAAATCTTGATACATATGAACAGAAAAGGAAGAGGCAACCATAGGCACATGCACACATGGTGTCCTCCATTCTATGAGTGAGGACAAAATAAAAAACCACATGGTCCCCTCCATTCTGAGAGAGAAAAAGGAAATAATGTTGCTTGAATATAGATAAGGCAAAAAGGAGAGGGAGACAAATGATGTAGAGGGAGGGTGGGGAGAGGGGGGTCGACACCTTAGAGGGAGAGGGTAGGGGGAGGGGGAGGAGCCACCATGGAAAAGAAGGACTAAGAATGAGAGAGGAGAGGAGGTCACACATGTCAATAATTTAAAGGCCATGTGTACACACCAAAAAGAAGCCAACGAAAGTGCTGGTGGTGGTGCGATGATGTTGTAGGGACAAGAAAGTGGCATGCAGGCTACACACACTTGACTGAGTCACAAAGATTAGTGGCACTTGAAGTGAGAGAGAACTAGCCTTCACAACCAGTCAAATTGGGCATGGCTCGTAGAGACACTTCAGATTCAGTTGTTGTTGGAGAAAAAGGTGGAGTTCAACAATAATGGGATGGTGGCCAAAGATAGTGGACAGTGGCAGAGACATTTTCTTGCAAGACAATATAGGAAAAGTGGGATCAACCTGTTTTGATACCAACTTGAAAGAGTGTACATATGAGAAAAAGAGCTTGGGAGATCTTAACTTGGATCTCTTACTCAAATTGATACACACACACACACATATATATATATATATATGTATATATATGTATATATATGTATATATATGTATATATATGTATATATATGTATATATATACATATATATACATATATATACATTTATATACATATATATATATATATATATATATATATATATATATATATATGTGTGTGTGTATATATATATATATATATATATATATATATATATATATATATATATATATATATATATATATATATATGTGTGTGTGTGTGTACGTACATACATATATGTATATACGCGCACACACACACACATATATATATACATACATATACATACATATATATATATATATACATATAATGTATGTATATATATATATATACATACATTATATATATATATATATATATATATATATATATATATATGTATGTATATGTATATGTATAATAGAAATTCCACCTATACTAGAGATGAGGTCAATTTATAGTATATAGGTGAGGGCAAACCTTATCATTGGTTTTGTGAGGTCAAGTCAGACATAAATCCACTTAATATATATGCTCAAGGAAAGAGAAAGAGAAACATAATCCCTAGGATTCTAGGTTACATATATATGCTCAAGGAAAGAGAAACAATTTATAGTATATAGGTGAGGGCAAACCTTATCATTGGTTTTGTGAGGTCAAGTCAGACATAATCCCTAGGATTCTAGGTTACAGATAAATGCAACACAACTTTATAAACTATTGTAATAATGACTACCTAAGTTCCAACTTGTCTTTTAGACCTGTATTGTGGCACTTCATAAGGATGGGAACTTTTTTTTACCTTTTCTTATCAGTCCAAAGATCCAAGCTTCAATGTTTTACACAATTTTCTCCTCAAAAAGTCAAGCTAATACCATTGTTCTCTTTCATTTTTTTCTCTAGATATTATTAGTTATCACAATCTATTAAGCATGAACCCAACTTTTCAATGGCATGGCCTTCTTTCCAACATGTGTCTGACACCAACACATGTCCGACACTTGTTAAACACTACTAAAGTTTCAAATTCAAAAAACATTGGAGCTCCGACACGGTCCAACAGTGTTAATGAGGGTGGAGACGGTGATTTTTTTTAAGTTGAGAAGGTAGAAATTTATTGTGTTTCCCCTTTAAACAAACAAAGAAACCGTCTACTTTCCATTTACACTTTCTCTTTTTGTAACTGTTGAGTTTCCCCTTCTCTATATAAATAAATAACCCTCCTCTGCCCTGTTAGTCTCCTTTGCACTTTCCCACCATTTCATGCTTCTCAGTTTTTTTGAACATAAAACCTATCACTAAAGTTTTGGTAGAAAGTATTTTTATGAATACCATGAATTTTGATGTTTCCTTTATCGTTTCCATTTAAAAATCAATTTGAAATTCCCTTTCTTACTGTTTTTAGTTTCACCCGGTATATGGGGTTTATGTCGTGGGTTTATGGGATTTCACAGAAGTAACTTTTTTATCTTTTATGAGAGTCATAGAACTAGTTTTCACTATTCATGTTTGTCTTCTATTTTTGACCCTCATCCTGTGTAACATGATGGTGGTGGGGACTTCATTTTATCTATTTAATATTATTATTATTAGTTGATTTTAGATGGATAAATTTGATCCTTTTTTATTAGGTAACAATGTGTTTCAAACTATAAAATTTGGCTAACTTTTTCATTGATAATTTTGATTATAAAAATCGATTGTCAATTCAAATTATTCATAATAATACTCAACATACATATTTGGGTGGCTATATCCTACATTTTGGAGGTGATCACAATTTTGCGGTCAAACCAAGCTAGCTGTTTATATTCCTATAGCACTAGAAAAACAAATCTGCCATATTTGAAATTGGGATATTTTACGTAGGCTCTATTTTATCCTTGCATATTGCAAATTCATTCATGATGTTCATATTTTGTTTCTGGGGCAAAATGTTGCTTACTGTTAATTGACTGGTTATTCCATTTCATATCTCGGCACGAGAAGACTTTAGTGTTCAAGCAACCATTAGTTGGTTATTATCAGAAATATTTGGAGTTCAAAACGTGTCAATTGTGGCCGAAGAAGACATACAAACCATTTCAAAGGATGAATCAGCAAGCTTGCTGGATAATGTTGTGAACACTGTGAATGAGTCTTTAGCTTTTGCATCCAAGTATGGTCTTCAAAGTCCAGAGACAACTCTAGGATCAACTGAAATTCTTGAGGCCATTGCCCGTTGCAACTCAACTGGAGGGCCCAGTGGAAGATATTGGGTACTTGATCCTGTTGATGGCACATTAGGATTTGTACGTGGGGATCAGTATGCTGTTGCTCTTGCTCTGATTGAGGATGGAAAAGTTGTTCTTGGAGTTCTTGGTTGTCCTAACTACCCAATAAAGACAGAATTGCTTAATTATCATTACCAGCATCACCAAACAACGCCGCAATCGTCTCTAGCAACTCTTGATACCGGAGGAAAAGGATGCGTATTGTACGCGAAAAGTGGCAGTGGCGAGGCTTGGTTGCAGTCATTGATTGATGGAGAGAAAATGCTGGAATGGCCAAATCGTGCTAGACTTATTCGTGTTTCTTCGATTGATGATCCGACATTGGCAACGCTCTGTGAACCAGTGGAAAGGGCAAACTCTAACCATTCATTCACAGCTGGACTTGCTCACAGTGTGGGACTTAGGTGTGTATATTTTCCCTTGTTTCATTCAAATTCACTAATTCACTGAACTGAAACTAATTCCTACATAAGCGCATTAGAACATGGTGTTAAAAGGTTTAGAGATTTAACTGTCATGACAGAATCTATTTCTGGAATAACAATAGGGTAAGTACAAGTGGAAATTAGTCAGTTATGGCTGTAGTATTTTGCTAGTAGTGAAAAGAATATAAAGAAAAACCAAGCGTTGTAATTCTTGGACTTCAATAGAAATTATAATGAGCAGAAAAATCTGTTGTTATCAACCATAGAATTGCTTTGTCTCTTATGTATAATTTTTTACTGCAAACATTGGAAAGTTTATAAATGAATTATTAAACTGATGATTATCCTATGATAACATAGGTAGTGCTTGGCGTAACTTTATTAGCTTTACTTTCCCTTGAAAGGAGATAGGCCAAACACATTTTGGTAAAAACTCCTATTAAAATGAAGTTTATTTTTTATTAAAGAAAATAGGGGAAAACAACATACATATATATA
>Ga0214542_1013323_pt1 | contig 9989 bp, 7 predicted proteins | sample CNSS1metaG_FD_160096 | JGI IMG/M metagenome (GOLD analysis project Ga0214542, IMG submission 160096) | Root nodule microbial communities from cowpea collected in UCLA plant growth center, Los Angeles, California, USA - CNSS1 | ecosystem: Host-associated > Plants > Roots > Nodule | place: USA...
CCCGTGAGCCAACCCGGCTCACCACGGGTTCGAGCCGGGTTGGGTTGAGAAAAATTCAACTTTTTCAAAAGTGGGTTGAATTCAACCCGGCTCACTTAACCCACGGGTTAAACGGGTTCGAACCGGGTTGAAGGTGGGTTGGCCTACTTAACCCACCAACATTTTTTTACAATTTTTTTTATATTTTTTTTAGATTTTCTTTTAATTTTTAAATTTTTTTAATAATTATTTACTACTCCTATTATATTTGTTAACAATTTCATATTTTTAAATGCTAGAATGTTGCTTAATTATATTTGAATAGTTTGAATGTTTAATTAATTTGATTGTCAAGTTATATATATGTTGATACTTTAATGTTTAACTATAATCTTTATAGTAAATTACTCAAGTAAACATCTTATAAACATTGTTTTTCTAAATTAGCATGAAGAAAATGTATAGTTTTTTTATTTATATTTTGTTGAATAGCATGACAGAAAATTTGTAATCTTAGCCATGCTTTCTTAGACTAATGGATACTTTCTTGGAAATAATTCTTCATATATTAGTGGTGAGCATGATCAAAACATTGGTTCTTAATTTTACTATGATTGTCATCTCATGGATTACTTAAAAAATTATTTAAATATTTGAATACTAAAAAAAATAAATAAATAATTTTTTAGGTGGGTTGGTGAGCCAACCCACTTAACCCACCAACCCGTGGTGGGTTGAGCCGGGTTACAAAATTTCTGGCTCACCAGAAAGTGAGCTGGGTTGGGTTCATTCGTTTTGAACCCGGCTCGTGGTGAGCCAACCCGTTTGGGCAGACGTCAAAGGTCAAAAATGTCGGACGTTAAAAGGCTTTTTTATGTTAGTGACAGAGCATTATTGATATCCCTTTTATAAGTAATGTACTTCTTACTTATCATGAATATTAATGAATCAGCTTTCAACATATATCCCTTATAGTGTTTGAATCTTAAATTAGATCACAACTATTTGATGATTCACTGTTGAGAGTTTTGCCCAAAATTTCTTGTAGATACAATTTTATGAATTCTCCAAAAATATCCAATGATTGAATTTCTCCAAAAAATTTATTCAATTTTATTTTCAAAAACATATTTTTTGTTCTTAGTCCTTCATTCCAAATGCCTCAGGTACACCGAAAGGCATATTTTTTTGTATTTTTGTATATTCTATTTTCTTTTCATTTCTATTCATCTCTATTTATTTGTTCAGGTTAACAGTGAGCACTATGAGATGAGATTTGTGTCCAAGCTTTAGGGATTGGGAATTATGGTATCATATTGTCCTATTTTTGTTTAATTAATATTCTACCATGTATCGGTATTGGCTTATTTTTGTTTTCATTAATCATTTATGCTTTGTGTTTGTAATTGGTGTTTCTCATCGAATAAACTTTTACATGTTGAATTCTATTTTGGCGCTAGATTTGGGTTTGAAAAATCTGACACAACAAATTTTTGACGTAATCAATGAATTGCCATAAATATTTAAAGTTGTTACTAGTGCAGCAAAGAATTAAGTTAAGGGGAAGTCTTATGTTTCCAACCACAGTGGCAACAAGTCTAAGTCTAGCTCTAAAGGCACAACGAGCTATAGAATTTTCATACTCCCTTAATATCTGTATTAGTATTTTCATGCAAAGAGCTCCATCTTTTTTTAGTTTGAACATTGTCTTTGATATATACTTTTTAGATCACCATTTTCTAATTGCAGTTGAGTTACTTAGTGATGTTCAACCATCAATAAATGTTATTTTTTCTTTTGTTAAAAAAACATTATGATATTTTATAATTTTTGCAATGTTTTTATTATAGTTGTGGAATCAAAGTAGCATTTTTTGTATAATGCTTTGGTGAGCAGAATTTTGTAAATCATATTTATTATTTTTTTTATCTCTTAGGTGTTTATTAAACCAGACAAGCAATTTATATTTGCAGAGATTGACTACTGGAAATCTCTTTATGGGGTATTAGAAAATCCTTCTAGTTCCTCAATTTGCTTCCATATCTATTTACTTTTCTTAATTATTTAACAATAATGATTGGCTTGTCAAGTAGAGCATCAAATTTGTGAGCATATCAATGTTTCTGTTAATATCAAAATTGGGTATTGACAATTTCTAATTTTCTTTTGTTGTGATGTTTTTGTGCTTCGAAACCATGTTTTTAATTTTTTTACTATGCTTCAAAATTGACTTTTCTGTTCTTCAATGAATACATTATCTTTACTTCCAAAAGTGAACAAAAGGTCATTTTTAAAAGGTATCTCATTTTTAATTAGTATATTTATTTCAACGAGTTCCATTTTTCTTTAGTTCAAGCATCGTTATATATATATATATATCTATATATATATATTAGATCATTTATGACCTTGGATTTTTAATTGAGTTATTTAGTGATATTTAATCACAGGTAGAATGTTATTCTTGACAGGTACAAGAAATGTGAAAAATGTGGTCATAATGAAGCTAACCTTTACATCAGAGAGGTATTGTTAGACTTTATAATGTACATTTGGTAATTTGATCTGAACCTTATTTGTAGTCCATAATTATTTATTTCGATCATTCTATTCTCATTTGAGATCAACAAATGAAGCGCAAACTATTTCCTATACATGTACTCTCTAAACCAGTCTTGTTATGAACTTTACACTAAATTTACATCATTGTAATATTAATTAGTATGCACAAGTACAGAAAGAGGATTTGGCCTCGGTTAATTTTGCGTTTCTACCCCGGTTTTAGAACCGAAGCATATTAAGGTGAGGCAAAAAGGGTCGACTTATGGTCTCGGGTGTGGACCGAAGTCGTATAGTCGTTTTTCTGCCTCGGGTTGTGTAGTAATCGAGGTCATATGCAACCCAAAACCTCGTGAGTTCACTTCCGGTGTTCACTTCCTCGTCCATGCAAGAAAGATAATCAAATCTTCATACTTTGTTATGTTTTTGAGTTTTGGCATAAAAAAGGAAATGTTGAATATTTGTATCACTGCACATGGCAAGGCGTAGCATGGCAGTTGCAGTAGCCGTGGCTACTTGCTATTTGGTGACTTTCAAAAATTGGAACAGAGGGAAACGAAGAACACATAACCACGTACACCCACATCTTCTTCCTTGTTCTATTATCTACAACCTGCATACAACAACATTCATCCTTAACCCATCATAATCGCTTCATTTCACTCTTTTTTTTTTCTCCACCAACAACTCATCCCACACGGTCACCAACAAGCATCATCACCTTCACCTGCACAAACCTAATAATTTCCAAACTCCCAAAATCAAAACAGAGAGGAAAGAAAAATCGTCAGCGGCATCTCGAATGGTGGTGGTATTGGAAGTGAGCCACGTCAACGCAAGAAGAGGAAGAGGGGAACTCCATGGCAACTGGCGGGATCTGTTTCGGCGTTTTGCACGGTGAGTTTCGTGTGTGGTGGTCGATGGTGGAGCTACTGGTTCGCTGTTGGCTGCTGGTTGTTCAGTTGCATTTCAAATCTGACGCAGTGGTTTGTGCAACTCTGATGATAGCTTGCGAGGTGGAATGACGAAGTGTTGATCTCGCGATTTAGGGTTTGTTCTGCATTGTGGTTGTTTTTTTTTTCTGAAGGTGGGTGGGTTGTTGGTTTGTGGTGAACCAGTTCACTGTTGCGTTCCCCCTCCAAGACACCACTTCTTCTTCTTCTTCTTCTTCTTCTTCTTCTTCTTCTTCTTCTTCTTCTTCTTCTTTTCACCGGGACCCAGGAGCCAACTCTGCTGCCTCTCGTCCAAGGGTCGCGACAACACCGCCATCCTCCGTGACGGAGTCCGCCGCGTTGATCTCCAACAGACCACTCACAGATCTCTATCGTGGAACCAGGCTGGACGGTGCAGCGTGGATGGAGGAAAAGAGAGAGGCGCGAACAAAGGTACTCAACATAGAAGAGAAAGAACTGTGCAATCGCTATTTTGAAATCCCTAATTTGTCATATGGCCTCGGTTCAATAGCCACCCGAGGCCAAATTACATTCTCCGTGTGGCATTATTGCTTCGGGCCTATAAAACTGAAGCCTATAAGGCCTTTTGGCACCAGGTTTTCATTAACTGAAGAAAAAACCCATATTCTGCGTCGGGTTTGGGGTGAACCGGGGTAGAAAATTTGACAATAATTACAAAAATGCCACCGCACCATTTTATGCTTCGGTTTTATAATAACCAAGGCATATAACGCGAGTTAAAATCCCAAAACTGCACTAGTGATGATATTTTAGTTATTGGATTATGGCCATTGGTTAAACTAATGCCTTCCCGTTCATCTTCAGAGATTTCTTAGCATAACGAGCAATCCAAGGAGCATTAACAGTAGCTTCAAGCGTATAATTAATTATAAGATTTAGTAAAACATGGGTCGTTCATCTTCGAGGTTATTTTTTTAATGCAAGATACAAGTATATTTTTAAAGTTAAATATGGGCTATTAGTGTGAAAATTTAATACCACATTCGATAGTTAATATATATGATAATGAATGTTCTTTTACTTTTTTTATCTTCAAATTTTTCAGCCCACTTGGAATGATTCCACTAATTGCCTTCCTTGGTTTTGGATTATTTGATAGATATTTCCTTGTGGTATGACACTGAACCACATGTTCACTCGTGCAGTATTGACTATTTAACTTGCGTTATAGGCCTTGGTTATCAGGAAATCGAAACATATAATGACGCAGTGGCATTTTTGCAATTCTTGCAAGCTTTTCTACCTCAGTTTCCTCAATAACCAAATTAGAATCTACTTTTCTGCCTTGGTTGCAGTAGACCCACTGCCATAAAGCCTTTTAGGCTTCGGTTTCCCTGACCTAAAGCAAAAAATTAACTGGGAAAGGGACATTTGGCCTCGGTTAAAATTGAATCGCGACCAAAAATCACTGTTTTACCTCAGTTAAAATTGAATCCAGGCCAAAAATCACTATTTTACCTCGATTAAAAATTGAACCGAGGCCATATATCAAGTAAGGGATTCAAAACGCGAATGCACTATTCTTCGTCTTCTGCAACACAACATTCGTGTTTTCTTCGTCAGCCATCCATAGGCATCGTTGTCCAGCCTTCATTCATGCCCTCAGCCACGGTCGAGCCTCCTTCCATGCTGCTGTTGTCATTTGGGTTCCACAGTAGCCGCTGGTTCGTCCCACGCAGCTACCACGTAGCCATCGTGCCAGCCTCCGTTGCGCTACCATTCCACACCATCACAACTCTTTGTTTTCCCCAAACAAAGCTTCTCCATTGACTATTAGTCTCTTGCGCCCGTTTTGGCAAGCCACCGCTACGCTCCGCCATGTTCTCCGTGCGTGTGGTGCTTAGTTGAAATTCAAAAATTACGCGATTCCCTTTCTTTATTTGGCATTGTATAATTTTTTTTTTTGCGATTTGGGTTGTTGTTTTGCTTTTTGTTAGGGTTTTGTTGGGATTTTCTTGGTTTTTATTATATTTTTTCCTATTTTTGATTGTTTCTTGTGTTTTTATGGTTGTGTTCTTTATCAGGTATTGTTGCATTGTTGTGGGACTGTGTAGCTTTCGGGAACGTGAGTATCGTTGCATCCTCCCAATGTCATTCGATTCGCTTTTCACACTCCCAGGTTCTTATTTTTGTAATATGAGTCTATCAGTTTGTAGTCTATTGTGTATTAGTTTTATTGTATGTATATGTTATTAATTATTTGCTTAAGTTAATCTCTTATTTTGCAAACATTCAAGAGTACTGCACCAATTATCGCGAAGTTCATAAAGTTTGGTAGGATAACATTTGCCAAATTTATAATTCAGATATACAATAGTATTGATTAGGATATTGACTTGTTATAAGACACTTTCAAATGTATTTGGATTATGGATGATGTCATGTTTCATAAAATGTATAGTTTTGTTTCTGGTCTGACTAGTCTGGTTTTCTAAAAAAATATGCATGTTAAACAACTGTGGGAATAACCAAAAACAAAAATTTTATTTAAAAAGTTAATAGGACATACGACCTCGGTTCTCATTAGAATCGAGTCAGAAAAGGGGAGTATATGACCTCGATTCTATTAGAACCAAGGCAAAAAGGTGAGTTTCTGCCTCGGGTAACACCCGAGGCCAAAAGTTGACCCTTTTTTGTCTCGGCCTTATATGTCTCGGTTCTAAAACCGAGGGAGAATAACAAAAGTATTCGTTGTCAAATACTCTTTACAGGTGGAGACTTGCATTGATATCAAAATTCCCATGTTAATCCTATCTATCAGGTGCAAAATATATTTACTACAGTTATCTCACACGAGTGAAACATTGCAGGTTTTATTAAAGTGTAATGCAAATTCTAGAAGAATCTAGAAAATCCTAAGATAAAAGTATTGAAATGTAATGAAAGTTCTAGAATAAAGTAGAAAAGCCCAAGATAGTTAGAAAATATCAAGAACATTCTACATAGGCAAAAATCTAGAACATTCCACACAAGTTGTGGCTAGCACTTTCTAGAATACTCTATAGGTCTATAAATACTCATGTACTCAATCATTTGATGAATGACAAGAACTAAGACAATATCTAACACACCACTCACTACTACAACTAAATACTCCTTCCAACTACAACTTTCACACTGTACTATCTATACATTTTCTCTATCCCTTTCACAACCTTAAAATACTAACAATGGTACCAGAGCTACGTTAGGTAATCTACTGGTCGTAGATAAATTTTTCAACTATTTAAAAAAAAACTATAACTCCATTATATACTACTTCCAAAATATTTTTGCAACCTATGGCCACTATCAATCAAACATCATCAATTATGGTACCTATTTTCACAAGAGAAAATTATGTTTTTTGGAGTGTCAAAATGAAGACATTCTTTCGCTCCTAAGACTTATGGTACATTATAGAAGAGGGGGTTCACTATTCTAGAAGACACTTCTACTCTTACTACAGCTCAGAAGAAGGAGTTTAAGGAAAACAAACAGAAGGATTCAAAGGCTTTGTTTGCTCTTTAACAAGTAGTTGATGACACAATCTTTCCAAGAATAATAGTTGCCACAAGTGCAAAGCAAGCTTGGAACACAATATAAGAAGAGCTACACAATGTTAAATTTCATTCTCTGAGACGAGAATTTGAATTAATAAGAATGAAATAATCTGAGACCATTAAAGACTACTATTCTAGAATAAAGGAAATAGTTAGGCAGATGAAAGCCTGTGGGGAAACTATTCTTGACAAAAAAATCGTTGAGAAAATTTTAATTTCTATTCCCGAAAAATATGATGCAATCGCAACTGCGATTGAACAAACAAAAGATTTGGCCACACTATCAATAACACAACTAATGGACTCTCTTCTAACTAATGAACAAAGATTGAAAAGGCATGAAGAAGACTCAGTCGAAAATGCCTTTCAATCAACACTAAAACTACGGTCTCAAAATAAAGAAGATGAAGGAAATAAAAGTAGAGGAGAAATTTCTAGAAATAAAGAAAATTCTAGAATCTTCCCTATGACCCGTCAAGGAAAATATCCCCCTTATAGCATATGTAAAATGACAAGTCACTTGGAAAAAGACTGTTGGCATCATGGAAAACCTCAATGTCAGTACTGCACGAAATTTGGCCACGAAGAGAAGTATTGTCGTAATAAAAATAAGCATTAAGCAAACTTTACTGAAGAACAACTACTCTCAACTACAAAATACACTTCTCCAACTACTACTTTCACACTCTACTATCTACACATTTTCTCTATCCACTACGTGAAAAATATTTTATAGCGTCAATTGAATCTTGGCAGTTTCGTAAACTGACGTTGTCTGTTTAAAAATTTTAAATTTACATCATATATATAGTTAGTTTGAAACTGACGGTAAATGAGATATTTAATTTCTATTTTTTTTACTTTATTTTTCGGGAAATTTACAAATCTGGGTTAGTTTGAAATGTATTTTACAAATCTGGGTCAGTTGACGAAAATTTACACAACAGGAGTGAAGTCGTTAGGATACAAAACAGAACACCAACCAATCATCATGATTACCAACGTTTTTTTCACAAAATTTTAAAAGTAAAAACCGTTACCACTCATAACGAATTCTATGTTAGAAGTAGTTATGATACAAAAAGACTTTAAACTAAAACCTAAGACATTTTGCTTTTTTTAATTTTTAATTTTTATTTTTTAATTTACAGGTGCATAGACTTCTTGAAAAACTTAGAAAATTAATTTAAAAACAGATAAAAAATCTGAAAATTAGTAATATAAAAAAGTTTTACATTTTTTAATTTTAGTTTTTAATAATAAGTTTTTATTTTTAATTTATAGACGCGTTTTTGACTAAAAAATTAGAAAATTACTAAAAAAATATGAAAATTAATAGTGTAAAAAAGTTTTGAAATTTTAAATTATTTTTTTAATAAATTAAACTGAATATTATTTTTTATTAATTTTCAGATTTTTTTAGTGTTTTTTAATTAATTTTGTAATTTTTTGTTTAACTAATATAAAAAGTATCAATTAAGTAATATTAAAAAAGTTAACTAATATTAAATAATAGAAAAAATTACAATTAACGAATATTACCTAATATAAAAAATAAAATGAAAACTAATATTACCAAAAAAAAAAGAAAAACAATGTAATTAACCCGTTTTAGTGTTTTTCTTAATTAATTTTTGTAATTTTTAAAAGTTAAAAACGCGTATATAAAAAAATAAAAATAAACCAATGTTGTTAGGACTAGCAACGCTTTTAGCTCAAAATGTATGGAATCATAACGACTTTTATTTTAAATTCGTTATTAGTGGTGACGGTTTCTCTTTTTTAAATTTTGTCAGCAATTTTGTAGGTGTGTCGTACAGTCCTAACGACTTCACCCATTCTATGTAATTTTTTACTCAATTGACCCGTATTTGTAAAATAAGTTTGAAACTGACCCACATTTCTAAATCGAAAATGATATTTGAATATAAAATTTGAAATCAATTTTGACATGAGTGACGTGACACCCTTTTTTTCATTTTTTTTCATTTTTTTAAATCAAACAGAACCCATGGTCACGTGTGCGGAGGTTATGTGCAGCAAATTCTTTTTGCCAAAAGTAAAGCAGATGTGGAGAGAGAAAGTGTCCCAAAATGCAAAATTTGTAGAGTGTTCGTGAGACAGGGAGGGAGAAAGTCGGAGGAAGTGGAGATAGTTTCTGCAAGTCGGAGGAGAGACGAAAACAGCGTGAGAAAGTCGGCGGAAAGGCGGCGACAACATGAGCAACTCGAAGGAAAGGCGGAGACAGGGTGATCAAGTGTGTGGAAAGGTGAAGCCAGCGTGAGGAAGTCGACGGAACGGCCGAGAGAGACTAAGATAGTCGGAGGAAGTCGATACAGAGAAGTTGTGGTGTTACAGAAGCAAGGCGGGAGGCGGTCACCGTGAGAGGACACACCTGCGACAGCGACGATAGTGGAGGGGATCGAATCCAGTGGAAGCGAGTTGACGGCAACGACAACCAACCTAGCGGAAGCCGTTCCGCAACACTGTTTTAGTGTAAGGTTTCGTGTTTTTTTCTTCAGCAATCGAAAAGGTTTAATCTTTGGGGGGAAAACGTTTCATTTATTTTCGAGTTTTGTGCAACATTGTTTGACAGAGTCGTTGGTATATTCTGGTTTGCATTGTGGTGTGGTTTTGTAGTCTTGATTTTGTAGTGGCATGTTGTGCTTTTTGACAATGTTGTGCGTTTGGACAACACCAAAATTTTCAAAGCAGCACATTTGGGGGTTTTTTAATTTTGTGGTGGCCGAATGTTACTGAGTTATGGTTGGATATGGAAAATAGGAATTTTTTATGTTTCAGGGGATAGGCTTTGGTGTTTGATATTGTTGTTATTGTTTGTTGTTTTTGGAATTTTATTTGGTTTGTGTAATTATTTGATACTATGTCATTCAAGGGTAAATGTTTTGAGTTGTAAAATAGGAAAGGATGGCGG
>Ga0214542_1013326_pt1 | contig 9988 bp, 6 predicted proteins | sample CNSS1metaG_FD_160096 | JGI IMG/M metagenome (GOLD analysis project Ga0214542, IMG submission 160096) | Root nodule microbial communities from cowpea collected in UCLA plant growth center, Los Angeles, California, USA - CNSS1 | ecosystem: Host-associated > Plants > Roots > Nodule | place: USA...
TAAATATATCTAAACTTTCTTTTAAAACTATATACTTTTCACAATGATATTATCATGCAACCTATAATTTATTAAATAGAGATTTAAACTTTCTTAAATAAATAACTCTTAACATTATATTATCATTAAGCTATAATTTATTAAATATGATCTAAAATTTCTTAAAACCATATACTCTTCACGGTGATAGCTATAATTTTTTAAAATTTTACAAAAGATTTTAGCTTTAAAATAGAATTTTAGGATTAAAGTAATAATATAGTTGTTTAAAATAGAATTTTAAGATTAAAATAATAATATAGTTGAAGAAAATGGTGAGATTGATACTGTGAAAAAGCTAAAATGATGGACACAATTGAAGAACTGTAGAGTGCATACTAACAATATTATAGAATTGCAAGATATAAAAGTGAAAAAATTAATGAAAGCAATTTATAATTTACTAACCTGAAACCCTCAGTTTTTCCAAATGTTGCAATTTGTAGAGCAAGCCAAAAGCAAAACACTCACCAAACCAAGCAAATAAACAGGGGTTCTTTCTTCACTATGTGTGAAATAGGAAATAAAAAAGTTACTTTTTTTGAACTTGAAATGGGAACCATGAGTGAAAAAGGGGAGGGGTTGTGGTATGTGGTAGCGTGAAGGTTCAATAAAGGTGCAGTAATAGTGTGCAGTAATGTAATGATGGTTTGTGGTAACATGAGACACAGTGCAATAAATGAGTCAGTAGAATTGGATTGGACTTTCTACTTTTAACATAAAAGTATAACATATTTAATGGTCGGGTCAGGTATCTTTTAAAAAACAAATCTATACCCGAACCCGACCATATATATCCGGTTGAACCCGTTTTTTTTATCCATTTTAATCCTTATCCATTAAAATCTGACCCATATCTAATTTTATGTTTCGTTTTTTTCGGTTTCGGTCGGTATCTCACATTTTGCTCACCCCTACCTCTAACTCCTATAGAGGTAGGCATATCAGATTTACCTTATACATGTGTCCCTCTACCTCCACCGGGCACCTAGCACATAAGGAAGACGTCCTAACCAGACCCGACGCCGGAGTAGATACCGCAAGCTCACTGTGGCTCGCGCACCAGCAGACCCAAACGTTCCATACAAGCAATTGACACAAAAGAGTGTGTCGCTCCAGAATCATACAACACACACAAAGATTCACCAACAATCATGCATCGACCCATAACAAGATTACCTAAGCCTGCAGCTTCTGCTCCTGTCATTGATAAAGGATTGACCCCAACCAAGGATGGAGGCACATGCTTAAGAAGACTAAGCATGTTTAGAAAGGAAGTTCACTAATTCTTCATCCCTTTCATTTGTGTTTGTTATTTTTGATTCCCTAAGTTGACTTAGTTGAATCAACTTTAGTTGACTTGTTGACCTTTGACTAGGTGTGACTTGTTGACTATAGTTGACTTGACTTAAGTCAACATGCTAATCTAAGTTTATTTGCTTTGTAGGTTAATTAGGAGTAAGAAAGCAATGCAACAAGTCAAACATATTCAAAGGTCAACAAGTCAACTAAAGTTGATTCAACTAAGTCGACTTAGGGAATCAAAAATGACAAACACAAATGAACAGGATGAAGGATTAGTGAACTTCCTTTCTAAACATGCTTAGTCTTCTTAAGCATGTGCCTCCATCCTTGGTCGAGGTCAATCCTTCATCACACCATCAAGCGAATATCACCGCGGAGACCGTTCTTCCTGCATCGCCACTCCTCATCAAGTGACAGGGTGTAGAAACGGTGAGATGCTTGAATCTCTCAGCATACTCCGTCACGGACTTTCCCCCTGAGTCAACTGGAGAAATTTCACCTCCTTGGCGTACGAATGTTGTCCGAAAAGTAGTCGGAGAGGAATCTCTCCCTGAAAGCCTCCCATGTCACCGGCTCGTCTCTCTCCTCTAGATGGATTTGGTGTTGATCCACCAATGTTCTGCCTCCCTTGTGAGCATATACACTGAGAACGCCAGTCTGTTCTCCACGGGGCACATTTTCGCATCAAAGATGCGCTTTAGATCCTTCAGCCATTGATCTACGGCATCGGGACTAGTCTTCACGTCAAACTTCGTTGGGTGGTGCTTCAGGACATCTTCTAAACTCCACTCCCTGGCTGCAGGTCGTGGCTCCGGACCAAAGGCAGGTGCTGCCGTCCTGGTCTCCTCCAACTGGCGGAGTGCTTCCATATGCTTCCTATGTGCATCCTCGGCAGCCACTCGTGCAGCCTCCATCTACTGCATCACTATCTACTACTACTCAAGCGATGCCGCCTGTCACTGCATCGATGCCTCATGCTGCTGCATCATCGCCATGCTTTGCTCTGTCATAGCAGCCACCATTGCTTTTATAGCCCTGGCGATATCATGTGCATCGCCTTGAGAGGATTGAGAGGTCCTACGATGGGGTGCCATAGTTCACTAGCACACAGAAAATCACTTGGTTAGGCTTGATAAGATCGGATTTCAACCAAACACTAAGAGAAACATAGAGGAAACTAAGCGGACAACCCAAGTCCATAGACCTAAGGAATGACCGCTCTAATACCATAAATGTAACACCCCATTTATTTAATAAAGCTAAATAAAGGACATGTCACACTGAATAATATAAGAAGCGAGAATAAAAGAGTATGACGTCACTCATACAAATATCCCAAATTTAAAGGACGAATAAAGCGGCACACCACGATGCCAGGTACCAAGTAAAGCAAGAAAGTGATAAAGACTTAAACAAATCTACAGAGAAAACAATACATGGGCCTTAGCCCTAAATGAAGAGCCCAAGGGCAACAATCAATCCAAAGACTAAGCAGCGGAACCATCGCCTCCCTGTTGACCACGGGTGTTCCTCGCATATGCTCACATTAACAAGTTGATGATCATCGCAAAATAGAGTACCACACAGTAGAACACACCACAATAAAAGTAGAGTAAGCTAGAGCACAAAATAATTTCATCATGAAATCTAATACACTTACATAGTCAACAATACATAAAACACCCAAGCATGTTATGACTCTCAAACCAATACACTAAAACTCGACTCGACTCATCCGGATACATATAACCTGGTCGGATTCAGCGGATGCTTGCACTTGTGGTGGATACCTCTGCTCACCCCCGAGCTCTGTGTTATAAGTGTTACAATGAATCAATTTCCCTCACCACAAGGTTAGCCCTTAATGAATTTCAGGCCTCCTGCTACTCTCACCACAGGAGTCAGTCTGCTCTGGGTGAGACTAACTGACTCCTTAGAATGTCAGGATGCAACCTTACCTTGAATCCTTACCAAGTTATACAGATGGGGCACCACCATGGACACCCACTAACAAGGGCCATGGAATTACGTCCCGACCACTGAAGCATGACCTTGAGACCCCACCTAGAGATCTCAAGGATTTATGCACTGACTGTTGATCAAACGTATTCATTCAATTAAGAAAATCCATCATGCATATATGTATTTACATTATACCAATATTTATAGCCAATCCCTTTCGCATCCCAGCTCAATCAATACCAATTCATGTTTCATACTCCGTTCGTGAATATACCATTCCAACTCATCTCATTATCATGCCACTTTAATACTAACCTCCTCATTAAGGTCACATGCTAAGTTCATGCCAAATCCATCATTTACAATCCATGAATCACATCACTCATACAAGTTTATTTGTCTCATGCATTTAACACAATAATCAAATCCAAGCAAGCATAAACCATTTCAGATTCCAGAAACAACCACACAATCGAAATGCCTCGCCTAGCTCCTCGCTCAGGCTGAAGGGTCTCGCTCAGGCGAGAGGCTCTCGCTCAAGCGAGAGGCTCTCGCTCAGGCGAGCCCCCTTCGCCTAGGCGAGGGCTCGAAAAAGGGGAACAGTAGCCTCATGTGGGATCTCGCTTAGGCGAGACCCCTCTCGCTTAGGCGAGATGCTCACTCGCTCAGGAGCAACGTAGGTCGCCTAAGCGACCGCTCGCGTGAAGCAGCTTGGGCGAGTCTCTGTTGATCTCGCCTAGGCGAGACATGCTCGCTTAGGCAAGAAAACCAGTGCTCACCATTGTTCTCTGGTGCACAAACATCCAACAGGTCGCCAATGGCTCAAAAATATCATACACAAGTTCGCATCAACACACCAAACATATTAAATTGGTAAAACAGTAGTACAAGCAGCATAACTCAAAAGAAAGAGCGAATCCTAGCTTCTCGTACCTGGAAAATGTTAGCTAAGGCTTTGATACTCGAACAGCGAAGGACAATAGCTTAAGGAACAGTTTCGCGAATTGAAAAACAGTGGGACAAGGTCAAAACGAGTTTACTAGAAAGCTCTAACTGGGAACATAAGGAAGAGACGAAATGAACATAGAGCTTGAGTTAGGAGAGACTTACGCGGAATGGAAGAATGAGGCTGAGCTTACTTGGCTATGGCGATTCCAAACCCTAGCAGAGGATAACAGCAACTGCTCTAAAGGATGTGAGGGATCTGTTTTTACGAAAAGTGAGCACAAATTAGGGTTTGGGGCACCTTAGGTCAGAAATTGGATTGGGCCAACCCCCTTAGGCCCATAAGATTGGGCAACCTTTAAAATAAAAAAAAAAAAAAGCAGAAACAATTGGGCCTTACATTATATACTTTCACAGTTTAAATACTTATACTAATTTAATTTGATATATAAGAATACTTCAACAAATGTTATTAATTTTATGCAAATATGACTATTTTTATTTTCTTGCGGTGTTCAACTATTTTTAAAAGGTACAAAATTTTATATAATCAAATACTGTGGATTAAAAATAGACAATATTTAACCGTGACAAAATTATTTTGTATTTGAAATAGAAAATATAGGTGGAAAATAAATTTATTGTTTGAGTTAATATATATATATATATATATATATATATATTTAAAATTTGAATAATATTTACATAATTAAATATTGGATTTAATATTAAAAGCATAAATATTATTAATTAATATAGTTCGTAAGTTGAGGAATTGAAATTAAGATGGTTAGAAGAAGATTTCAAATATATCATTGAAAGTTGATAAAATAATAATGAAAAATAAAAATGAAATTTAAAATTGGCAAAGGTAGTATAAAATAATGTTATTGTTCGTGTGAGGTGGTGTATGAGATGCATAATTTCTTTCACATATATTCTAAATATAACAAACAATTTATAATATTAAAGACTTGTGATTTAGAAAACTGATGATATGAAGTTAACATTTTTAACTTGTAAAAGTTTAGGTGGGATCGACTTTCTCATCACAACAAAATGGATTAAAAATCTTATTTGTCCTGTTGAAGGACGAATGAGTGAATCGGCTTATCAACATTTTTCAAAGTTTTTATATAACATTTCATTTTAGTAGCTTAAAACTTATAAAATAAAACACTTCATTATGTTGTGATTTTCATCTATGATAATTGTATGACTTGTTATATGAAAGCAGATGATAAATTAGATATACATTGAACAAAATAAAGTCACATCTGCTATTTTTGTGCTTATCAAAGAAGCTAAATATTATCTTATCTCTAGTCGATGTGGAACTTCCAACACACCCCCTCACAAGGAGGTACATACATCTCGTACGTGAGACTAGAAATTAATGGGTGGTCCGTTAGGAGCCTAATAGCGGGTGAAACAAAATGTCTGTTTTAAACAATGACTCTGATACCATGTTAGAAGTGAGTTTTAACCCTAACTCAACCCTACAAAATCAGCTTTTAAGGTGAGGTTTGCATCTCACTTATATACTATGAAATTGCCTTATCTCTAATCGATGTGGGACTTCCAACAAACTGAAATATGAAATGATGTAGGATTATCTTGTTCCTTTTAGAAGATTAATGAATATGGTGATAATTGATTAAGAAAACCAAGGAAATCCCTATTGGACATTAAGATAGCTAGCTATCTAGATGTAAAGGTTCCTTTCCAAGGTTCTAGAGAATAGAAGAATGGATTGATTCAAAAGAAATAAGAGTGGAGAACACATAAAAAGAGTAAAACCCAGGTCACACACACAAAGGAAGAAGAAAGCATAAAATGGAAAGAAAAGGAATGATAAAAATGTGATAAGCACGCCACTACAAGGCTAGGCTAGAAGAAGCCACGACAACCTTGAAGATGAGTGGATGTGTGTCGCCACTTGAATCAAAATTCAAGATAAGGCTTAAAAGCATTCACTACCTAAGGAGGAAGACTCTCACAATGGTAGATACACAAAGGTGTTTTAATTTTTCCAAAATGTTCAACCCTTGTACAAGTGTTAGAGGTCCCCTTAAATAGAAGTATCTAGGGGCCTCTTAGAAAAAACAAATAAGCTAAAAAGGAATACAATGCAAATAACAAAACCTAGAGTCTAGAAAGTAGGTCAATAAAGGAGCACATGGACACATTCTAGAAGCCTTCTTGGCCAAGGCAAGGTGGATGTTCCTTTTAAATGTTTCTAGACTTCTTGGTGGCCAAGGCATGTGGTCATCCTTTCTAGAAAGCTTTGCTCCTTCTCTTTCCTTCACATGTGCTCTCCAAAAGCCATCTAAATGTGCCACTTGTCCTTCCTTGTCCCATATCTTAATGAACCTACAAAACAAGTTAATTTTGAATTAGCTGGCTTTAGGTTAAGCTAATCCTTTGAGTCAACAAGTCAACCCATAGACAAGGTCAGCAAGTCAACTTAAAAATAGTCAACCAAGTCAACTTAATGGAATTTTAAACTAAAGAAAATAAAAACAAAGGAAGGGATCAATGAACTCCCTTCATTCTAAGCATGTGCCATGAGCCATCATCCTTGGTAGGGATCAATCCTTTATCATGAAAGAAGAAAAATTACCTGAAAATTATTTAAACAAAAATTTCTTGAAAAATATTTTCTATAGGATTTTCAAAGGAGGGAGGAAGTTGAATTCCTTAATTTTTGTCAAGAAATCATGTGTAAGACTATGCATCAAAATTTGACAAGTCGTAAGAAAATTTCCCTACTTTCATGAGAGTTAAGGAATATTTCCATTGTTCAAAGTTCAAAGGTGGACTAAGACTTAATACTATATAGGCAGTTGGTTACTTAGAGATTGCTTCTCATTCTATACTCTTATAAATCATTGTAGGATTTATATATGAGGATGATATTAACATGAGACAAACTCAGTTGTGACAAGGAGGGCCACTAAGATTACTAATTTCATGCTTCTTAAAATTCTTTAAGTAAAAGAAATCCCATTCCCACAAATACTTATGGTTTAACCAACCTTGTCAAATGCTTCCACTACAAAGGACCTCACTTATCAAGAAAGTGTTCCACAAGGATTGTAACTTGCTTCAATTGTGGAAAACTAGGTCATTATCGTAATGAATGCAAATTGTGGGAAACTTGGTCATTATCGTAATGAATGCTAGTAGTTAAAAAAGGAGCAAGATAATAAAGAAAGTAACAGTGGAGGAAATAATCAAGTTTGAAAACATATGACAACTAGAAGAGTTTTCACTATGAATGGTACGAATGGTACTGAAGTTGCTAAATCAAAAGACCTAATCCAAGGTAAATGCATATAAATGGACATATTTCCTCATCAATATATTATATGATTTATGTGCTACTCACACTTTAATATCACATGATTATGTAAAACATCTAAAATTACCTATTTTTTTATTGCCATATGATTTAATTGTATATTCCTATGAAATGTCCTAGTTATCATTTTATTTGCAAACATAAATTGTCGTATTTCCATAAGCAATAAATGTTTTTCTATACATCTTTATATATATATATATATATATATATATATATATATATATATATATATATATATATATATATATATATCTTTATCTCATTTTGATATTGTTTTTGTAATGAATTAATAATCTTCCGACCATATTCATTTTTGGCTTAATTACTATTTTGGTTCCCTAATTTGTTGGTTTGGTTCATTTTGTTCTCCTTATTATTTTTTTTGTTCAATTTGGTCCTCTAATTCTTTAAAAAAGTTCAATTTGGTCTTTACCGTTAAGTTGGCGTTAACACCGTCTCCGTACATGCCACATGTCATTTTGTGAAATTTTCAATTTTTTTTTATTTTTTAATTATTTTTATTATTTAAAAAAAAAATTAAACTATCACGTGTCATGTTATGGTTGTGCCACATGTCAACTTGATAAAAAAAATTAATTTTAATTTTTTTAATTTAAAAAAAAAGTGTCACATGACGATTGTGTCATGTGTCAAGCTAACATTGGTTGTTTTCAATTTAATCCCTCTATTTACTATTTTGATTCAATTTAGTCCTCCAATTTTTTAAAATGATTCAATTTTGTCCTCTTTAATTTGATACCAAATTAGTAATTAAGCTTAATTACAACTTATATATACATGTTAAAATAATTTTTATTATATTTATAGATCAAATTACTCCATCTAACTATTCAAATTATTATTATTTTTACATGTGTACAAAATTTCAAGTGTAAAAAATTACAAGTGAAAAATGTAAGAAATGAAATAACATGAGTATTTAGGAAGTGATTTGATGTATAAATGGTAAAAAATTATTTAACATGAATATATAAATTGTAATTAAGCTTAATTATTAATTTGGTTTCAAATTGGAGATGACAAACTTGAATCATTTTAAAAAATTGGAGGACTAAATTGAATCAAAATTTCAAATAGAGAGACTAAATTGAAAACAACAAATGTTAGCTTCACACGTGGCACAATCGTGTCCTACCACGTGGCAGTATTTTTTTAAATAAAAAAATCTCAAATTGACACATGTCACAACCATAAAGTGACACGTGGCAGTTTATTTTTTTATTTAAATTTTTTTTAAATTAAAAAAAAATAAAAAATAAAGGATTAATGTATACACGTGGCATGTACGGAGACGGTGTTAACATCAACTTAACTGCATGGACCAAATTGAACCAAAAAAAATAAGAGGACCATAATGAACAAAACCAACAAATTAGGAAACCAAAATGTTAATTAAGCCTTCTTTTTTTAAACATGACAAGACCTTACTTCTCTAATCATAATTTAAAATTGAAAAGCAAAAGAAAATCTATAATGTATATCGATATATAAAAGAGATTGTCCTACGTATTTTATATTTCTATTTCACTCTTTATTATATTTTAAAATTAAAAGAGAAAGGAATATATATATATATATATATATATATATATATATATATATGCTTAAATAGTCATTTGGTCCTAGTTTTGGTCGACTTTTTTCACGTTGGTCCTACTTTTGAAAATGTTTTCAATTTGGTCCTACATTTCGTAATTTTTTTTCAATCAACTCCTTTTCGTTAACTCCGTCTAAATCGTTAACAGAACAGTGGCCAACGTGGTGATTTTGTGTGACGTGGATACTATTCAGTGACGTGTCCGTTTGCACTGTCATAGCCCAAATTTTAAATACGTGTAAAACATAAAATAAACTTAACAAAAAATAGTTAGAAGGACTAAATCCACTATAGTTCTAAAGTTGATAGATTAACTTGGATCAATAGTAATTGAGAAATAAGTTTAAAACGTTAAATAAATTTATCAAAATTTAGTTAAAAGGATTAAATCCACACAATTATGAAATTAATGAACTAAATTAGGTCAAAATTATAAAAAATAGACTAATTCTAATTTTCAATAATACTTTGTTTGGATACGCATGAGTACTGTTCATGTGGATGAAAGTGACTTGAAAACGTGTTTGGATATACTTGTTTGCACTGATTTGCGAGTGTGGATTTTCAGGTAAGTTGCTCTAAAATGAAGAGATTCGTACCAGATCATCGTATTAAAATTACTTTCTTGTCCTTCTCTTTTAACAATTTAATTTATTATAATATATATATATATATATATATATATATATATATATATATATATATATATATATATATATATATATATATATATATATATATATATATAAATA